>Ga0208958_1001303_pt1 | contig 25566 bp, 23 predicted proteins | sample RifOxyB1_FD_184032 | JGI IMG/M metagenome (GOLD analysis project Ga0208958, IMG submission 184032) | Soil microbial communities from Rifle, Colorado - Rifle Oxygen_injection B1 (SPAdes) | ecosystem: Environmental > Terrestrial > Deep subsurface > Rock core/Sediment | place: Rifle, Colorado...
GGGAAAAACCTGAATAAAAGAAAGTTGATTTTCGATTGAAGCACCTTGAAAACGCATAATACTTTGATCAGGATCTCCGGTCACAAAAACATTGGCTTGATCTTTCCAATAGCTAGCAAGAAGGAGCAAAAGTTCGTTTTGGGCGCTGTTGGTGTCTTGATATTCGTCGACCAAGAAATAATGAAAGCGTTCCTGGTAGAGGCGGAGGAGATCTTCGCTAGTTTTAAAAGCGTCGACAACAGTACTAATCATATCTTCGAAATCAAAACGATGAGAGGAGTTTAGTTCGGTTTGGTAGGCAGAGTAGAGCTGGTTAAGTTCGCGGTTTTTAAGAAGATCGCGTAATCGCTTGGCGGCGTCAGCTTTTTTGAGATGAGCGGCTTCGTTTGACTGAAGGAAAGTTTCTTCGGCGTCTAATAGCTGGGCAAACTCGGTAGGATCAACTCCTTCCCGCTTGAGATCGCTAATAGCACCCAAAACAGCGCGAGCGTAATGGCGAGGGGCACCAATAGGGCGAAGCAAACTAAATTTGGAGTGATCAAGCAAATGATAGATAAGTTTGAGTTTTTCGAGCTCGGACATGGGCTCGGCGGAAGAGTTAAGGGTAAAATAATCGGGATTATCGGCGATAACTTCACTACAAAAACTGTGAAAGGTGTGGATGTGACAATAGTAGGCGGTAATACCAATCATGTCGACAAGCCGAGCTCGAACTGCGCGAGCGCCTGAGTCGGTAAAGGTGAGAGTCAAAAGAGAGTCGGGATTGGTATCGGTTTTTTTTAAGATATTAGCTAAGCGAAGAGCAATCGTTTGGGTCTTCCCGGTACCGGGACCAGCTACCACCATGACGGGACCATCGAGAGTATCAACGGCTTGCCTCTGCTGTGGATTGAGCGCGCGGAGCGCGGAATTATAGGCAGATGGAAGGGAGACTTTTGACATAACGCGTTATTGATCGAGAAGTTGTTTGTTTTTCACACCGGTTAATTTTTTGGTGCTGGTCAGTTTTTGACCCAGAGTGTTAAAGCCTGACTGAACCTCACTATATTTGTTGTAGGCGGATTTGAGATGAGTACCTAAGGTAGAGAGAGATTCGGTGGATTTGTCGTAGTCTTTTTGGATGGCGCGCAAAAGGGTGAAGACTTCTTTGGCTTTGGCTTCGATGCGTTTGCCTTCAAAGGAAAGGAGAATGGTTTGGAGGGCAGCGTACATAGTGTTGGGAGAGACGGGGTAGACACGCGAAGAGCGAGCGAAATCCATTAACTCGTCGTTGACGGCCACTTCGTAGTAGACACTCTCGGAAGGAATATACATTAGAGCAAAATCTAGAGTATCTTCGGAAGGAACAATATACTTTTGGGAAATGGCGGTAACATGGGCGCGAATATCACGAGAAAAAGCTCGGCGGAAGAGTTCGGTTTGTTTAGGATCGGTTTCGCTTACCAAACGCTGAAAGTTTTCCATGGGAAATTTAGAGTCGATGGGGAGTAAACCGCCGTCAGTTTTGATGACCGCATCAACTTTGTCTCCGGATTTAAAACTGTACTGGAGAGTATAACTAGCTTTCGGGAACATTTGACTAATGATGTCCTTGAGAACCATTTCACCAATATTACCCCTGAGTTTGGGAGACCGAAGATACTCTTGGAGATCTTTCATTGAACGGCCGACTTCGGTAAAAGTGCCAGTTTCTTTTTTGAGTTCGGCAATAACTTCGGAAGCGTGTGTTAAGCGATCGTGGATATCGCGCGTGCTATCTAAGAGAGCCGAGTTGACAGTAGTTTTGGTTGAGTCCATGGAGGCGCGCAGAGAGGCAAGCTCTTCTTTGAAAGAACGTAAAAAGAGAATAAATCCCAACATCAGGAGAAGTACGATTAGAAGGATAGCAAATAGCTCAAGACTCATAGGTTGATTGTAACATCGCTGATATACTAATGAATATGCAGACAGTAATGAAGATTTTGGGAATGCTGGTATTGTGGAGTTTGGTTTTCGGAATGATGGTTTTAGTTGATCCAATCTTGGTCCGAGACATCGGGTGGGAACGGTCATATCTACCCATGGTGGGACTATTTGGACTAGCGATTGTTTATACGGTTGGCTGGCTGAGTAAGAGTTTAATTAAAGGATTGATCATTGCGGGCTTGGGAGTAGTGACATGGTATTTGGCAATTAACCAATTATTATATTGGTTTGTGGGAATGGGAATATTGGTTGTGGTATTGGTAGTCTTGACTTTCACTAAGGAAAGCTGATATAGATAAGGCTGTTACCACTTTAGTTGGAGAAAGCGAATGAACAAAAATATTCAAAGCCAAGTCTATAAAATCCTCTATCAAGTTTTGGCAGATGCCAAAACTGAAGTGGATATTGAATTGATTATGAAAGCGCTGATGAGCGAAGCAGAGGTAATGGCAATAGCTAAGAGATTGGCCATTGCGGTATTTTTGGACAAGGGGCAATCGTACGAACATATCCGGGAAACACTCAAAGTTTCTTCGGCGACAATTGCGAACGTGGCGGAAGGGATGAACAAGCGAGGAATACAGATGGCACTGGCACGGGTAAAAGCGGAGGAGTGGGCGGATGTGTGGAGTATCCGATTGTCGAAGGCGTTGGAAAAATTGATGAAATAGGTCTGGTATACTAGTGTCATGGCTAAAAACTATTACATTACAACTACGGCTCCTTACGTAAATGCTGCTCCTCACGTGGGATTTGCCGCGGAAATTATCCGGGCGGACGTTCTGGCAAGACATCACCGACTCACGGGAGAAGAAGTTTTTTTTAACACGGGAACAGATGAACATGGCAAAAAAATTTACGAGAAAGCTCGGGAGGAAAATAAAAATCCTCAAGAATACGTGGATGAATATGCGGCTAAATTTGATAAGTTAAAAGATTTCCTTAATCTTTCTTACAACAGCTTTTGGAGAACCACTAATCCAGCCCATATCCAGGCAGCTCAGGAAATGTGGAGGCGTGTTGACAAAGCAGGCTACATAAAAAAGGGAATATATAAAGCGAAGTATTGTGTCGGGTGTGAATTGGAAAAGCAGGATTCGGAGTTAGTCGGGGGAAAATGCCCATTACATCCAAAGAAGGAAATTGAATTACTTGAAGAAGAAAATTACTTTTTCCTGTTTTCGAAGTTAGCAAAGAAACTAAGTGATTTGTATAGGAAGTATCCAGATTTCGTCGTGCCCAAGTATAGGCAAAAAGAAATCGAAAAATTTGTAAGCACGGGTTTAGCGGATTTTTCGATTTCAAGATTGGCGGAGAAGATGCCATGGGGAATCCCCGTCCCCGATGATTCACAGCAAGTAATGTATGTATGGTTTGATGCTTTGACTTATTATATTTCAGCACTTGGTTGGTCAAAAGATCAGACTAAATTTGAAGAATTTTGGGGAACGATAGATGCCCCTAAGGCCATTCAGCTGGCGGGAAAAGATAATTTGCGTCAACAAACTGCGATGTGGCAAGCAATGCTATTGGCAGCTGGGCTACCTACGAGCAGACAGATTTTTGTGGGGGGGTTTATCACGAGTGGGGGGCAAAAGATGAGCAAGAGTTTGGGGAACGTAATTAATCCACTAACGTATGCAGAAAAGTACGGGGCAGATGCTCTTAGATATTACTTATTGGCAAAAATTAGCCCTTTTGATGATAGTGATATGACGAAAGAGAAGTTTGAACAAGTTTATCAGGCAGATCTAGCGAATGGATTGGGGAATTTGGTGGCAAGGGTAGCAGCGATGGCAGATGTAGCAGATGTTAGATTCCAGATGATAGATATTAGTATGAGCGAAGAAGTTGCGCGGGCGCTAGAACAATACAAGTTTGATGAGGCGATGGGGATTATTTGGAATCAAATCAAGAAAGCTGATACCCTAATTTCCGAAAGACGTGTGTGGGAACTAAAAGGAGAAGAGAAAAAGAAGATACTCACTGAACTGGTTTTGACAATCAGGCAGATTGGAGTTGATTTACAACCCTTCCTGCCGGAAGCAGCAGAAAAAATTCTAGATCAATTTGGAAAAGAAAGAATTGAAAAAATGACCCCCCTGTTCCCAAGGTTAATGAGCAATGAATTATAAAAACAGAAAGATTGAAGCAACAGAACTGAAGGGTGAGCAGATTAGAGAAGGAAAGTTTTTCGGGTGTAGATTTGCGGGAACTATCTTGAAGTTTAGTTCGTTTACCAAATGTGTATTCGAAAATTGCGATTTTACCGGAGTGATCCTAGAAGGAACTTCGTTTGAAGAATGCCACTACCAAGGAAGCAAATTGAGCAATCTTGATTTTGCCCCTGCAGTATTTATCAAAGCTGATTTCCGTGAGAGTGTCATAGAAAATAGTGTGTTCCAGCATATGAAAGCCGGTAGTAAAGATGAAGTTGTTAGATATGATTTGCGGGAATGCTTGTTCTCTAGAGCAAATTTGCAAAATACAATTTTTACAAAATGTGATTTAACAGGAGTTGATTTTGCTGAGGCAAAACTATCTGGAGCGATATTTGACAGATGTAAGTTAACTAAAGCCAGATTTCTGGGAGCAGATATTTTGGGAACAAATTTTGAAGGATCAATAATTGATCACACCGAGCTTGATTATCAAGGATTTGTCCAGTATGGGAACTCGCGGGGATTTGTAATAGGAACGCCGGAATAGATTAGAATAATCTCATGTTAGTAGATACGCACGCACATTTGTGGTGGGACTCTTATAAAGGTGATTTGGAAGAGGTGCTTGCGCGAGCTAGAAAGGCGGGAGTGGAGAAGATTATTTGCCCAGGAACAAGTGTTACAACGAGTAAACAGGCGATTGAGCTGGCAAAAAAATATCCAGGAATGATCTATGCGGCTGCAGGAATACATCCGGAGGAGGTACTGGATTCTAAATCCCAGATGTTAGAACTTAGTGAATTAATTAAGGAAAACAAAAAACAAATAACGGCTGTTGGGGAGATTGGGATTGATTTAAACACCGAGGAATTAAGGGAAAAATTGCCTGAACAGAGAGAGTTATTCCGGGCTCAATGTGAGTTAGCAATGAACAATAATTTGCCCGTAATTATCCATACGAGACAAAGTTTGAGAGAAACATTTGAAGTCTTGGATCAATTACCCAAGATCCCAAGAGGGGTTTTCCACTGTTTTTCTCATGACGAAGAGGGAGTCAAAGAAGTACTTTCACGTGGATTCTATATTAGTTTTGGAGGGAATATTACTTGGAGCAAAAGGGTGGCTAGGTTGGTGGAGATGATCCCGAGGGAACGCTTGCTCCTAGAGACAGATAGTCCTCTTTTGGTTCCGCGAGATCAAAAAGGAGTGCCTATCGGGGGAAGTGAGCGAAATGAGCCGGCAAATGTTAGAATACTGGCCCAGATCATCGCCGAGAGGCGAGATGTGGATTTGGCGGAGCTGGCAAGACAAACAACGAATAACGCCGAGCAATTATTTGGGATAAGTTAATTATGAATAGTTTACAAATTTGGACCAAAAGGCATCCCGTGCGTACAAAGCGCGCACTAGAAATATTGCCGGGGTTAGTATCGTGGTTTTTGATCTTGTTCCCGGTGTGGGGTTCGTGGGTAATCCCGGAGATTGTGGCTTATTACATTATTGGTTTTAGTGTGTATTGGTTTTATCGGTCGATGACAACGGCAGGGTTGGCGGTACTTGGGTACCTTAAGATGAGATCATTTTTGGTTTACGATTGGATGGGAGATTTGAAGAATTTCCCTGATTGGAAAAAAATCCAACACATTATTGTGATTCCGACTTACAAGGAGCCAGTCTCGACCTTGCGGAGGACACTCAAACATTTGCAAGAACAGGAATTCCCACTCAAAAATATTCACGTCATGCTGTCATTCGAAGATCGAGAGGGAGAAACCGCAAGAGAAAAAGCCAGGGAACTGCAGCAGGAATTTGGGGGGGTGCTGGGGCATTTGTGGGCGACATATCACCCAGATTTACCGGGAGAAGTAAAAGGGAAATCCTCAAATACGAGTTGGGGGGCCAAAGAGGCCAAGCGAATGTTGGTAGATACGGAGGGAATAGAAATTGATTACATAACAATTACCAGTGAAGATGCAGATGCGTTACTTCCAAAACAATATTTTGCCTGCCTGACTTATCATTTTTTGGATAGTCCAGCCAGATATACTACGATTTGGCAAGCAATTTTGCAGTTTTATAACAATATTTGGAAAGTCCCCCTGTTTGTGCGAGTCTTTTCTTCGTCGACTTCGGTAATGCTTTTGTCAAATGTAGCCAGAAAAGATCGCTTGATTAACTTTTCGACGTATTCCGCGAGCTTAAAGATGATTGACGCAATTGGGTATTGGGATACCGACGTAATTCCCGAAGATTGGCGGCTGTTTTTTAAGGCATTCTTTTCGTTAAAAGGGAAGGTGACGGTGGAGCCGCTATTTCTGCCGATTATGGCAGATGCAGCAGAGGCAGAGGGGGTCTGGAAAACATACGTAAATCAATATGAACAGGTAAAGCGATGGGCGTGGGGAGTGTCGGATACTCCATACGTTATATCTCGCTGGATTCAGAGTGATGACGTGCCTTTCTGGGAAAAAACTATTCGCGTAATCAGAGTAATGGAAGATCATTTTTTGTGGCCGGTCAATTGGTTTGCAATCACAATCGGAGCTTTGCTTCCGCCATTACTGAATAAAGAGTTCTCTCGGACGATGATCGGCAAAACACTCCCACAAGTTAGTTCGGCAATATTAACGGTGTGCTTGCTGGCGCTTCTGGTAATGATTATTTTGAACTTTAAGTTAAGACCAAAAAAAGAATCCAGGCGGATCCCGATATTGGGATTTTTGGGAGAAATATTAGAATTTATAACTTTACCAATTGTAGGATTTTTCTTTACAGCCTTACCAGGGATCGACGCCCATACGAGACTCATGTTAGGGAAGTACATTGAGTACAAAGTGACGGAAAAAATTGCTCCTGAGGGAGAAGGCCAAAAAAGAGAGTAAGGTGTGGTATGCTTTTTTTATGAGGAAATGGCTGGCTGCAGCACATGGTTGGGGGAATAAACACGAGTGGCTGTTACTGCTTTTGGTAGCGGTTATTGTGCTTAGGATACCGTCTTTGGTGACTCCACATTATTACGGAGATGAGGAAATTTACTTGGTGATGGGAAGAGCGTGGAGGATGGGGGTTCCCCTCTACCAGGCGATGTTTGATCATAAACCCCCGTTGATTTATATCTTGGCGGGGATTTTCCCCACGATCGCGGCTTTCCGAGGGATGTTGCTACTAATGATGATGGGACATACAGTATTGTTTTGGAAGCTGTCCAAGCTGTTTTGGGGAGAAAAAAACAGAAATTTGGCTAAGTGGTCGAGCGGGATATTTGTTTTGTTAAGTAGTTGGCCCCTAATTGAAGGATTGATTGTTAATGCCGAGTTGTTAATGATGCTTCCGATCACGGCGTCTCTAGTTATGATCTGGCCGAACAGAAAGTATGGCTGGAAAAAATATTTATTGGCGGGGTTAGTAGCAGGAATTGGGTGGTTGTACAAAATTCCGGTAATGTTTGATGCAATCGCGCTTGCATTATATTTGTTTATTTTCCGCGCTGATACTCTGGGAAAGAGTCTAAGAAATATTTTTTCGGGAGGGATGATCGCTTACCTCGGTGGGTTTGTGCTGCCCCTGTTAATGACTTTTGGTTATTATTTTGCCAAAGGGCATGGAAATGATTATTTGGGAACAGTGTTAACAATGAATGTGGGGTACGTGTCGTCGTGGAGTACGAGTAGTTATGCCTTTAACCCCTTTCAAAGTGGGTTGGTGGTAAGAGGGACGATTTTGGCGATATTCACCTTACTTATTTATTTATTCAGGAAACGAATGGATCGACGAGTGGTTTTGGCAGCAATTTGGGTAAGTTTTGCTTGGTTTGGGGCACTACTGTCTTCTCGGCCATATCCTCATTATTTGCAGGAACTGATTCCCGCGGTCGCCTTATTAATCCCGACGCTGTTTGTGGCAAAAAGAATATGGGAATGGATTGTGTGGGCAATACTTTTGGGAATTACTATTTGGACTCAGTGGACGGTTGGGTTCTGGGGGTATCCTACCTGGTCGGTTTACCAGAATTTTGGGCAACTAATCACTCGACAGATCACTCCGACTGAGTACAGGAATAGATTTGATAATACCCAAAGAAATTATGCCATTGCCACGTATTTGAATGATCGATTAACCTCAAAAGATGAAATTTTTGTGTGGGGAAGTGATGCGACAATTTACAATTTAACCAATCGGTTACCGACGGGAGGTAAGTATATTGTGAGTTTTCATGTTCATGATTTAAAAAAATATAATTACACCATGGAGAATTTGCGCCGAAACAAGCCCAAGGCAGTGGTAGTATTACAAGATGCGGGAGATTTTCCAGCGATGGAAGAATGGTTGGCACAAGAATATCGAGAGGGTTGGCAGGACGGAGTGAATAAGGTGTATTGGAAAATACCGGAGGAACTATAAGTGAAGCGAACATTTAATATATCGAAAACTGCCGAAGAGTTGGTACCAGACAAATTGAGTCGAGCAAGTTACTGGGGAGCAATCGGGATGGTGGTCGTAATGATCGGGGGAATAATATTGGTATGGGGGAAATTACCGAACGTGGTTCCATTGTGGTTCGCAGAGCCATGGGGAGAAGCCAGATTGGCAAATAAATTATGGTTATGGTTAATACCGGCAACAGGGTTGGGGACTGTGGGAGTGAATGTCCTACTAGCAAAAGTCACCGGTAAAATGGCACTGATTATCCCCCGGGTGCTGGCAGTTGCGGCGGGAGTGGTATCGTTGACTTTGCTTTTAGGGCTTTACGGTGTAATACAATCGTTGTTTATATGATGGCTAGTTTGGTGTATGTCCCATTTTTGCTGGCATTTGTAGTATCGGTGGCGATAACCTATTTAACTATCCTGGCTTATCGCGGACTCGGAATAGTTGACCGCTCAACCAAACAGGAACACCCCAAGCATATTCATACCAAGCCAGTTCCAAGAGGCGGGGGAATCCCGATTTTTGCGGCGATCTTAATCACCACCTTGATGCTCGGGACCATTGATCAACATATGGCGGGGATCTTTGTCGGGGCGTTTATTTTGATGGGGCTCGGTATATTGGATGACATTATGGACTTGTCCCCATATGTGAGACTAATTATGGGGATTGTGGCGGCGGTGGCGGTAGTTTGGGCGGGAATTGGAATTAGCTTTGTGAGTAACCCATTTGGGGGAGGATTGATTGTGTTTAATAATTGGCTAGTAGCTGATATTTTGGCAATCTTGTGGATTGTGTGGACAATGAATTTTGTGAATATGGGGGCCAAGGGTCTGGATGGACAGCTTCCGGGGGTAGTGATTATTGCGGCGGTAATTATGGGTATTATGAGTTTTCGCTTTGCCAATGATGTAACCACTTGGCCGTCAGCTTTTTTGGCGTTTGCGGTCGCCGGGGCTTACGCGGGACTTTTGGTATTTAATATCTACCCACAAAAAATTATGCCTGGTTGGGGAGGGGGAGCCCAAGCTGGGTTTTTTCTGGCAGTACTTTCCATGCTGTCGGGATCAAAATTGGCAACAGCCCTGATTGTGTTGGGGGTGCCTCTAATGGATGTGGTTTATGCGATCATCCGCCGAATACGAGCGGGAAAGTCCCCTGTATGGGGAGATGCCTTGCATTTGCACCACCAATTACTCAAGTTGGGATGGAGTAAACGACAGGTGGCCTTATTCTATTGGTTGGTGACGGCGGGACTAGGACTAATTGCTTTGCAGTTGAATAGCCAGATGAAGGCATATACAATCCTGCTTATAGCGGTAGCGGTCGGAGGAGTGTTGTTATGGATCAACTTATATATCTCGCAAAAACAATCCGAATCTCACAGTGGGTAAAAAATATTGTGGTGTTTGCGCCGATTGTATTTTCGGGATTCTTGTTTGTGCCAGGATATTTAACTCGAGTAATCTGGGCTTTTGCTTTGTTTTGCTTATTGTCTTCGAGCGTGTATGTTTTTAATGATATTATTGATGCTCCACAAGACAGAGAACATCCATTTAAACGGTTAAGACCCATTGCGGCGGGAAAAATAAGCTTGGCGGGAGCAGTATTTTTGTTTTTACTCCTTTCGATAACATCATTGTTGTGGGGATTTTTGACTTCGACTTTTTTGTTTGCAGTGATGTTGACCTACTTTGTGCTGAATATTTTTTATTCACTGTGGTGGAAACGGATACCCATATTGGACGTGTTTGTGATCGCCGCCGGGTTTGTGCTCCGAGTGTATGGGGGGAGTTTTGTGGTCAATGTTCATATGGACGTGTGGTTCTTGCTCACGGTCGTTTCGGCTTCACTGTTTCTGGCAGTGGGGAAACGTCGGAGTGAGATGACGTTGTTAACCGGAGCAGGATTGGAAGCTAAAAAAACGAGAACTACTTTGACTCATTACACACCGGAACTACTGGGGGCCTATACGGGCATGTTTGCCAACACAACCTGGCTAACGTATGCCTTATTTTCATTTTTACACCCGGCTTTTCAGGCTGAAGGGAAGGTACTTCGGTTGTTTTCGCTACTCCCACGAACGCTTATGGCAGAGAAATGGTTGATGGTGACAGTTCCGGTCGTGATTTTTGGGGTGATGCGCTATATGCAGCTAATCTTTGAACGGAATCAGGGTGAAAGTCCTCATAAGGTGTTGATGAGTGATCGAGTACTCTTGGGAACGGTGGGGTTATGGGGAGTGATGGTAATTACAATTTTGTATTTGGCCTAAAAAAGCAAGATTATTTAGTGAGAGTGACATATTTCCCGGAGACGTAGCCAGGATTACCTTCGAACTCGACTTTGAACCAGCCACTAACGGTCGTTTCGTTGAGATATTTGAGACGTTCACCAACTTTGGCTTTGCCAAGAGGGTCGCTACTGGCGGAAGGTTCACTCCGAACGTTAAGTCCTCCGGCAGCAGTAATATCGGGTGAGTCAGAAACAGTCACATAGGGAGCAGCAATGAGTGAAGAAGATGAAGTAGGAAGCGGACTAAGGAGAGCTTGGGGAGAAGCCGAGGGAGTAAGGGAGGGAGAGGCGGAAGCGGTCGCGAGAGGGCTGGGAGTCAGATTAATGGTTTCACCGGCGAGCTTAACACTAACAATCAAGTTAAAGCCCTTGAGAGTGTTAACGGGAAGAGTTTGTTCGACAAAACCGGGTGAAACTAGGCGGAGAGTGTGATTGCCTGGGTTAAGTGAGATTTTGGAAAGAGGGGTAAAGCCATGGGGGGTACCGTCGAGATTAATGTTGACGGCGTCGGGTTCGGAAATGACGGAGAGATAGGTTTGACCACCCACATCTTCCTGGAAAGTCAGAGTATAGCCAAAGCTGTCTGGTTCGGTGGCGCCTAACGTCCGATTGATGACGGTGGAGACACCTGGTTCAAGGGTAAGAGAGGTTTCGTAGGAGAGCAAGTTGCTACTACTATTGGGAGTAAGTTTGAGCGTATAGGTACCAGCTTTCAAAGAGTCGAGTTTAAAAGGGGTATCGCCGCGGTTTTCGCCATTGAGAAAAACGGTCGAAGCGGGAGTAGTGGTAATTTCGAGGCCGGCAGGTTTTTTGAGAAAGAGATTTTTGACGGTACAACCGGAGAGAAAAATTCCCGCAAAAAGTATAACCAAGAGTTGACGCATGGGTATATGGTAACACGAGTTGACAAACTCCCCTACTCGTTTTATATTCGCAGTTAGCAGTCTAGTCACATGACTGCTAGAATATAGGTCAATGTGACGGAGGTAAAAACATATGGCAATCATTAGATGGGATCCAACTCGAGCACTACTTCATTGGCCCAACGTCTGGGAAGACGAGGATTGGGGAGTTACTCCGGCCGACAATTTGGATGTGTATGAAACAAATGACCAAGTGGTAGTAAAAGCCGCAGTAGCCGGAGTAGATCCAGAGAAAGTTGAGGTAACCTTTGAAAAAGGGGTTCTCTCGATCACGGGAAGTGAAGAAACGGAGGAAAAGGAGGGAAAAAAATACTACCGCAAGGCAAGTCGTTCCTATTCGTACCGAGTGGCAATTCCCGGAAATATCGATATGAGCAAGGAACCGGAAGCTACGGTAACAAACGGAGTTATTGTGGTGAGCTTCCACAAGGCTGAAGAGGCTAAACCGAAGAAAATTGCGGTGAAAAGATAGGTTATAATTAGCCGGGAAAGGCCCAGTGGCGAAGTGGAAACGCGGCTGTCTGCAAAACAGCTATTGCACCAGTCCGATTCTGGTCTGGGCCTCAGGTTTTGGCTAGATCAATGACGGTTTCCACTAGACGGTTACTATAGCCCCATTCGTTATCATACCAGGCGAAGACTTTGACTAGATCACCGTCAATAACTTGGGTGAGAGCGAGGTCAACAATAGCAGATTCTCGACGGCCAATAATGTCGGAAGAGACCAGGGGTTCGTCAGTAACCGCCAGGATGCCGGTATAACGATCCTCAAGAGTGGCCTGGCGGAAAAAGTTGTTGATTTCTTCGACAGAAGTGTTGCGTTTGACTACAAAGCTAAAGTCGGTGATGGAGCCAGTAATCGTCGGAACACGGAGAGAGAGGCCGTCGAAGAGGCCTTTGAGCTCGGGAATCGTCTCGGTGGTAGCGATGGCGGCCCCAGTAGTAGTGGGGACGATGTTGTAGGCAGCGGCACGGGCACGGCGGAGATCTTTGTGTGAACCATCTTGGAGATTTTGATCGTCAGTGTAGCTATGGATGGTGGTCATGGCGGCTTTGGCGATACCTAGGCGGGAGTGGACTACGGCGGCAACAGGAGCAACACAGTTGGTCGTACAAGAGGCATTATTGAGGACAGTGATAGTATTTTGACGATCATGTTCGATAATTTGAGCGGCGTTGACACCAAGCACGCTGGTCGGGACATCGGAACCCTTGGCAGGAGCAGAAATGACAACTTGCTGAGCACCACCAGTTAAGTGTTGTTTAGCCTTGTCAGCAGTGGTAAAGGCCCCGGTTGATTCGATGACAATTTCAGCCCCGTATTTACCCCAGGGAATTTTGGCGGGGTCACGCTGGGCAAGCACGGGAATTTTGAACTGAGAATCTAAGATTAGATAGCCAAGCAGTGGATCAGAATCGGTAGCGTCAGCGCTAGCTTGGTAGGTTTCGTAAGTGATATCTCCAGGGAAAAGCCCGTAAGTAGTGTCGTATTTGAGAAGATGAGCCCAACCAGGAAGATCCATGGAACCGGAAGTGTTGATGGCGGCAAGCTTGATTACCGAGCGATGATATTGCCACCAGACACGGGTCGCTAAACGGCCAATACGGCCAAAACCGTTAATGGAAAAGGGTTGCATATATTTCAGTATATAGGAATTAGGAATTAGAAAATAGTACTATTTTGATATATTTTGATGTATTTGTGAGTTGTGTCTGGTGTCTTGAGGGGAATTGGGTTGACAAGCGGAGGATATTTGCTAGGATCAAGCGCTTCGGGGGCTAATTAACCCCATATATGATAAAAATTGAGTGGCATAAACTAACAATTTGGGGGAGACAGATCCCCCGCAGAATTTTTGGGGTACAGCTGGCTGGGATGGCAATCACCCTCTCGCTCCTCCCCTACCCGACTCATGCCTTTAATTATATGGAGACGGCGAGTTTGCCGGAAGCTGAGCAAGTGGTGGTGACAACGACCTCACAGTACCAGTTCCCCTTGGCAGAGACAATCGGAACATCCCAAGGTTATCATTTGTTACACCCAGGCGTGGATTACCGTGCCCCTAAAGGAACGGAAATCTTGGCGACTGAAGCGGGAACGGTGGTTGAAGTAGCAAAAACAAGAGTTGGTTACGGGAATTTTGTCAGAGTGGCACACGCCGGAACAGCGTCTAGTTTGTATGCTCATTTGGACGAAGTTAAGGTAGCAGCGGGACAAAAAGTTACTAAGGGAGAAGCCCTAGGAACTGTGGGGATGACTGGTTGGACAACCGGACCACATTTACACTTTGAGTTACAGATGGGGAATAGAACAGTTAACCCGGCAGGGTTTATTTCACGATAGTACCGATTAGCTCACCTAAGACAGCTTTTTTGGCGTTGCCTTTTTCGAGGAAGTTAAAAACCATAATAGGAAGTTTGTTGTCCATGCACAAGGCAAAGGCTGAGGTGTCCATAACTTCTAAACGATTCTTGAGAGCATCCATATAGGAGAGAGTTTCGTATTTTTTGGCTTCGGGGTGCTTTTGAGGATCTTGATCGTAGACGCCATCCACTTTAGTGGCTTTCATTAGGCAGTCACAGTTGAGTTCAAGAGCACGCAGAGCGGCCCCGGTATCGGTAGTAAAGTAGGGGTCGCCAGTACCAGCGGCTAAGATAACTACCCTACCCTTGTGCATATGACGAAGGGCCCGGCGACGGATAAAAGGTTCGGCGACAGCGGGCATTTCTAGGCTAGTTTGCAAACGAGTATCAACCCCTAGTTTCTCGAGAGCGTCTTGGAGGGCGAGGCTATTCATGACGGTAGCCAGCATACCCATGTAGTCGGCGGTAGAGCGTTCGATGCCGTTGGCGGCACCGGCTAGACCACGAAAAATATTACCGGCTCCAATAACCACCGCCATTTGGATACCAGTTTCGTGGACGGATTTGATTTCGATGGCAACTTCGTGAGCGGCAGTTGGGTCAATCCCATATTCACGATTGCCGAGGAGGCTTTCGCCGCCGAGTTTGAGTAAGACGCGTTTGTAGGCTGGTTTGGACATACCAAGAGCTTATTGTATAAGGATCGAAAAGAAAATACTAGGTGTTGATTGGTGTGATATTTGGTGATTATTCTGTCCCGGATTTACGAGGCACCAGACTCCTCTATGGGGTATTTTGCGGGGGTACCCACAAGAGTGGTGTTTCTATACTCTAAGGGGGCACTAATTATAGACAGGATGAAATCAATTAATTTAGATTTTCGGCGGCGACATCGACTCCATTCACACAATATTCCTTGCCACCATAGACATGAGTCTTGAGGTAGTTATATTGGGCGGGGTAATGGGCTTTTTCGTAGCAGGAATTGTAAACATAATGATTATTTCCAAGCGCAAAGGCTTCGGCGCAGTTGGTATCAGAAATTGGATACCCGTTTTGATAGCCCACAATATGACCATATTGAGCATCATCAACAACTGTTTCGTTGGAATATCGATATAATTTTTTACCATTCGCATCCTGGCCGATATATTCGCAACCAATTGTACTATTAAAGGCAGGCACAGAAGCGTCTACGCCAGTTTCAGCAATGGCCCAAGAGTGCATAAATTCGTGGATAACGGTTGAGGGGCAAGCACCGGGATCGTGAGCGTAAGCGACAGGGTCACATTGGAGAGTGACGGCACCATTCCCTCCATTTGTAAATCCACCTTGTTCACCGCTCCCTCCACAATCAACATAAAATGGGGTGTTGGAATGTTGGGCGAGAGCTGAGCCGATGGGGAGAGCTTCTTTGATTACGGCGGATCGATAAGAGTTGGGACAAAAGTCAGAAAAATAAAATTGCAGGCCACCAGCAACAACTTGCCATTTCCCAGTAGCCTGATCACAAGTGAGATAAGTATTATTGCCACCGGGCCGAACCTCACCATAGTTGGTACAAGAAGATCCTATACTGGTAGTAACGCACTGACCATTTTGGCACTCGGCGCTCCCACAATTACTCTTGATCTTGCCATCCTGATCCACGACGGTATGATTGCTACCACAGTAAAGATCTTGATCTGGTCTAGTCACTACGTCTACACAATCTCCGTTTTCCCTCACCTTGTAGTTGTCAGGATCACAGTACAAACGACACCTCTGATTATTAACGATTCCATTGAATATTTCGCTGTTGGGGGAGGAACAGGTAGTACCAATTTTATTGTTGTATACACTTAAAGACATTGAGGGTAGGGAGGAGACTGGGTCTACCATGGGAGCAGAATTGGCTTGGTTAGGATTGGGGGTAAGAGGAGTAGGGATTTGGAGGGTGATTTTATCTGGCTCTTGTTCGACAATCGGATCGGTGGTCTGAGTGGTTGGGCTTACTCCACATTTATGAGCTCCATCTTGTTCATCTTTGAAAAATATGGGTTGGCCGTCACTATCCCTAGGACAGATCTGGGTACAGCGATCGTTGTTTCCCCACAATTGATTCCATAGACCAGTCAAGTTAGTCGTACATTCTGTGCCTGGAGTTGGGGAAGTTACTGGCGGAACTGTGACTGTTTGATCGGAAAAAGGATTGTCTCGACATCTATTGGCGGCGTCAATTTGACCAATGAGTGACCAACCATAATCGGCACAATAACCACTGGCACAGTCATCATTGCCATAACAATAGTGACCATTTTCATGCTCAATAGTGCCATCACTGTGAGTAATGGGGTTGGGATGATTATTGGTGTCGGTCATACAGTACCAATCGGCTTTGGATTCACCCGGCTTTTTAATTAATTGGCAGGAACCACTCTGGCAACTACTGTTGGCATTGGTGCCGGCACACTTCTGTCCCCCGGGAATATTGGTGGTTTGTGCGGGAGTAGCGGGTTGGACGGGGGTGGGTTTGGTGCCGCAATAGTTCCCACCGATTGCATTGTAATAGTCTCCGTTAGGACACAGATTCTTACAACTATCGCCCCAGAGAGTATCGATACACTTGTCGCCCACTGCGAGCTGTTTAGAATCTTCTATTACTTTTTTAACCTCATCCTTCGTGCCACAACGGGTTCCACCAATGCCTGGTGAAAAACTGCCTCCTGGACAGGCTTCCTTGCAACCATTAGCCCCCCATGTGTCTGTACATGGGTCGCCAATTTTGAGCTTACCGTCGGTGGTGGGCTGGGCGGGGGCGGGGTTGGGATCGCAGGTATAATGGGCCCCACCTCCCCTGGGTCCAGTTTGTATAAGATGAGGAGTAGTGTTGGGTCCACAGTCCGAAGGATCTGTAACTGTGGTAGTGGGTTGGGTGGCGGGGGGACAGGTCCAAGTGTTTTCATCTCTTTGAGGAGTGCCTGTGCCACAGGAGTGGTAGACGGCCTTGCCGTTTTCACAAGTGTAATACGAGTGACCGGACTTATCTTGAGCATTAAGACCAACTTTGCATGTTTGACAGACCCATTGACCAGAGCTATTCTGAGTGGCATAACCCGAATCACACTGATAGGCGGCGTCAACTAAGGTTCCTGGAGTTGCCCCAGTACAGATGTAGTAAGTTTGAGTTTGACCTTGGGCGTTGGGACTAGAGTGTGATTGGACAGCTTTGCCAGAGTTACATTCAGAGGGATTGGCAACGTGAGCTCCGGCGGGTTGCGTGGCAGTACATCCCCGGGGGCCCCACTTGACTTTGGCACCATTTTTAATACGGTCATTACAAAGAGCTTCACCAGTTAGGGGGGCGGCAGGAGCGGGAGCGACGGCTTTGGTTTCACATTGGTTGTTGATGGGGTTAAGGGTGGTTTTGCCACTGCCGTGGAGGAAATCACAAATCTCTTGAGTCTTGTCCTTGACAAACTGGCCATTGTAACAAGTTTCACCTTTGGAATTGGTACTACCAGAGGGAACTATGCCGCCACTAACATAGCAGGAGCCAGGAGACTTATTACATCCTTCTGAGTTGGGTTTGCCAGCGGTGTACTCACAACCAGCGCTCGGAGGAAGAACAACTTTGGTGGGATCGGAAGAGAGGACTTCGTCACAAGGCTTAGTTTCCCCCAAACTACAGTCGTCGTTATATTTGATACATTCTCGTCGAGGACAGCCAGAGGTGGTACATCGACCGGTACCACTAGCCGGGAGACCATAACCAGTAGCGGCCCAAGAACCAGCGGGGACTCCAGTGTTACCGCCCGGACAGAGGGTGGTGTTGGCAGTGATGGTGGAAGCGGGAATGGCAGGAGTTCCGCCGTTCTGGGCGGCGGGAGGAACAGCTACTTTGGCAGAGGTGAGACAACTGCCATTTTTCCATTGCTTGCCGAGATCTTCACAGGCTTTTTGGGCAGCTATCTTATCCTGGGGGGACGATTTTGGGTTGAGGGTAATTATTTTTAATCCTTTTTCAATGTCTTTATTTTTATCGACTTTGACAGATTTGCCAGTATTGGTGTTGGTAAGGGTTCCGCCTCCTCCTTGTGCTGCTTGCCCTTGAGTTTGAGTGAAGGTGACACCATCGTCAAGTTCCTCGACTAGTTTGGCAATAGTTACAGGCTGGAGAAGAAAATTACGCCAGACGAAGAAACTAACAACAAGAAGAAGGGCGAGAACACCTAAAATAGCTTGAGTGGAGAATGAATGGTGGGTTTTTTTCATAGAGAGTCTGAGGTAGTAATAGTATTAACTATCATGGTCATGGGGGAGAGAGTGTCTATTGCCGGAGAGAGGTTGCCTGTCACAATCACAGAGGAACCAACAAGATTATCTAAACCCTGAACATCAAGGAGAATGGGACGGCCATCAGGAAGAACAAGAATGTAAGTGCCGGATTCACCGATAACCGTATCTTTACGTAGAATTCCATTTACAGTAGTATCGCCATACTGAATGGCAGTCTCTTCGATAACAAAAATATTGCTTGGCTGGACGAGCGAGCGATAGTAACCATAACCCAAGACAACGATCAGGAGGAAAAGGGGAATGAGGAAATAGGATAGAGGAAGATGGGATCTACGACGCAGTTTGGCCATAGAGTAAATCTGACACAAATATCTAAATAACACAAGAAATAGGAATAAATTAGTTAGGGTACCAATAAAAAGCGGGTTAGGGGGATGGCTTGATAGGGAGAATTAGAATACCAAACTTGGAATGCCGAAGAGAGGTCAATATTGAGATTAGTGCGGGTAACAATGAATTTTCCGGTAGCGTAGCGGAATGTGATGGTAAAGTTTGGGGTGTAAATAGGTAGCTGGCTCATAATAAGGCCAGTGGCATCGACATATTGTTGTTCGGCTGGAGGAGTGGTTTCAAAAACATCTCCACCGGTCTGAGTAGGAATATCTTTAATTTTAGAAATGTCGATCAATTGAGGGGGAGAATTTTTTGATGGAGTTGTAGGAGACTTATTTAGGTTTTGGTAAGCAAAATACCCAAGTAGGATGAGAACGAGAATGAAAATTATGAGAAGAATTTTTTTCATAGTATAAATTTATGGAGATGATTCTGGGGGAATATATGCCCTGACTCTCCAATTATGAGCACCGTTAGGACAGCCTGTTTTGGAACAATCCATATCTATTCTATCATCGGGAATTGTAACGCCTTCCCCATACCACGGGTCATTAAAAATGATATTACCATTATCATCAATACCGGTAGCAATAGTATTGTGAGAAACCCATTGTGACCCGGTATAGATATAGGCGTTAACCCAGACTGGAATCCCTTCGGCAGTATATTGTTCGATTTGATCCTTAATATCTACGGTTGACCCTTCAATTGGAATGTCTTCGTAACCGAGACTTTCGAGAGCTTCGATGTGTTCATAATATCCAGTACCGAGACATTGAATTCCTCCACGCTCATTGTAAGTTTGAAAATAAGTTTCTGGATCACATTCACCTGTTTGAGTTCCAATAATCATGGCGGCAGCCATAATTCCACATCCGGAAGTTCCCCAATTACAATCAGATTCTCCTGGAACTGGATTATATGCCCATTTGGGATCTTTTTGACTACAATAAACAAATGCTGGAGAAGCGGATGGTAAGGGAGAAGTGGTGATCGGGCTAGGAGAGAGCGAGGGGCGAGGGCTAGGAGAGAGCGAGGGGCGAGGGCTAGGAGAGAGCGAGGGGCGAGGGGTAGAAGAAGGTGTGGGAGAGGGTAGGTTTCCGGTAACCTTGTCTACACAGTAGTAGTGGGTGCCGTCAGTCGGGTGAGTTTTGAGGCTACAACGGCCGCTAGCACATAGATTATCATCTCCTGTGAGGAATCCACTGCCACAGCGTCCTCCATTTGGAAGAATAGACGAGATGGGCCTGGGAGATGGAGAAGGTGAATTAGTGGATTTGGGAATAGAAGATTTACTGGAAGGGACAGCTACCAAAACACAATTTTGATGAGTTTCGTCAAAGACGTAATTAGTACCTTTTTTGTGGCAATCGTCACGTTTTTTTTGTACTTCTGGATTGACTTGACAGGATTTGCTGCTATTACTATATTCCTGTCCGGTTGGACAATTGTGGAAGGTGGTTTTGCCATTATTATCACAGGTAAGATATGTACGACCAGTGGGATCGCTAGAATCTTTGCCCGTTTTACATGCGGAACATTTATATTGAGTTGTTCCAGCAATGGGGATAGCATAGCCGGAGGAGCAATAAGAACTCTGGGGGACAGTGTCCCCTACTCCACCACCAACACATTTGAGAATGGTCTCTTCGCCAGCAAGTTTGCCAGTATCGGTTGTGATGGTTTTACCAGAAATACATTCTTCCGGTGACTGGACAATGGTGCCAGCAGATAATGTTCCTGTACATTTAGGAATATTGTTAGTCACAACACATTTTTGATTGATACCACAAGAAAAATTCTCACAAGGATTGAGTGGGGGGTCCGAAGAAATCGTAGGGGGTGTTGTCTTAGTGATACATTGATTGGTAGTAGTATTATAAGTTTGACTGGTCGGATCGCAAGTACTACTCATTTGAATATCAAATTCGGTTTCAGAAATCCAGGCTCCATCATAACAACGAGTTTGATTTTGAAGAGTGCCCGTAGTACTAAGTTGGCCAGAGGAACTATAACAATTAGCTTTTGCGCTTTCGTCAACATTAGAACTACCTGGAGGAGGAGCGGTCCCTTGAGTGTATTCATAGCCGGGGCTGGGAGGAAGAATAACCCGTGAAGGATCCTGTTCATATATATCTGAACAGCGAGCACTTCCAACCCAGGCTCCGTTTTGACATTGAACACATTCGCGATCTTGTGGACTACTATATTGTTTTCCACTTGCGACCCATTGGCCGTCAGCAATGGAAACACCAGCAGAACCACTTAAACAAGAATTGCCCGTAGGTGAAGGCGAGCCGGATAAATCAGAATTGGTAGGTGGGTTATTTGATTTTGAATTTTCAGCATTCATGGTGGTTGTTGCGGTGATTCGTTTTTTCCCTTCACTTTCTATGGTAGATTGGACAATCTGTTCGATAGCATCATAAAGTTTGTCAGGATTTTTGCTTTTGTTGACGATTTTGACTTTTTTGCCGGTTTGAGTATCGGTGATGGTAGCTCCACTATTGTTCGCTGCCTGAGCTTGAGTTTGAGTCATTTGTAAACCATAACCTCCGTCTTCGGTTAAGAGAGCAATCGTGGCTGGTTGGAGAAGAAAATTACGCCAGACGAAGAAACTAACAACAAGAAGAAGGGCGAGAACACCTAAAATAGCTTGAGTGGAGAATGAATGGTGGGTTTTTTTCATAGAGAGTCAGAGGTAGTAATAGTATTAACGGTCATAGTCATAGAAGATCCGGGACGAATGGCTGGGGAGAGAGTACCTGTCACGATTACAGAGGAACCAACGAGGCTATCTAAGCCCTGAGTATCGAGAAGGATGGGACGACCATCGGGGAGAATGAGGAGGTAGTTGCCGGTTTCACCAACGGCCGTGTCTTTGCGGAGAGTGCCGGTGACAGTGGTATCGCCATATTGAACAGCGGCTTCGTCAATGAGAAAAATATTGGAGGGTTGAACGAGGGAGCGATAGTAACCATAACCCAAGGCAACGATCAGGAGGAACAGGGGAATGAGGAAATAGGAAAGAGGAAGGCGGGATTTACGACGCAGTTTGGCCATAGAGTAAATCTGACACAAAAAAGCCCCTTTAACAAGGGGCTTTTATTGGTTGGTTACTATATGAGGCTACATCATGCCGCCCATGTCGGGAGCGGGAGAGGCTTTTTCTTTCTCCTTGATCTCGGTCACCAAGCACTCGGTGGTTAGGACCATGCTCGCAACACTAGCGGCATTTTGGAGGGCGTGGCGGGTAACTTTGACGGGGTCAAGTACTCCCATCGCCAACATATCGCCAAATTCGAGAGTCTCGGCGTTCCAGCCGTAACTAGCCGATTTGTTTTTGAGAACTTCGCGGACGACAAAACCATCGTCTTCGCCACTATTTTTGGCAAGCCAACGCAGGGGTTGACTCAGCACGTCTTTGACAATTTTGATTCCCACAGCTTCGTCGGGAGTAGCGGAAGTAAGTTTGTCGAGGACGCTGCCTGTACGTAGAAGAGCGACTCCCCCACCCGCAACAATCCCCTCTTCGATGGCGGCCTTGGTGGCACCAACGGCGTCTTTGACGCGCTCTTGGACTTCTTTGAGTTCAACTTCGCTGGCAGCACCCACCTTGATCACGGCGACTCCGCCGGTTAATTTGGCGAGACGCTCAGCGAGTTTTTCTTTGTCGAAATCACTAGTGGATTGATCGGCTTCGCGGCGAAGTTGATCGCAACGGGCGGTGAGAGATTTTTTGTCTCCAGCCCCTCCCACAATTTTGGTCTCGTCTTTGCTGGCTACCACCTTGTCGGCCCGACCCAAGTCTTCGATTTTGACACTGTCAAGTTTGCGACCTACATCACTACTAATAACAGTGGCGCCGGTTAAAATGGCAATATCTTCGAGCATGGCTTTCCGGCGGTCACCGAAGCCGGGGGCTTTGACAGCCAAGATATTAAAGGTGCCGCGCATTTTGTTGACCACGAGGGTGGCTAGGGCTTCACCTTCGACGTCGTCGGCGATAATCACCAGGTTTTTACTGACTTTGACAAAACTTTCGAGGAATGGCACCATCTCCTGGATGCTACTGACTTTTTGGTCGGTAACTAGGATGTAGGGATTGTCCATCTCGGCTTCCATATGATCGGGGTTGGTGACAAAGTAGGCGGAAACATAACCTTTGTCAAAAGCCATCCCATCTTTGTGCTCAATTTCTATCTCAAAGCCTTTGCTTTCCTCGACTTCGACGACACCGTCTTTGCCAACGAGATTGAGGGCTTCGGCAATTTTCTCGCCGATTTCAGCGGATTGGGCACTAATGGTAGCGACTTTGACCCAATCAGATTTTTTGACATCGGTTTTCATTTTTTTGAGTTCGGTAACAACGGCGGAGACAGCTTGGTCGATACCCTTTTTCATGAGCATAGGGTTACTGCCGGCTGTGACATTTTTCATACCAGCGGCAACGAGCTGTTGAGCCAGAAGGGTGGCGGTAGTAGTCCCATCACCGGCGGCATCATTGGTTTTGCTGGCCGCTTCTTTGACTAATTGAGCCCCCATGTTTTCAAATGGATCCTCGAGTTCAATTTCTTTGGCAACACTGACTCCATCGTGAATGATGTTGGGAGCGCCCCATTTTTTGTCGATGGCGACGTTGCGGCCGCGGGGCCCTAGGGTAGTGACCACGGCGCTAGCGAGCTTATTGACACCGGAAAGTAGTTTTTGGCGAGCGTCGTCGCCGTAGATAATTTGTTTAGCGGTCATAGAGTCTCCTTATTTAATAACTGCGAGTATATCTTCGAATTGGAGGAATTGGTATTCAATTCCACCCATTTTGACATCGTTGCCTCCCCATTTTTTGTAGACAACTTTGTCGCTGACTTTGACAGGAGAAGAGATTTCTTTTCCCTCTTTGTAGATGGGCTTGCCTACGGCAATGACGGTACCCGCCTGGGGTTTTTCGTCATGATTATCGGGGAGATAGATCCCGCCAGCAGTTTGAGTAGTTTTTTCGGTGGGGGCAACGAGAACGTAACCGGGCATGGGAGTAAGCTTGTGGGGATCGAGATTCATATGATGACCTCCTAATTTAATTGAATATTATCACTCTAATGGTGCGAGTGCTATATTAGCAAAGGAGAGGGCAACTCGTCAATAGATCAAACACGACAAATGCTACAATAACGGCTATGGAAAAAACGATGCTGGCGGTAGTCAAGGAAAAGGCAGAGCCGGGAGTAAGCATCAAACAGATACCCATCCCCTCCCCTGGCCCTGGAGAACTACTCATTAAGGTTAAGGCGGCATCAATTTGCGGAACGGATATTGGGATCTATGACTGGACTCCCTGGGCGGCAGATCATATTACACCGCCGATCGTAATTGGACATGAGGTGTTGGGGGAAGTAATTAAGATTAACGGGGACAGTCCAAAAGTGGTCGTGGGAGATTTGATTTCTTCGGAAACACATATATTTTGCGATGAGTGTTATCAGTGCAAGAATAATCGCCGACATATCTGCGAAAAGATGAAGTTGTTTGGAATCGGGAGAAACGGCGGATTTGCCGAGTACGCGACGGTACCAATTCGGACGAGCTGGAAAAATGATCCTTTGATTCCGATTGATTGGATGAGTGTACAAGAACCGTTTGGCAATGCGGTACACGCGGTGACGAAGGCCAGTGTGACTGGCAAGCGGGTGGTAATTTTTGGGATGGGGCCAACGGGACTAGCGGCCGCGGCGGTAGCTAAGGCTAAAGGAGCGAAGGAGGTCGTTGGCGTTGATCCTGTCGAGTATCGCCGAAAATTAGGAGAAAAAATGGGATGTGACAAAGTGTATGAGAGCTTACCGGCTGAGTATGACAATGCTTGTGAGATTGTGATTGATATGAGCGGGTTTCCTCCAGCGATAGCTAGAGCATTTGACGTAGCACGAATTGGGGGAACTTTGATGGCATTCGGAATCCCCAAAACAAAAATTGAGGTGGACTGGGGGAAATACTTGATTAATAAAGAATTAACAATCTTATCGGTATTCGGACGACATATCTGGGAGACATGGGAACAAACGACGGAGCTACTAAAATCGGGAAAAATAAACCTTGACCCAATTATCACCCACCGCTTCCCACTTTCTGGGTTTGAGGAGGCGATGAAAGTAATGAAGTCGGGACAAAGCGGGAAAATTGTTTTAACACCATAAAGGAGAACATATGCGACCATGGGAAGATCCAAATTTGATAGTTCCAGAGAAAAAGGTAGTTGAGAGCGCCCAGGGAGCGTGGATTATCGTTAACGGGAAGAGGGTATTAAATCTGTGCTCGAATAATTACTTGGGACTGGCGGGAGATCCAAAAATTGGACAAGCAGCAATTGGGGCGATTAAAAAATACGGAGTGGGGCCGGGAGCGGTACGAGCCTTGTCGGGGAACAGTATCCTGCACGAAGAGTTGGAAACTAGATTCGCAAAATTTAAGCACACAGAGGCGGCACTGGTAGTTCAAGGCGGGTATATCGCCAATTTGGTGGCAATCCAGACTTTGATGGGCAAAGAAGACATTGTCATTTCGGATGAACTGAATCATGCCTCAATTATTGATGCAATCCGGCTGGCTGGGATCAAGAATAAATTTATTTATAAACATAACGAGATGGCAGATTTGGAAGCCAAGTTGAAAGAAGTGGGGGTAACGGATAAACAAGTAATGATTGTGACGGACGGGGTGTTTTCGATGGATGGAGATATTGCGAGGCTCCCCCAAATTGTGGAACT
>Ga0208958_1001305_pt1 | contig 25530 bp, 22 predicted proteins | sample RifOxyB1_FD_184032 | JGI IMG/M metagenome (GOLD analysis project Ga0208958, IMG submission 184032) | Soil microbial communities from Rifle, Colorado - Rifle Oxygen_injection B1 (SPAdes) | ecosystem: Environmental > Terrestrial > Deep subsurface > Rock core/Sediment | place: Rifle, Colorado...
AATTCCTGTAATAATTGGTATGATATTTCTCTTTAGATTAGATGGTTTTACAATACCCATACTTCTCGCAACCCTAATTCTTGTAGTTGGTTCGATTCTAGATGATGTCTTAAACCTATCTTCTAAAATTCAAATGGGGTATCAACTATTAGCTGCAAGTATTATCGGCTTTTCTATTATAGATTTAGATAGGATTAGTTTTTTTACAGATGAATTTCTTAATCTTACAGCACTAACATGGAATATGCAGTTACTTAATATTCCAATATCTTTCGTATTTCCCGGAGATTTAATATTGATAATGTGGATATTACTCTGTATTAACTCCGTAAAATGGGTAGGAGGTTCTCCTGGTTTAGTTGAATCATACTCTTCTATCATATTTCTTCTTCTCTTTATTATAAGTATAAGAACTGCTTCTTTCTATTCTTCTTCACTTAGTATACTTATTACTGGTTCACTAATTTCATTGCTCTATTTCGCATATCCATCTCCAAAGATTATGTCTGGTTCGAGTGGAAAGTCTATATATGGATTTTTAATTAGTGTTTTAGCGCTAATAAGTGGAGTAAAATTCTCAACTACTATAATGTTATTAGCTATACCTTTAATTGATGCACTCTATGTAATAATATATAGATATATAACGTATAAACCTAAGAATTTATTAGATTTAATGAGAATAAATGATACTTCTCATTTACATCATAAATTACTCAAACTAAATCTATCTAGTAGACAAATTCTATTAATAGAAGCATCCTTCTCTTTATTGATAGGATCACTTGCTATTCTCTCAACAGGTGCTTTAAGATATTTTGCCCTTATCTTCGGCCTTTCTGCTGTAATAGCATTCATTGTATATATAAACTACAAGGCAAATAAGAGAGAAAAACCGAAGGAAGGTTCTCCTGAATCTAAATACTCATATTAACTTTATAGACAAAGCACTGTTCCTTGAATATAATTAAGGTATATGAACAAATGGAAATCTGCCTTAATTATAATATTTCTTGTGGTCTCTCTCTCTGTCTTTTTCTTTTTTGTACCTTTGGATGGACTAGTTAAAAACATCCCTATACTAAAGAGTTTTTACCAGAATACCACCTTAGAAATAACTACTCCTAATGGAAAATCTTCAGTAAAAATTAATGGCAAAGATTACGGAGAGACTCCTGCTAATATTCAAAATTTAGTTTCAGGAAAGTATGAAGTAGAATTACAAAGAACTTCCCAGCATGAAGATTTTTACAAACCTCATATATTTAATATTCCATTAACTAAAAATACTACCTCTAGAATTAATATGGAAATAGGGCCAGGAGATTACTTACATGGTGTTTTAATCTACTATATAGAAGACAATACAGGTGATAGTGGAAAGGGTAAGTTAACGATAACTTCAAATACAGAAGATACAAGAATATATGTTGATGATGAATTTCTAAAAAACACTCCAGCAGCAAATATAGAGTTAGTGAGCAAAGAATACAAAATAAAACTGAGAAGCAATGGGTATGAAGATTTAGAATTTCCCGTAATTGTTAGAGATGGGTATATACTTAATATTAAGGGTTACCAATTCCCTACGCCAATAACATTTGAGAGTGAGGAGAGTAATGATTAAACAAGATTTAAGTAAAATAAAGGGACAAACGCCTATATCAATTATAGTGCATGGTGGAAACTATACCTCTTTCTTGTTAGCTAAAACCCTTTTAGAACAAGGTAGTCATGTTGTAATTATAGATAAATATACAAATAGTTCTAAACAGTATTTTACACAACTTAAAAAGACTGGAAAGGTTAGTTTTATTGACTTCAAAGGCCTTAAGTCTTTCTATGAAAAGATTGCTAGAATAGACTATCTCTACTATATGTTAGGAGAGAGAGCTCAAGGAGAAGATAAGATAGATAGTAAAAGTTTTCTTTCAGAAACTGATTACCTAAATAGTAGCTTAAATGCCGCAAATAAGTATAAAGCTAAGATATCATTAATAACCTCACTAAGACTAAACAGGGAGCTCTCTAATAGGGTTAATAATCAAAAAGGGGGAAAGACTAAGCCATACTCCCCATTAGAGTTACAGCGATATGGAGAGAACTATGCTGCAGAGTTTGTAGACAAAACAAAAGCCAATCTTAGAATAATTAGATTAGGAACTGTTATAGGCAAAGGTGTAAATGAAATCAAAGATAAGGCATTACATAATCTCTTTGTAGATTCTACTCAAAAACATCAGATAGAGATTGCAGGGGAAGGTTTAGAACTACACAACATAATTCATGAGAGTGATGCTATATATGGTATTTTAAAGCTTACTTTCTCTGATGATACAAAGGGAGAGGTGGTATCTCTTTGCAATAAAAATGATTACACGACCCTTTCGTTAGCATATAAGCTATTGGAATTAGATGTAGAAGCAAAGGCTATTAAATTTGTTGAAATCGATACTAGCAGTGCAGTATTACAAGATTTATATGTTCCTGCTCCAAATGCGCAACAGTTTGGATGGAAACAAAACATTTCACTTGAAGAGAGTATAGTAGATCAAATTCAAGCATACTATGAAAGATCTGATAAAAAATGGGAAATAGATAAAACAAAGACAAGTAGAAAATATATATCACAAGATAATATCTCAAATATCTCTAAAACTAAACTTGGGGCATTTGTATATTCAATTCTTTCACCTTTCAAGGCTATTACTCATCCAGATAAATTGTTTCAATCTATAAACTATTCTAAAATTTTTAAATACCTTTTCCTCTTCGTAACAACATTTCTATTAATATATTTTCTCATAGGACCAATAATTGGAATATCTTTAGGGGGTCTTTTGATATATAACAAGGGAACATCTTTAGAGAACTCTGTTAATAATCTAGACTTTGAGCAAATACAAAAAGATTCAGAAAATATTTCTACAAATATTGAAAGGGTTGAAAGTAATTTAAATAGAATATACTGGCTATTTAAAATTACTAACCAAAAAGACACATATAAGAATCTAGATCAGATAGTACAAGGAACTAAGTATGTAGGGGAAGGAACTCAAGATTTAATAACCAGCCTAAGACCTTTAGGAGAATATCTTAAAGATTTCGAACCCTCCATTTCTACTAATGAGGACACTACTAATATAAAAGAATATAGTGAATATTTAAGAGCAATTGATGAAAACAGGTATGTTCTAAGAGAGGGAATATACAAAATTTCACTTGCTCAGAATTTAATAACCTCTGTAGATACAAAAAATATTCCCCAAATAATTACTGATTTTCTCTTAGAATATAAAGATTTAGTTACACAGATAAACAATACTGTAAAACCTCTAGAAAAAGTAGCTCAATTCTTGCCAGATGTTTTAGGAGTAGATAGAAGACAAAGATATTTAGTAATTCTCCAAGATAATGGAGAAATTAGAAGTACTGGAGGTTGGATATCAAGCTATGCTGTAATTGCAATTGAAGCAGGACAGATAAGAGAAATGTTTGTGGATGATATATACAGTGCACAAGCTACATTAGCCTTGCAAGGAAAGGTATACAATTCTCCAAATTCATTAGTTAGGGCTCTTAAAGATACACGTTACTCCTTTCCTCTTGTTAACTGGAATCCCAATCTAGATAATGTGCTTCTCTCTTCAGAAATGTTCATATACGATCTTGATAAAGGAAATAGTTTAGATGGAGTCATTGCAATAGATACAGTATTTTTACAACAACTTTTAGAAAAGTGGGGAGGAGTAGAAGTCCCAGGAGAGAGTGAATTGATTACTTCTGAAAATCTCTACAGTAAAATATATGAAAGTAGTCAGGGAGAATCTTCCAATGATATACGAAAATCTACTTTCTTAACAGATTTGTTCGATGTTGTTTTAAAGAAAATTCTTTCTTCTAAAATAGATGGGTATAAGGAAGTATTTGGGATATTTTCCAAAGCATTAGATGAAAAACACATGTCGTTTACTTTTAAGAGTTCTACTGCAAGAGGATTTGCGGATGATAATGGATGGGATGCTAATCTTGATTCAAAATATAGCTCTGCTCCTATAAATATTGATTGGAACTGGGGATTAAATAAAGCAAATTTCTATATAAAGAAGAATCATACCCTTGGTATAGATATAAAGGATGAAAATACCATAGACTATAGATACCAGATAGGAATACAAAATGATTCTAATACCACTGTTTATCCACAAGGAGAGTATATCAATTACTTAAGGGTATATATTCCTTACAATGCAAAGATAACTGGAATTAAAGGATTTGTTGATAATCAGTATGAAATATCTGAAGAAGATGGTTTTAAAGTAATAGGAGGATGGTTTAATACACCTATCAATGATACAAAAGTATTAGAGATAAAATATAGATTAACTAAATCAAGTGATTCTACCTCTTTCACCTTAGTAAAAAATGATACCCATTATGAAATGGATATAGATATATACAAACAACCTGGAAGTAAAAAGGATGCATATAATATATCTATTAATTATCCTCCTGAATGGAATATAGAAAGTAGTGAATCATTAACACCAATAGAAAGCAGTATAAGTGGGAGATTTGAACTATCCTCCGATAAACATTTCTTTCTCTCTTGGCAAAGGTAATTCTATATTAATACTTTCTCTCTACTCTTTAGATATAGATATATCTCTAAGATTTCTTCTACGGATGTTTCCTTTCTACTTGCAAATTTCCCTATCTCCTCTATACCTAAGTCTGTATTAATTGGCATACGATTACTAATGCCTATTGGCTTTATATATGTAGCTATATGATTAGATTTACAATTTGAACAAGAGAAGTGTATAATACTCGATATATTTGTGTCTTGAATTATTTCTAAATCACTCTCAGAATAGGGAAGTCCACATTTATCGCAAAACTTAGCAATGGTTTCAATAAAGAACTGTTTCTTTTCATTTAAATTGTTTTTCTTAAAAGACTTTTCCATATATTAAATTATATCATAATCTAAATGGGTAGCTCATCAAATAAATCAAAACACATAAAAGACTTGGTCAAAAAAGGTAAAGAACAAGGATTTCTCTCTCAAGAGGATATCTTAGATGTATTTCCTACTGTGGAAGAAGATATTGTTCTTTTAGATGATATTTTTAAAGAATTACAGGAAAATGAGATTGAGGTATTAGAACCAGAAGAAGATCTTGTAAAAGATGCTGAACAGTTAACCCTAGAAAAAAAGATAAGGATACTTAAAACAATTCAATCTAGTATATCAACAGATGCAATTAGATCATATCTCTATGAAATTGGAAAAATTCCTCTACTTACTGCAGAGGAGGAAGTTATTCTTGCAAAAAGAATAGAGAATGGTGATAAAGAGGCAGGACAACTATTAATAACTGCAAATCTAAGATTGGTTGTTAGTATTGCAAAAAAATATAGTAAGAGTGGATTAGAACTTCTAGATTTAATACAAGAAGGCAATATTGGATTAATGAGAGCAGTAGAGAAGTTTGACTATCACAAAGGTTTTAAGTTTTCTACATATGCTACTTGGTGGATTAGACAGGCAATAACAAGGGCTATCGCTGATCAAGCTAGAACAATTCGTGTTCCTGTACATATGATAGAAACTATTAATAAGTTTAATAAGGTTAATAGTACACTTACAACAAGATTGGGGAGACAGCCTACTGATGAAGAGATTGCAAAAGAGATGGATATTGAGCTAGAAAAGATTGCTGAAATAAGAAAGATTAAACAGAACCCTTCTTCATTAGCTACCCCTATTGGAGATGAAAAAGATAGTAAACTACAAGATATCTTACCTGATGAATGGTCTCAAAGCCCTGAAGATTTTGCTACCTCAGAGTATTTAAAAAATCAGCTTAAGGATATATTAGATTCTTTGCAGGATAGAGAAAGACGAGTTCTTGCTCTTAGATTTGGTCTTACAGATGGAGTTACAAGGACTTTAGAGGAAGTTGGTAGAGAATTTGGAGTTACTAGAGAAAGAATAAGACAAATAGAAGCGAAAGCTCTAAAGAAATTAAAAGAAAAATCCTCAGAAAAGAAACTTGATGATTATATTGATACTTAGTCTGTAGTTAATTCAAAAAAAGATTCCGGAAGTATTGGGAAACTATCTGTTGTTCTCTTAGATACAGCATTTAATATATCTTCATCAAATGTCGGATTTAATGGCTTTGTATACATTTCAGCATTTGCATTTATTGTTGAATGTCTTTTATCAGAAAGAAGAAGTATACCACCCCAAATAATCAGAATAATGACTGAAAGTAGTATAACAACAAAATATCTTCGAAATATATCTATCATTTCTATTCGTAAAAATTCATATTATCTACATGGTACACTCTTAGCAATATAGAGTAAGTAACATACCCCTCTTTATCTGTTTTAGTCGTAAATGCAAGACTTTCTACAACTGGGTACATAGGCATATCTTCTAAGCTCCTCAACAGGTTAAGTAGGTAAGCTCTGTCTCCGCTTACAACCATTCTAACAGAGTAAGGTTCAAGTACTTGAGTTGTTAGAGGAGAATCTTTCCCACTATAATCTGAAAAACTAATTGATTTAAGAAGAAATGCATTCTTAGTTACCAATGCATCCATATTAGCAAGCAATAGGCTAAAGTTCTTTGATGTTGGATATATTAATGTAAAGTCATCAAAAGTACTCTTAAATTGACTATACTGATTATCTAAACTTTTAAGAGCTGTTAATTTATCCTCCAGTGCCTTTGATACTCTCTCTTTTTCCTTTATTTCCTTGTTAATATCTGTAACAGTTTGTATTGTTGGAACAATTGCAAAGACAATAAGGAGAGTGGCTACAATAAATGTCAAACCAGTAGAAATCATTTCTGCTTTCTTTGAAGGGCCATCTTTTACAATTTTTACATAGTCTATTTTTTTACTTGCTCCTAATGTTCCCATTTTATTCAACCTCCTCATTTATAATAAAAGCTATCGATACTTCCAATTCATCTCCTGTCTTAGTTATATTAAACTTAACATCAGAGTAATAATTATTATTTCTCAAGGAATCCTCATAATTTTTGAGGGCTTTAAAATCAGTTGTTCTAAGAGCAATTCCCACCCTTTTATTATTAAAAGACACACTTTCAATATTTAAAGTAAGAGGAATAGTACTTAGTATTTCAGAAATTAGATTTGAGTTTAGTTCTTGCCCTTCTTGAACAACTTTAATATCTTCTGTTAAATTCTGTAAATTCTCATATTTGATAGCATTCTTCTTCCACGTATCATTTTCCAAAATTCCAACTTGAGTATTAATCTTAGCTGTTAAATCATTATTTTTACCATCCATCACAAGTCTTAACGCAAAAACAACCAGTACAACTATCTGTACTACCATCAAAAGGTTCTTTCCAATAGAGGTTACCCAATTAAAAGAAGTAAATACTACACTCTCAGAAGAACCGACTGGTTGTAAGAAATTTATTGATTTGTCCTCTTTTTTACCTTGTATCATTGGGCAGTAAGTTTGATTACTAGTTACATTATATATGAACTATATCTTCTTGAAAAGAATAATCTTCTCTTTTTGCTCTAGGGCTATTTTAGCTTTCTCACAACTAACCGGAATAATAGGAGAATACAGCTCTATTACTACTTTTAATAGGTAGCTAAGATTGTTAAGTATCTTTTCTTTAGAATCTTTATTTACCTCTTTATTCCATGGCTCTTTCTCTGTTATATATTTATTTCCCCAATCAGCTAATTCATCTATGGTATCTCCTGCTAAAGCTATTTCATACTCGCCATATAAATCTTCAACCTTAGATTTAAATTTATCTACAATACCTTTAAATTCCTCTTCAACCCTCTCTTCCTGATTTATTTCTACATCATTACTAATTGCTAAGTGTATAACTCTGTTAAGAAGATTTCCGAAATTGTTTGCTAATCTGGAGTTATACATATTAACTAAATCTTCCTCTTTGTATATAGAATCAGAAAAAGTTGATATACCAACAAGTAAATAATATCTCACTATCTCTGCACCAAATTTACTCTCTTGATCAAAGGGAGAGATAATGTTTCCTTTCGTTTTAGACATTTTAGTACCATCAGGACCTAGTACCATACCATGTTCTAGTAGTCTTAGACTTTGCTCTAATCCAACAGAAGCTAACATACCTTGCCATATAGCACCTTGAAATCTTAAATTATCAGGACCAAATAATTGAATACCAGGCCACCATTCATTTAATTTCTTTTCATCAGTTCCAAACCCAATTACATTAACATAGTTAGTTAATGCATCAAACCATACATAGAAAACCTGTTCAAAATCGTCTGGTACCTCTATACCCCAAGGAAGATTTTCTTTTAATCTAGATATGCTAATATCCTCTATCTCTTGAATAATCTTTTTCAGTTCTTCAACCTTCTGTTTAGGTTTAAGTACTTGAGGATTCTCATCTAACCATTTTAATAAATGCTCTTTGTAATTAGTAAGTTTAAAAAAATAGTTTTCTTCTTCTCTCTCTTCAGGTTGTGTACCATGGTCAGGACATTTACCATCAATCAATTCTTTCTCTGTAATAAATCTTTCACATCCTACACAGTATTTCCCTGAGTATTTCTGTTTGTAGATATCTCCCTTCTCATTACACCTTTTCCAGAATTCTTGTGCCGCTTTATGATGTTTCTCATCAGATGTTCTATAGAAATTGTCATATTCAACATAGAATAGTTTGCAAAAATCTTTGAATCTTTGTGCATACTTATCTACAAAATTATTAATCTCCAAACCTTCCTCTTTAGCCTTTCTATATATCTTTAAACCATGCTCATCTGTTCCTACATTAAGAAAGACATTTTCTTTTCCTAACCTAGTTTTAAAGTATCTAGAAATGGCGTCTGCTTGAACAAATTCTAAGGCATGCCCTATATGAGGTTCAGCATTAACGTAGGGGAGTGTAGTTGTAATATATAGTTTTTCTTTATTCATTATCCCCCAATTATATATCCTAATTGAAAATATTAGAACAAATACTTTAAATATTCAGTGATTTCTGATATATAGGGATAGGAGGTGAATCATGTCCAAAGCATCAAAGAAGAATCCCCAAAAAAGGGAAAAGGGGGGAAAGATTTCCCGAATTGCCTCTAAGAGAGAGGAGAGAGGAGATCAAAAGCCATGTGCTAAACCCGACCTTGGGGGTAGACATTAAAAGGAGGTGATCCATTCTAAATGGAGAGAGTCCATAAAACAACGATGTTATCATCGCGGACTCTCTCCATTTCTTTACCTTAAGATATTTGCTCTCCCATTAATACACCATTAGCTAGTTTTAATTCTACTAACTCTTGCCATACAGATTCGGTAATGAAAGGTATGAAAGGGTGCATTATCTTTAAATTAAGTTTTAGAATATACAAAAGCTCTGCTAACTTAGAGATTCTCTCCTTTGACCCTATCTCTTTATCTTGTATTTCTGTTTTAATTTCCTCTATCCATATATCACAAAGTTGATGCCAGAAGAATTCTCTAATTTCTTCTGCTCCTAAGTTAAATTGGTACTTTTCAAGATATTTAGAAATCTTTTTAATATATTGTTCTGTCTCTTTTACTCTTTTACTCTTTGTATCTATATTCTCTTTAGATATTTCCTCTATCTCTGATTCATCAATATTCATTAATATGAATCTAGAGGCATTCCATATTTTGTTAACAAAATTCCTGTTCCCCTTAATCTTTTCTTCTCTAATTGGAGCATTTGAACCAGGAAGGGCATCACTAAAATACCAAAGTCTTAATGAGTCTGCACCATACTTACCAATCATCTCACTTGGCTCTACACCATTACCTTTTGATTTAGACATTTTACTACCATCTGTAGCAAGTATTATGCCATGTAAAAATACTACACCAAATGGAGACTTACCTGTTCTGTATATACCCATCATCATCATTCTTGCTGACCACCAGTAAAGAATATCTCTTGCATGAATCATCATTTGGGTTGGATAGTACTGTTTGTAACCCTCGCCCTCTATACCACCTAGGGTAGAGTAAGGTAATTGACTAGAACTAAACCATGTATCAAACATATCTGTTTCAGCTTCCCATATACCTGAGCTATCAGGAGCTTCCTCTCCTAAATATATTTCTCCTGTTCCATTTACTTTCTTACCACTTTCTTTCTCATACTCTTTAACCGTTTTACCCTCATTTTCTCTTAACCAATCATAGAGATTCTTTCCCCCGTTATACCATACGGGTATTCTTTGTCCCCACCATAGCTGTCTTGATACACACCATGGTTGAATATTCTCAAAAAAATATTCTAATGCTCTCTGTTGACCCTTTGGAATAACGTATGTCTCTTTACTTTTTAAAGCTTCTAAAGCTTTCTTTGCAAGAGGTTTTACATCAACATACCATTGATTAGAGATGATTGGCTCTATTGGTGTCCTGCATCTTTCACATACTGCTACATCATGTTTAATATTTTGTATATCAGTGAGTAGTCCTAATTCATCTAATTCGCTACAAAGTGCCTTAGAACACTCCAAGGTATCCATACCTATGAATCTCTCTGGTATATCTCCCTCCATCTTTGCTTCTCCATTTATTACATTCCTTACCTCTAAACTATGTTTTTTCCCTATCTCAAAATCAATAGGGGAGTGTGCAGGAGTAACCTTTACAGCTCCAGTACCTAATTCCATATCTATATCTTCATCTGCAATAATTGGGATTTCTCTGTTTGCAATAGGGAGTAAAACTTTCTTTCCAATGAATTGAGAATACCTTTTATCCTTTGGATGTACTGCAACGGCAGTATCACCTAGCATTGTCTCTGGTCGAGATGTAGCAACAGTAATACCTTCTGTACCAAAAGTTTTTTTAGCAATTTCCCGATCTTCTTTATCAACAAAAGGATACACAATATATGCAAATATTCCTCTTCTTTCTTCATGCTCTGTATCAACATCTGCTAGTGCTGTTTTACAGTAAGGACACTGATTTACAATCCTTTTATCCCTGTATATCAACCCTTCCTCAAACATTTTGTAGAAAGTCTCGTACACTATCTTTGTTAATTTAGGATCTAGGGTGAAATATTCTCTTGAGTAATCTGCAGAAAGACCAATATTTTTTTCTTGTGCTCTTGCATTGGCAGCATTTTTAAGACTAAATTCATAGCACATATCATAGAATTTCTCTCTACCTAACTCCCATTTATCGATCCCTTTTTCTTTCAATATTTTTGTAAATGATGTCTCTGTTTGAATACCTGCATGATCCTTACCAGGTAGAAGTAGAGTAGGATGTCCAGTCATTCTATTAAATCTACCCATTACATCTTGAAAAGAGTATCCACACATATGACCAATATGTAAATTAGCATTAGCGTTAGGAGGAGGTAGAGTAATTGTAAAAGATTCTTTAATATCTATCCCTTTCTTTTGCAACAAAGATTCCATTTTTTCTGGATTACTTAACTTTGATTCTTCCCAAAGTTTTGTAATCTTTTCTTCTTGAATATTTGAATCAAATGCTTTTGGTATTTCTTTTTTCATCTTTATAAAGGTATATATATTAAAAAGGCCCTCACATTAAAATATATATATAAAATATATACTCTAATGTAAGGGCGAATATCGCGTTACCACCTTACTTCCTCAATACATTACTGCATTAAGCTTAGTAACCACATATATGGTTTCCTCTTTTACAGTTAGGAATCTGTTAGGTTCTACTCTCAATATATGATTTCTTCCCAATCCCTCCAGGATGACTACTCCTGTATTAACGGTCTCCCCAATTATACCATCTCTTTAATTTAAGCTAAAGTAGATATGATATAATCGGAGGATGAACAATAACAAAAAAAGATTTTTTAGAAATGATGAACTTAAACTATGTACACTTTCAGGTACATCTGAAATTGGAAGAAATTGTAATTTCATAGAGATAGGGGATGAGATAGTAGTAGTAGATGCAGGATATTCATTTCCTGGGCAAGAAATGTATGGAATTGATTACTTAATACCGAACCTTAGATACTTAAAGAAGAATAAAAAGAAAGTAAAGGCGATATTAATTACTCATGGACACCTAGATCATACTGGTGCACTTAGATGGATGTTACCTGAATTAGATTTCCCTCCTGTATATGCTGGTGCTTTTGCAAAAGCGTTAATAGAAGCGAGATTAGATGAATACAATCTAAAAGAGAAAACTAAAATCTTTGGAGTTACAAGACACACGACCATTAACATAGGAAAAAATTTCAAGGCCACTTTTATTGGTATCAATCATAGTATTCCAGATGCTTTCTCTATCTTTGTACAATCTCCAATAGGTAATGTATTCTTCTCTGGTGATTATAAAATAGATATAAAGCCAACAAACGAATTAGAAGCAGACTATGAGAAATTGAAATCCTTAAGAGGAAGGGTTGACCTTGCTCTAATGGAAAGTACGAATGCTACTAAAACAGGAAGATCTCCTTCAGAAACTGAAGTCTTTGAAAATCTTGAAAAGGTAATACAACGAACAGAGGGGAGAGTAATTGTTGCGGCATTTTCTTCCTTACTAACAAGATTGTATGCTCTCTTTGAGATTGCTAAAAAAACTAACAGAAAAATCGTAATCTCCGGAAGAAGTTTAGAACAAACAATCTCTATTGCTTACGAACAAAGATATATTAAAATCCCCGAGGGATTAATAGTTAAGGAAAGAGATATGCCTAAATACAAAGATAACCAGCTATTAATTCTTTGTACTGGTAGCCAAGGAGAAAGGTTTGCAGCATTAAATAGGATATCTTTAAATGAACATAAATACATCAAGGCAAGGAAAGGTGATTTAGTTATTATGTCTTCTTCAGAAATACCTGAAAATGTTAGTAATATCGAAAGTATGACAGATAGGTTAATTGCTTTGGGTGCGGATTTATTAAAAGATACAATAGAAACTAAGATACACTCAACGGGACATGGTAATCAAGAGGATATGAAAATTATGTACGATCTTGTCCAACCTAGAACTGTTCTTCCAATACATGGCCCTTTAACATTTAGATATTTTAACAAAAAGAACTATATTACTTGGGGAATGAAAGATGAGGATGTTTACCTTACTGATGATGGTGTCGTTTGGGTCTTTAATGGTAAGAATTGGAGAAAAGGTAAACCTGTTGAATCCAAACCCATCTTAATAGATGGTTTAGGAGTAGGAGATACAGGAGAAATTGTGTTAAATGATAGAAGACAGCTTGCAGAGTACGGTATGTTTGTTGTAGTACTAAATCTCAGTGCTCAAACACATAGGTTAATGGGGAAACCTCAATTTGTCTCCAGAGGATTCATATATATGAAAAAATCTCAAGAGATGTTAAAAGAAATACAGACAATAATATATGATGTACATAGGGATTGGGAACAGAAGTCTAAAAATAGTAAAAAGTATGACTATGATACACTCAAAGGAGATATGGAAAAATCTATCAGTAAATATATATACAAGAAAACCGAGAGAGAACCGATAATTCTAATAGTTACTGTATAGACTCTTTGTATTAATGATATAATTCAAAGATATTATGAAACTGCCAAGTCTAAAATCAAAAAAGATTAATCTCCTAGATGGTATTACACCTATTGTTGCCTTAGATATAGGTACTGAAAGTGTAAAAAGTCTTCTGTTTACAATAGGGGAGTATGGGGTGTCTGTTAACAGAATATCTAGAATACAGCAACAGCAACATGCTATGAGGAGTGGAATAATCACTAATTTAGATACCGTTTTAGAAAACTGTAAACTCTCTATTAATCAACTTCTAAGCAATCTTAAGGTAGAGGAATATCCTAAAAAAGTAATCATGGGGATTGCAGGAGAATATATCCAAGGAGTCTCTATTGTTGTAAATTACGAAAGAGAGGAAAATTTTGAAAAAGAAGTTTCTCAAAAAGAACAGGATAGAATTATTGCACAGGTTAAAGCTCAGATTGCTGCTAATGGAAAAGATGACCTAAGTTTGAGAACTGGACTAAAAAATGAAGATATTGAAATATTACACATCACTCCTACAGGTTTAGAGATAGGGGGGATGCCTGTTAACTCCTTAATAGGGTATAAAGGAAGAGAGGTTAAATTAAACTTCTATGCTTCCTTTGCTCCTAAGACATATACAGAAGCATTAAGGAAGGTTGCTTCTTCGCTCAATCTAGAAGTTTTAGGTATAGTATCTCAACCCTTTGCAGTTGCAAGAGCACATGCTGGAGGAGATCATACAAATTTTTCTGCCATCTTCATAGATATCGGAGGTGGAACAACAGATGTAGCAATTGTTAAAAATGGTAATGTTGCAGAAACACAAATGTTTGCATTTGGGGGAAGGGTATTTACTAAAGAATTGGCTAAATTAACAGATTCTGATTTTAGGCATGCTGAACAAAGGAAGATTAAATACTCTGAAAAAGATTTACCTAAAGAAATATTAAGACAAGTACAAAAGACAATGTATCCAACAGCTGGTCTATGGATGCGAACCTTAAAAGTAGCATTAGAGAATTGCGAAGATGTTGGTTCTCTTCCTACACAAATATACCTATGTGGTGGTGGAGCTTTACTACCAGATATTAAACAGTCCTTAATGGAATTTCCTTGGAAGAAGTATCTTCCAATTGCAGTTGTACCTAAGATAGATATGTTTACTCCAAATCTTTTAGGCTCTGTAGTTGATAATAGTGGAGATTTACAAAATCTATATGATATTACTCCAGCCTCCTTAGCTAAATTCCTTTATGATATGGAGATTGATAGAAAGAAGAAAAATATAAATTGGGATGTATAAAATATGGCAGATAAAATAACAACCGCAAAAGTAATAATAGATGAATCTCACGAGCTTACAGACTTAGTAAGAGAGATTCATAAGAGTAAGGCAGAAAGAATTGTTCTTACTTTCACTGAGCAAACAGACCTATTAATTAGCCCAATTAATCTAAGGGTTCTACAAGAAGCAGCACAAAGAGAAGGAAAATTACTGATAACACAAATAATACAAAATCCAACAGGTATTCGTAATGCCAAGTTAGCTGGAATGAAAGTAATAGATTCTCCCTCTGCACCAACAGAATATGACTGGGAAGAGGCTGCTGAGTTAGTTGAAAAATTAAAAGAGAGTAAAGCTAATAAAAAGAAAGAGGAAGAAATAGAAATTCCCCAAGAGGAAAACAAAGAGGTATTTGAAGAAAGGATTAAGAACTCCCTAGAGGAAAATGGGAAGAAAAAGTACGAAGACAGAAGGGGGGTTAAATCTCAATCCTTTATTGCAATAGATGGTGATTTACCACCTAAAGTAGAGAGTGGTAAGAACACTCCTGCTACCAATGAATTAGATCCATTAAATCCTGCTTTAAATAGAAAGAAGAAGGGATTTAATTTCGCTGTATTTCAGAAGTTTAAAGGTATAAGTAAGAAGAGTCTTTTAAAATTAGCTATCTTTGGGTTAATTCCTCTTCTTCTCATAACCTTTGTCGGTTTGTTTTTGTATAACCAATTTGCAACTATGGCAAAAGTAAAAATATTTGTAGAAGCAAAACCTGTTGAAATAGAACAAGTTCTTACAGGGAAAGAGGGAATAGAGGAAATAGATTTTGAGAATCTCATTATCCCTATAAAGGTAGAGGAAAAAACTGAGAGTCTTTCAGATAGTATTTCTGCAACAGGAAAAGCTTTTAGAGGAGAGAAAGCAAAAGGACTTGTTAGATTCACTTTCTTCTATAAAGAAAGTGATTGTCCTGACATAGATCCACCTGTAGTTTCTCTAAAGGTAGGACATGTGGTTACAACTGGAGAATATACATATAAAGTAACCTCTGCGGTTGACATACTCTGTAATCAAGCTGCAGATGTTTCGGTAGAGGCTGCGGAGATAGGTGAGCAGTATAATATAGCAGCGGGAAAACAATTCTCTGTACAAGGATATACTGTCGGATACTCAGAAGGAGAGGTCCGAGGTGTTAATGCTGCTGCTTTTACAGGAGGAAGTAAAGAAGAATATACAGTTCTTTCTCAGCAGGATGTAGATAATGCAGTAGAGCAGTTAACTACAACTGCATTAGAAGAGGTTAAATCCGATTTAAGGGAGAGTGCAAAGGGTTGGGAAATAATAGAAGACACTATCTTAAGTGAAGTAGATAAGGGGAGTATAAAGACTGATAAAAAAGTCGGTGAAGAAGCTGCTACCGTGAATCTAGATTTAACAATTAAAGGTAGTGCAACATATTACTTAACTACTGGATTAACAGAAGCTCTTACTGACTTACTTAGACAGAAAGCAGAAGAGGATAATCTTTTTGAGAGTGAAAAAGATTTAGAACTTGTACTCGGAGACGAGATTGAAACTAATCTTACTGTTGAAGATAGTGAAAAAGATGTTGTAAAGATTAAAATAATAGCTAAGAGTAAAGTAAAGCCAAAGGTTGATAAAACAGAGATTGAAAATACTTTAAGAGGCATGGATTGGGAGAAGGGAAGAGAGTATCTCAATGGCTTAAACTATGCTGATAGAAAATATGAAGTCGTCTTTACACCTATGAACTATCCAGAGTTTCTAAAAAGATTCCCTGATAGAAGGGGAGGAGTAATGATTACTGTAACAGAAATAGAGGTTGAGGAATAGCCTTTTAATTCCTTCAATTTATTGGTAAAATTGCTTGCTTATGTACCCGTAGCTCAATCGGATAGAGCAATTGCCTTCTAAGCAGTAGGTTGTCGGTTCGATTCCGGCCGGGTACGCCATTGGAGAGATGCCTGAGCGGTCGAAAGGACACGCTTGGAGAGCGTGCGTATGAGAAATCGTACCGTGGGTTCGAATCCCACTCTCTCCGTTTTTAAACATATATTCCCCCTTGTATATCTGATACAATTACTTAGTAATTCAATAGATACTGTCCAATATGATTAATCTAATACTAATAGTAGTATCACTAATCTTAGTCGTAAAGATGGCAGATGTCTTTGTTGACCAAGCTACGGCTCTTTCTAAAAAATTAAAGGTTAGTGGTTTTTTCGTTGGTTTCTTACTAGTATCACTTGGGACTTCTTTACCAGAATTAGCTACCTCTCTCTATTCTTCTTCAATTGGACACACTGAAATAGCTATATCAAATGTGATAGGGAGTAATATTGCAAATATTCTCTTAGTTTTAGGATCTCTTGCTCTATTTTGTAAATACAGATTAAGAAGTATTGATGTTAATTTCAATATTCCGTTATTACTATCAATTACCTCCGCATCAATATTAGTAATAGCCATTAACAACTATATTATTAATAGCTTTTTAGGAATTATTTTATTACTTGTATTTATAATATCTAGCTATTTAATAAATAGAAATAATCATACTAACAATATACACTGTACAACCAAATTTAATCTTCTATTTTTAATAGGATCTGTAATATTAATAGTTCTATTCAGTAGAATCTGTATAGATAACATATTAATATTTGCGAATCAACTGAATCTTCCAGAAGTATTAATTGGGTACTTCTTGTTAGCCTTTGGTACCTCTTTGCCTGAATTTGCAACTCTTTACTCTTCTTTAAAAAAGGGCCGGGAAGATGTTGGACTGGGTAGTATAATTGGGTCTAATATGTTTAATCTCCTTTTTATCCTTGGTACATCCTCTCTTATTACAACCTTAGATTTAAAAATTTTTAAATTAGAACTGCTGTTTGTATTAATAGTTACAGGTTTACTAATGATATTTGGATTAGTGGGCAAGAAGAATTTGGTTAGTAGAAGAGAGGCAGTAATGCTCCTCTCATTCTACTTACTCTTTGTCTTAATACAATTATTAAAAACTTTATAGAGATGTATACAATACTTTTTTTTAATGATATTTTCTATATATGCTAGATTTACTTGGAATAATTTACTACACACTCTCAACGCTATCTCTTCTTGGTATATTCCCAATAGGTGTGTATGAATTTTTAGATTTAAGAGAAGGCTTTGCAATAAGTGATTACGGTTATCTCTTTGAAACAGGTATTTACTTTAGCATATCTTCTGTTATAACTGGTTTGCTGTGTGGCCTAGATGCAATTACAAATCCTGTATATAAAAAGGTTGATAAACTCCTATACAACTATCATGCACTATCTTCCTTTACCTTAATGGGTATAGGATTCTTCCCATTAACTGGAGAACCTGGCTGGTCTTCTTCTAGAGTCTTACATTGGTTATTTGCACTCTCATTCCTCTATATATACCCTTTTACGAGATTATTAATATTAAGATATTATTCTAAGATTCTTTTTAGAAGACTTTTCATATTATTCTTACTTATCAATATATCGGGACTTTTAATAATACCTTTTGTTGGTATTGAGAGGGTTGCATACACAGAGTATCTAATTTGGCTAGCACTACTAATTACCATAACCATTAGTAGCATCTTTCTTTCTAAAAAATCATAGTTTGGCTTGTATTGGGGATTTTAATATACCTTTTTGTAACAATTCCTTAAGAAATTCGCTATATGTTTTGTATCATTTCTTTGAAAATAGAGGCTCATCGTAGAGATATATTAAACAGTAGAGTAGATGTGTTGTAATATTTTACTCTTCTGATTCTTCTTCAGATTCATCTAGCATGTTCTCTGTTTCCTTGCTATCTACTGGAGTTATTACAATCCTTCTGTCAGAACCCTCTCCTATGCTCTCCGTCTTAATATCATCAAAGATCTGTAAAGATACATGAACAACTCTTCTATCAGAAGGGGACATGGCAGGAAGTTCTACTGAATCACCAAGTATTCTTGCATCATCTGCTTTTTGTAGAGCGAATCTTTCTAACTTCTTGTTTCTTTCCTCCTTATACCCACAAACATCAAGTATTACTCTGTAATTACTCTCCTCTGGTAATTTCTTTCTTAAAATCATACTGAAGATATATTGAAGAGATTCAAGATGCTTACCATGATTACCTATTAAATATCCTAAGTTCTCACCAGAAAATAGAATATTAATGTATGAAACTCCCTCTTTTTCCTCTAAATTCAACTCATACTCATCCTTAATACTCATTAAAGAGAGTAGAGTATCAAATTCTTTCTTAACTATCTTTTCCATATTATTCTTTTGATAAATTATCTTTCTTTTTAGAAATATTGTCCCACATATTCTGAACACCCTTTTTAGTTTTATCAAAATCTAAAGAGAAGTACTGAACAACAAGAAGAATAGATTGGATCATCCAATACCAACCTAGTGCTGCAGGCATACTTATAGTGAAGAATACTGTCATTAATGGGAATAGGAATATCATAGATTTTTGCATATTAGCTTGCATATCTTCCATAGATGCCTCTTTAGAATCTTTCTTCTTAGTGTTAGTTGTTGGGTTTTGCATTTTTTGAGTGAAGAGAGTAGTAGCGTACTGTACGATACCAACTACAATAGAAAGAGCAATATATGGGAAGCTCTGAATAGAAATTTTTCCAAATTCAGCAGAAACAGATGAGTAAGATTTAGTTAAATCCCAGAACAAGAAATTTGTTTCAATATTAACTCCGTTAGAAATACCTGTTAAATCTCTAACCCACGAATACAAACCTTCTAAATTACTATCCGTTACACTTCTAATTACTCCAATTAAAACTGAAAGGATAATTAATTGAGGAATAAATGTTCCAATACAACCCAGAGGATTATATCCAACCTTTTTATACAATTTCATCTGTTCTTGAGTTAGCTTCTCTTTATTGTTTGCATACTTTTTGTTTAATTTCTCTAATTCTGGTTTAAGATTAGCCATCTTCTTAGTCATTTCTGTCTGTCTTTTAACGAGTGGTATCATAAAGATTCTAGCTACAACAGCTACTCCTAAAATTGCCCATCCCAGGTTATCACCTAAGAAATGGTAAAAAAGAGTCATTACATTAAGTAATGGATAGAAGAAAATAGTGTTCCAAATAGTTGTAAATATGTTCATAATTTGAATAATAATAAAAATCTAAAGCATTATACATTAATCTTCTCTACTTTTCAGGTATAGGGTCATATTGTCCGGGTAAAGCCCAAGGATTACATCTTAGAATTCTTTTAATAGCAAGGTAATTGCCTTTAAATATTCCATGTCTCTCTACAACTCCATAGCCGTACTCAGAGCATGTTGGTGTAAATTTACATGCTCTTAGGTTTGGGTTAGCTTTACCTAACAAACCGTGATCGAGTGAAAGTGTCTTTTGATAAAACTTAATAATTGATAATTCAATATTTCTAGGTAGTAAGAGTAGCTTTATCAATTTGTTTTTTAAATTCTTTTTCCAATTCTTCATAATTCTCACAATATTTAAAAGCAACATATACAAGTTTTAGACCGGAGATTACTTCTTTTAAATTCTCCCTTGATATTTCTCTTAACAGTCTAGTCATTTTATGTCTTTGTACAGCATTGCCTATCTTCTTACTTACTACAAAAGCTATTTCATACTCCTTCACTTGAGAATCTTTCTCTACTATCAACATCCCATATTCACCACGAACTTTAAGTCCTTTTGAATACAACCTTTTAATATCATTGGCTTTTAATCTGTTCTTTTTGGGAAGCATATTTATACAGTATATCCTATCTAGCTCTGGAGAGGGGTCTTTTTCTCTTTAATTTGTACTCTTCACTTACAGTAAGAAATTTTCTACCTTTAGCAATTCTTCTTTTAAGTACTTTCTTTCCTTGGGAATTCTTATTTCTTGATCTGAAACCAAATTTTCTAATTCTTTTTAAATTTTTAGGTTGATATGTTCTTTTCATATTTATTAATAACTTGAAGCAAGCCTATTATATATTAACACCTGTACATATGGCAAATTAATATGGTAGATATTTGCGAAGAAGAAATCTTCCGTATATATATACCAAGGAAAGAGAACTCTTGGTGTATTTAAAATCCTTTGATTAAAGGACTTTTTCCTACATATTTAAATGTTTATCCACATTTTTTTAGAAATACATATAATGAGAGTATTAGTCCCAATCGATCAAAGAACTGCCCATTAGTTACCTTTATATACATATATATACTTTAAACAGTATGGATAAAATTGACTTTGAACAATATGCGAATAGTATTCCAAAGCCAGAAATAGGGCAGGGTAATAGTGGGAATCAGGATATAGATGTAGATGATATATGGAAGATAGTTACAGAGAATTTAAGATTAGTACTTGATAGAGTAGAGTATGAGTCATGGTTTGCTGATACTTACTTAGAGCAGATTCAAAATGGAGTTGCTACACTTTCTTGTTCAAATGAATTTAAAAGGTCTACTATTTTAAAAGATTACAACAAATTTCTTCAAAGCTGTTTAACAAAAGCAACAGGACAAAATCTACAAGTAGAGATATTGATAAAGAAGAGTGCGCTAAACAAACCTAAAGAGAGATATTCCTTTGCTCCAGCAACAGATAACCCTATTATCAATCTATTTACTAAGATGGAGGGAGATAAAAAGAAGTATGAGGAATCCGTTAAGAATGCTAGATTAAATCCGAGATATACATTTAAAAACTTTATAGTAGGAGCTAATAACAGGTTAGCAGAGGCAGTAGCTCAGTCAGTAGTATCTGATATTGATCATGATTCTCTAATGAAGTCATACAACCCTGTCTTTTACTATGGAAGTACTGGTGTTGGTAAAACCCACCTTATGCAAGCTATTGGTAATGAAGTATTAAAGAAGAATCCCGATAGAAAGGTAGTATATGTCTCTATAGAGCAATTTCTAAATGAGATGATAGAAGCTATTAGAACTAAAAAGAACGAAGATTTTAGAATAAAATATAGAGAGGTAGATCTCCTAATTATAGATGATATACAGTTTGTAGAAGCATATCCTAAAACCCAAGAAGAGCTTTTTCATACCTTTAATAGTTTGTATCAAGCTAATAAACAAATAATATTGGCATCAGATAGACCTCCTAAAGAAATTAAAAATATTACTGATAGATTAAGAACTAGATTTGAGGGAGGTATGGTATCTGATATACAACCACCCGATTATGAAACTAGGTTAGCTATACTAAAACAAAGTATGTTAGAGAAAGGGGTAACTGTACCTGATATTTTTTTAGATTTAATAGCTAAGAATATTGAAAGTAGTGTAAGAGAGTTAGAAGGTGCATTAAACAAGGTTCTTACCTTAACAAAGTTTGGAGAGGTCCCTTCATATGAAGAAGTAGCTAGGATACTTCAAGTTGATATAGAGAGTAAGAGAAAAAGGGCTACTCCAGAAAAAGTATTAGATGTTGTATCTGATGTTTTTGGTATTTCAATACGCTTTATTAAAAGTTCAAGAAGAAATGCTCATATTGCCATTGTTAGACATGTAGCTATGTATATACTAAGAAATGAATTACAAATCTCTTTGGAAAATACTGCAAGATTAGTAGGTAGAAAAGATCATACAACAGTATTAAATGCTTGTTCTGTTGTAGAGAAGAGATTAAAGATAGATTCTGCATTTGCAGAGAAGGTAGAGAAGTGTAGAAGGGATATTTTTTACTAATGTGGATTGTATGTGTATAGCGGTGGAAAGATGGAGGATAAGTAGGTAAGTAATCCACATCTAAAAAGGTTGTTAAATTAAGGAAGTGACCTTTTAACAATATATTCATGACTTCCTACTTAACACATCTGTACACAGAAAGTGCAAAGATATACACATTTAACTGTAGGAGATAGAAGAGAGGATAGAATATATACTTAATTACTTTTTTACAGAAATTAAACCAAAAAGTTATCAACATTAAAAAGAAATGAAAATATACTTAGGAGGTATGAAAATTTAAGAGAATTTTAATTACTTTTCAACTTATCCATACTCCCTACTACTATGACAACTATTTATATATAAAGATTAAAACAGTAGAAAACTAGAACCATATTGAGTAGAATATATAAAGTAACTGCCCGTTACATAATATTATTTTGAAGAAAAATGCAATTTACATGTAATCAAGATACTTTCTCTAAGTATCTAAACATAATAAGTAGGGTAGTTAGTAGTAAACCAGGTTTACCAATACTAAACAATGTACAGTTTGAAAGTGGTAAAGGTAAATTAATAATGACTGCCACTGATCTCGAAATAGGTATTAATACATGGATAGGTGCTGATGTTAAATCCGAAGGTAAGGTAACTGTTCCCGCTAAGCAGTTAACAGAGTTTGTAAATTCTATTCCTTCTGAGAAGGTTGAAGTTACTTTAGATAATCAGAATTTCAATATCTCTAGTACAAATAATTCAGCTATTTTCAATACTATGTCTTCTGAGGATTTTCCTTCTGTAGCTACAGTTACTGATAAAAAGCCTCTGTTTAAAATATCAAAAGATGAACTATCTAAATCTGTAAATAGAGTTGCATTTGCTTGTGCTACTGATGATATTAAACCTGTATTAACAGGTGTTCTTTTAGAAGTTACTGGTGAGAATATCTCTTTTGTAGGTACTGATGGATTAAGATTATCTAGACAAATTGTTAAATTAGATTCTAGTGCTGAAAAAGATGTAAATATGTTAGTACCAGTTAAAGCACTATTAGAATTAGCTCATATTGTTACTGAAATAGGGGAAGATGACAGTATAGAAGTATATTTGATAGAAGATAGGAATCAAGTTCTATTTAGGTATAGCGATGTAGATTTAGTTTCAAGATTAATTGATGGACAATTTCCTGAATATAGACAGATTATTCCTACCGGATACAAAACAATATGTAAGATATCAAGATCTGAGTTTCTTAACTCTTTAAAGATTACAAATATAATTGCTAAGAGTGTACTAGGTAATAAACTAATACTAGATATTGAACCTACAACAGAGAACATTACGCTATCTGCTACTCAAACAGATTTAGGAAGTAACAAGAGTACTTTTGGTGGTAAGATAGATGGAGATGCTTTAAAGATTGCATTTAGTTCTAGATTATTATCAGATGTCTTAAATCATTTAGATTCTGAAGATATTGTTTTTGAATGTTCTGAAACAGTTAAACCAGGTGTATTTAAAGTTTCTGATGACCCTGATTTTGTTCATCTTGTAATGCCGATGATGCTTTAGAATCTTTAACCCTATACCCTTGTCCATGTACGGTCTCTATTAGACCTTTACATGGTATTTTGTCTCTAAGTCTCTTTACATGTACATCTATTGTATTAGAACCTGTATAGCTTCTGTAGTCCCATACATGATCTAATAGTTCACACCTACTAACTGTTCTATTTCTGTTTCTAACTAAATATTCTAACAATTGGTACTCTTTCTTTCTCAAATCTATATCACTATTCTTAACAGATACTGTTTTATTTGTTGTATCTAAAAGTATATCCCCAATATACATGCGACTATCTACATAACTGTTCGGTCTTCTTAGTAGAGATTGTATTCTTGCTATTAATTCCTGTACAGGGAAGGGATATGACAACACATCATCTCCTCCACTATTTAAAAAATTAACTTTGTCTTTCCATATCCCTATACTACATATACCAAGTATTTTAGTTTTAATATTCTTTTTCTCTTTTAACTTTTTTAATATATTTTCTGTTGTATATTTCCCATTTAAGTTTGTATCTATTATTAATATCTCGAATAGACCCCTATCTACTAAATTTTCACTACCAAAATCTGCGCTATCCTCTGTTATATTATACCCATATGCTACCAAGGTATTTTTTAATATATGGGAAATAGTTTTAGATTTCTCTATAATTAAGATATTCATTGAAGATATTTATAAAATTAATAGTAAAGAATAGTGGTAAATGCTCAAGATTCAAAAACTTATAGACCTAAAAATCTTAAATTCGTTTTAAATCTCTTTTTGTTGCTGTTCTTTTCTGTTGCAATTTTGTTATATTTGTTCTCAATAAATACATTTGTACCATACAGTACAGAGAAACAGTTTAATTGGATAAATATATTTACATTTTCTTCTCTTGTTTTTTCCATTATTTTTTCTATCGCTACGCTATTCATATATTCTCTACTTACAGTTATCTTAAAAAAGGGTGGGAGATATTTAAAAATATTTTGTATAAAATGGAGCCTACTGTTTTCAACAGGTTTAATGTTAGTACTAATACTAAACTTCTTACACATTTTGGATATTTACTGGGGAGTAGGTATTTTAATAGTTGTTATAATACTCTCTTTTATTATATGATTACTGTATATGCCAAAGAGTGTTAAAAAGAAAATAACCAATGAATTTAATGATATTCTAGATATTCTTTCTGGTGAGATGCAACTGCGAGAGAAAGAAGAAAAGATTAAGAAATTAAAGGAAGAGGCTATATCAAAACAGAAAGCTATTAAAAGAGTTCAGGTTGCAAGTAGGGATATTGTTTTAGAAGATAGTGATGTTCCTACAAAAAAGGTAGTACAAAATATTAAACTTTTTGAATGGGAAGCACCTGATAGATATGAGATTAGTTTTGAGTCTAAAGGTTTTTGGGTTATTCTT
>Ga0208958_1001307_pt1 | contig 25507 bp, 15 predicted proteins | sample RifOxyB1_FD_184032 | JGI IMG/M metagenome (GOLD analysis project Ga0208958, IMG submission 184032) | Soil microbial communities from Rifle, Colorado - Rifle Oxygen_injection B1 (SPAdes) | ecosystem: Environmental > Terrestrial > Deep subsurface > Rock core/Sediment | place: Rifle, Colorado...
CAAAGATACCGGTTTTTACTTTGTAACAAGTCGCAATTTGATATTCCTGGCAAAACTCTCTAGCAATGCAACTCTCTCCCGCACTTTTTGAACATAAGACTTTAAGGTCTTGGGTATAGCTATGGGGAGCACATATCTTTTGATTGTTACAACATAAACTGGAGCATTCCAAATCACTTTGGCAATTAGCACCTATTTGCTGATTACCCTCATTGTTTAAATCACTCAAACAAGTTCCACCCACTAGAGATTTTTCAAAACATTGATTATTAAAACAGCACTCTCCAGTTCCACAATTTCCATCTATTTGACAGGAACGGCTGGTGGTAAATATATTTTGTTCCTCGATGAGCTGAATTTTTAAAGTTTTATTTTTTACCACCCTAATCTCTTTTTCATTTTCATCAAGGTAAAATACCTCAATATCCCCTGTTACATTACACTTATTAACCGTAGGACTAATGACTCTGGTACTACATCCGTCCATATACAAGCTTTCGCCGTTAAATGACATTTTTTTTCGCTCTTTTCGTTCAAAGGCAGAAGCACTTCCAATATATTCAATTTGATTTTGGAGGGTTAAGGTTTGGGCCCTTGGATAGAGATTGGCCACAAATCCAAACTCAGGGTTGGTTGACCCATCAATACTTTTTTGAAAAACTCCATATTTGCCAAAAACCGCATTACCAGATATTTGCCAAAAGTTCAAAGCAGTGGTTCTAAAAGGGCCACGCCAAGTGTAATCCTTACCGTCTAATCTTATCACGCTGCTCAGTGAATTATTAACCACCACTTTTCCCAGTGGTCCCATAGTCGTTTGCAAATCTAAAATATCAGCACTATCTGGCAAGCATCGATTTTTAACCACCTCTAGAGAATTTTGGTCATAGCCATTTTTTTCCACATCATACAAGGGATATTTTCGAAGGGTGGTTAAATTGGAACTATCATATAAACCACTATCAATTATGCTGGCATAAGAATAAAGACAACGTGCCTGTGCATAGTTGCATTTGGGTTTGGAAGCAGTTGGCACAAAAGTCGGATCATCTTCAGTTTTTAATCCTCGGCAATATAGATTTAGATCTTTTGAATTTTCTACAACGCTGTTGTTTTCACTATAATCTTTGTAATCATAGAGGTCATAGTGAACCCGGATGTCCCGAAAATTTTGTTGGTTAAAATCCAAGATAAGATGATCAACTTGAACATCTGGAGTAATCCCACTACCTTTGGCAATAAGTCCCTGCATAGTGACACTGCTTTGTTCGGTACCAAAGCGAAATCTAACATAAATAATTTTATCTTTTAGGGTAAATAGATTTAGGCCGGACAGATACAACCGACCATCAAAATTTTTCGGTAGCGAAATTTTAGTTTTATAGCTGCCATCGTTAGGATCTACAATCCCATTTAAAAGCACTTCTGGCGCCAAATTACTGGGAATTTCAGTGGGGGTTACAGTCGGAGTCAAATCAGTAGCATCTGGATTTTGAGCGTCAATACCTTTCTGAATGCCCTTGCTACTACCACTAGTTAATCTTTTGCCTGTAGTTTGATTTTCCATGCACCCAAAAAAAAGACTAAAAATAAACCACCAGATAATCATTTTCATAAGTCTTATTTTAAATCCATGATCAAATTCCAAACCCCAAATATAGCATTTTACCAATGTTTACATGTAGTTAGAACTTACCAGACAATAAAAATTAGCAATCATAACGACGCATTTTTGTGCCTATAAACAGGGTTTATTTTATCATTTTTTTTAGGCCCATACCCTTGACTCACACTAAATGACCACCATAGTTGTTTGTACAATTTTTTTATCAGGAGTTTTTCAAATGAGTGAAAGAAAAGGTTCGATTTCTGTCAAAACAGCTGACATTTTCCCTATAATCAAAAAATGGCTTTATTCCGAACATGATATTTTTTTAAGAGAGTTAGTTGCCAACGCTACCGATGCCATCACCAAAAGATCTACTTTGGCCCGCACTCAAAACATTGAGATTCCTGAAGGAAAAATTCTTATTGATATAGATAAAAAGAATGGAACCATAAAAATTCATGATAATGGCATTGGGATGACTGAAGAAGAAGTTGAAAAGTATATTGCTCAGTTAGCATTTTCGGGTGCCGAAGAATTTGTCAAACAAATGAAAGGCGTCGAAGATGCCAATAAATTCGACATCATCGGAAAATTTGGTTTAGGATTTTATTCCTCTTTCATGGTGGCCCAAAAAGTAGAAATTGATTCACTCAGCGCTTCTGAAAATGCCACTGCCACAAAATGGGTCTGCGACGGTGATACTGAATACGTGTTTGCTCCCTCAGATCGTCAGTCCATTGGAACCACCATCACATTGCACGTGAACGACGACGGAAAAGAGTATCTAGACGATTACAAAGTTAACTCATCTCTTCGCAAATTTTGTGATTTTATGCCTTATCCAATCACAGTTTATGACCTTGAAAAAATAGAAAAAGAAAAAAAAGACAATACCAAGAAGAAGGAAGAAGAAAAATATTCTTACTACGAAAAAGGTACCATCATCAACGAAACCACCCCGCTTTGGAAAAAAAATACCAATGACTTAAAAGATGAAGATTATCTCGATTTTTTCAAAAAGCTATATCCAATGGAAAAAGAACCTCTCTTTTGGATACACCTAAAAGTTGATCATCCTTTTACGCTGGAAGGAATTCTTTATTTCCCTAAATTAAATCTTAATAAACCATTTAATGAATCCAATATTAAACTTTACTGTAAACAAGTCTTTGTTTCTGATAATGTAAAAAACATTATCCCGGAATTCTTGTCGCTACTTAAGGGAGTTATTGACTCTCCTGATATTCCTCTTAATGTTTCCAGATCATCGTTGCAAGGCGATCCTAATATCAAAAAAATTTCCAACTATGTTATTAAAAAAGTTGCAGAATCACTTAAGAAATTATTTAAAAATGACCGTCCCAAATATGAAAAGATCTGGGAAGATATTGGTATATTTGTCAAATATGGTTGTATTTCCGATTCTAAATTTGACGAGCTCCTACGAGAAATGGTGATTTTTAAAACTTTTGATAATAAATATCTTACGATTAACGAATACATTGAAAGTATCCCCGAAAAATACAAGGAAAAATTAAAAGAAAAAATTCTATATGCTATTAAAGACAAATGCGACAACAGTTTAAGGGCCCAATTATGGGATGAGCAAATTAATAGTGTTTTAACTGACGAACATATTGATCCACATTTTATGCAACACGCAGAAATGAAATCCCTTAAAGATCAAAAAATCCATTTTTGTTCGGTGGACTCGGAAATTGAAAATATTTTAACCGCAGAATCCAACGGCCCTGAAGATTTAAAAATAAAAGATCTTTTTATTGATATTTTGGCACCCAAAAAAGAAACTTCTACTGAAAAAGTCGATGCCGCTAACATGCCCGTGGAAGAAATTAGCAATGCCCTGAATATTGAAATTGTAAAACTCAAAAACAATCAATCTCCGGCATTTTTTAAGATTGATGAACAAATGAAAAGATATCGCAACATGATTCAGGCCATGGGACAAAACGACAATGTTTTCCCAGTGAAAAAAACCTTAGTGATCAATCCCAACAACCCACTGGTAAAAAATACACTAAAAATATGGGAAAATGGAAACAATAAAAACCTAGTAGAAAAACTATGTCACCATGTGGAAGACCTGGCATCTATTTCATCAGAAGGCCTCAAAGATAGCGAGAAAGAGGGCTTTGTAAAAAGGTCGCAAGAACTTATCTCTGAGCTTTCCAATCATTTAATTTAAATATCGGGCCAAAGGGCCCGATAAATATTTTTATACTTTTTAATCTATTTATACTAATTAATTATATTGAATGGCCTGTTCATCAATGCGTTTACGATTAAACTTCAAAATCTTGTCGTCTAAAAACTCGTCCTCATTTTTAATAATATCCAGTACATTATTATTAATAATTTCTTTCCCCAAGGTATGAGAACGCTTTTTATAAAGAACTTGCACTTCTTCTTTTTCCTCTTGCTCTTTACATTTTATGCAAAGATTGGCAGTCGGACGAGCAATCAAACGCTTTGCCTCTATTTCTTCACCACACTCAAGGCATGTACCAAACTCACCTTCGTCAATTTTTTGCAAAGCTTCGTTTATTCTATTAATAAAAAGTTCTTTTCTTTTTCTCAATTTAATGGCCAGAGTATTGTCTCTTTCAAATATAAGTAGATCTACTTCATCTCCTTTTGAACTGTTTAAATCTTCTTGAATTCCCTCGAGATTGTACTTTTCAAGCATGAGATTAAAAAGATTTTTAAATTTCATAATTTTCTCTTTTTGCATGTCCAACTCCTTTTGCTGTTACCTCCGGTTCATCCATTTTCCGAAGTTCAAGGAAATCATTTCCATCTTAGATTTTTTTTCCTTTAGTAAAACGCCTTAAGGCCTTCATTGGCCTTATTCGTTTTAGATAAATACATTGATGCGAAAGCAGTGCCATAATTAATTTGTCAATTTTCACAAATTTAGACATATATCAAGATTTCGAGGGCCAAATTGGCATTACCGCCTTGAGCCATAAAGGCTTCTTTTTAACTGCCTCACAACAATGGGGATGACATTTACCCATAAGTTCGAAATCATTGTTCTTTACTCTAACAAATTTAATGTGTTATGTTAGGCAGATCTTAACCTCTGAATAAATAAAGATTATTTTTAATATCATCCCCATTCTGGTCATGCAGTTAACAAGAAATTAATACACTGTGCCTTAATTATTATCCATCGCATTACAATGATATGTTATAAACCAAAAACATATCCCGAGGTATCAATGCGTATTGGTTATAAATTTATCCTAACTGTAATTTTTATCTTTCCCTGTATGGGCAGCGAGGAATTTAGTCAGATCGTAAATTCAGAAAAATCAGACCTTCTGCTAACTTCAATTGATAACCAAACAATAAGCTGTGTACGCTTAAATTATAATTCTAATGATGATAAAAAGACGGCAAAAGTTATCAAATACATAAATGATAAAGGTGAATTTTTTTTATCAGAAGATCAAAATGTTGAAGACAGCCTTGAACGCATAAATCAAAAATTAAAAAAAGATGAACGTATTTTTAAATTACAAACCGGATTTACGATGGGGGCATCTTCCTTAATTGTTTATCTTCAAAGAAAACATTTATTAACTGTAATAAAAGCAGCTTTGTCTATGGCAGGTAAATCAGGAACATTGATCTCAAATAGGATTATAAGTGGTTCAGTTGCGGGAGTCTCTTTAACTGCACTAAGTGCTTTTACCTTAACTTATTTTTATAAATCAGAACTCTCTGACGGTACTTTACTCACTCATTATATGAACAACCTTGATATTTTTTTTAATCTTCCCAAAGATACACAAATTGATTTTATTATTAACTGCCATGCATTTGACCAAAGAAAAGCACGATGTGTGCAATTTGAACAAACCATAATAGCTTTGGATCAATTTATGGAAGCTGCCATCACCGAAAACATTGAAAAAAATAATTACGATACATTAATGGAAGAAATAAATAAGGAATAGGTAGAGGATTGTATGAGAAAAAATGTTTGGTTATTGCTTTTATCATTAATATTAACATGTACTCTTCCAACTTTTGCGGAAGTTGTTTATGATGGTGATTATCAGGATTCTGCAATCAATGATCACCTTTATAACGTGTTTAACGATAAAGACCAATATTTTGAAAAAGTATATCTAGAAGATACTCCGATTAACAGAATATATGCCGTTAGATTACTGCTTAATAGTCCTGAATATTTTACTCAAGGAATTACTTATCTAAATCAAATTATTCGACGAGGTGGTTTCACACCTTCTGCTAAAAGAAACTTGGAAGACGCTGCTTCAATTATAAGAGAATATGATCTAGTGTCCGTAAAAAAATGGTTCAACATCATAACTGGTCAATCCAAAATCGTAGAAAAACGTGCCTTTATGGTTGCTCAGTATTTTTTAAACGAAGCAATTATGAACTCCAGGGTAAGGCTCAATATTTCAAGCGTAAATGAAAAAGTATTCTTAGATACTCTGTTTAGAAGTTATTTTTTCCCGCTAATGGGGAAAAATATTAAAATCAAATATCCCAAAAAAGAAGAATTTGCTTTTACTAAATGGCAAATAGTTGAATCAATATTAGTCGATACATTAATGCTTAACTCCTCTGATGTGGAAAAAATCAAAATCATACGGGGGGAAAGTGATTTTTTCAAAAGATTTAAAAATTATATTTTAGAGGAATTAGGGACTGCTATTGACGAGGGCAATTATGAAGCTGTCGTAGAAAAAGGACTTATAGATCTTGGAATCAAAACTGAAACCGCGGTGGCGGATCCTGCTAATAAGGGATTGGTTACTGATATGATTGGTGCAGGTGTAATGACAGGAATTCCTTTGACTCCTGAACAAAAAAAGCAGCTCTATAAACTGATCTATTCACTCTATAAAGATTACGTAACCGCTGATAATATCCCCGTAGAAACCTACAATGACACCATTCGCTTGTCTCTTTTAATGCAGCTCATAGCTGATCCTGGAACCGTTGCGGTTGATCCACAACTGAGAACATTTGCTGAAAAAATTAAAGTAGAAATAATTCTTGGTACCGAGGAAAATGCATCTTTTGATGAACTTTACAACGCATTAAAAGGTTTATCTACTAAGGAAAAACTTGATTCTTGTGCTTCTATCAATGAATCCAATGAAGCAGAATTTGATCTTGAATGTTTATATAAACGCAGTCAAGATGGTGTTGGTATGAACCGCAAATCCATTAACAAAATTATTATTGGAATGCAGGAGCAACAAAACTCAAGTGATGGATCTATCGCTAAGCCAATAGTCAGACTTATCACAAGCGTCGGAGGAGAAGATTTACAGCGCTTAAGATTTTTTATAACTATTGCCAAACTTCATTTAGCAAAAAATGCAGGGCAACCAATTTTTGCTTCAATCCCGTCGATCCTATGGAATGTCATGATAAAATTACTAGACTCCAGTAGTATCAAACCGATAAAACATCTAGCTTTGACTGCCAAGAGTTTTGAGAACATTGTAATAAAAGGAGCTGTTGGACATTTGACCAAGGGTTTTGATAAAGCTGATAAACTAAGACGAGTCACTCACGAACTAGCTGATCGTTTTACGCTACCAACCAGAACTGCTTATTACGAAAAAATTTCAAATCCCATCAGAAAAAAGCTAAATTTAAAACCAAAATATCCCTCAAGTGCTTATCGTTCAAGGCTTGATAACATTTTTCATAAAATTGTTTATCTTGCCGCCTTTGCTGAAGCCGCTTCCTTTGTTAGCGATATGTATATCCTAGATAATATCAACGAAAAACGTGATTCTATTGCAAAACACGGTGGTAATTTAATTGCCCTTAAACTGTATCTCATCAACTTTTATGGCACCTGCCTAGCTTCTTGGGATATGCTGGCAGCTTCTGCCAAATGGGTGGGATTAGAAAACACACCCTATTCTAATGATATATTAGCTGGGGCCATTACTTATATGCTGGCGTGGGGAAATGGTACGAGTAATCCTACTAACCTAAAATTGAATGAAATTGAAAAAGCGTATCAAATTCCACTAAGCCCAATGACTCTAGAGATGGTGGAACAAAATATGTCTGATGATATTGATTTGGACAATATTTTTATGGAAGCCACTAACCAGACGGTTAATGGCATCGGTCGTATGATTGCTGCACTTTATTTCAGCCATAGGGCCGTAAATGAAAATACTGTCGATACCTTCTTCACTAGTTCCTTTGGAAAAAAGGTTGGGGTGTATGAAAATAACTTCAAAGAGTATATGATCTCCTACGGAAAGACCCTTAAAGCAGCCACCAAGAAATATCCACAAATTTCAGATCTAGAAGAAATTTCTGAGTAAATTACACAGGTAAGCTTTTCTCAAACTTCTATGATGTGGAAAAAAGCTTACCCAATTTACTATTTTTCACTTAATATTGATCTTATATTATAATCACTAGCGAGAAATTCATGGACATGGAATTTGTAGATTCTCTGATAAATGAAATAGATGATCTTTTGCCACAATTAAAAAATCCCGTTTTAGAACTTCAAAAAAAAGTTAACAACCCTAAATATTTTGCACAATTTGGCCAAATTATTGATCGTCTTTTTGGTACTTGTTCAATGCTCGATTTAAACGAATGTGCAGCCTACTTTGGCATGGTAAAAGATATCTGTTATAAATCTAGATTTTTAGATGAAGAAGAAGGCCAAAAGGCAGTCTTAGAACTGATGAAAAAATGTATTTGCATTCTTGGAAGTTTCAAGGAATCCATATCCTGCGAAGAAAAAATACCAGCCTTATTGGAAGAAGTGGCTTTGGAAATCAAAAATGCCTGTCAAATCAAAACAGATTATCTCCATGCTATAAGACATGGGAGCGTTTCAATTGATCCAAATGAAGATATCATCGTCATCTTTGAAAAATTTAAAAAGATGAGTGATCTGGTAATGCAGTCAGAACATCTCATGACCCCGACTCCTTTATTTGCTAGTTCCTTACTTAGCTTTCAAAAAAAACTAGAAAATCCTAATTACAAAATTACCTCTGTACTCATTGATGCCTCCCTTGATAAAGAAATCTGGCTACCTCTTTTAGAAGTGGTACGAACTCTTCGCCCAGGGATTCCTATTGGATTAGTCTCCGGCTCACCAGAATCATTCAAAATCTTAGATTTTCAAAAAATTGGTGTCACCAATGTATTTAAATACCCTTCTACCTTTGAGATTCTTCAACAATATGCTGGAAGTATCCTCAAAGGAGAAATTAATTTTGCTACGGATGATTCCACTTACCAAAAAGAACCTTTGACTGACAAAGATGATCAACCAATTGAGATGTTTGATTTCATTGAAATGCGAGCATCCAATATCCATTTATGTGTAAAAAATCCATTTGATATTTATGTAAAAGTTGGCAATAAAATGCTCAAATTTTCCCTGCAAAATGAAAAAATGACAGATGAGCAGATTCAAAATCACAAAAATAAAAATATCAAAACATATTATGTCAAAAGAATGGATTACGAAAAATATTTAAATATTTGTAAACAGGAAGTGGCCCGTATTATCAGCGATAAATCAATTGATTTGGGCAGTAAAATATCTAAAACTGCTAGTTTTGGGGCCGAAACTTATTCATATATCAAACATTGTGGTATTGATAAAAAAACAATTAATGAAGCCAATAGTTTTGTGGAAAATGTATCCAATAGCCTAAATGGCATATTAAAAGATAATAAAAATTTAAAAAACCCGGAATTTATCAAATCATTTATGAATGACCTGGCCGGGCAAGAACATGCGGTATCGGTCGCTATGATCACTGGACTTTTCCTAGAATCTTTGGAAGCCGAAGGAAGCATTCGAGACCAGATCATTCTTTCAGCATTTTTACATGATATAGGACTTCATGATGCCAACGATAATGTCAAATCGGAAAACGAAGAAGAAATGAATGATGAAGAGAAAGAAATATTTTATAATCACCCCATGAAAGGAGCGGCATTACTAAAAGATTTAGGATTAAAGAATGTTCTACTGGAAGCTATCGAGCGTCATCACATGCGGCTAGATGGTAGAGGATTTCCGCGTTGGGAAAAAGGTAGCGTTAATAAAGTTAATCACATTGCCGAAGTTATTGGACTGGCTGAAGAACTTAGTCACTGGATCAATAAAGCAAGTGGTGATAAAACCATCAATCCGCTTAGCAAGGTGAAAAAAGAATATTTCTCCGAAAAAATTCAAAAGGCATTTATAAAGATATTTCTTTAAACATATTCCTCATTTTTATTGGGATCAAGTATTAGTTGACCGTTTTCTACTTTTTTTCTGACCACTTCCATAATTTTTGCTTTGGCTGCCTCTACTTGGCTGATTGGCACTAACTTTTTATTGATAATATCCTCTAAATCCTTCTTCATTCCGGTAGAAACATTTTTATAAAAATGGTTTTTTAAATCATCACTAGAGGTTTTTAATGCCAAAGCCAAATCATTCAAATTAATTTCTTTTAAAAATTCTCCGATCATTTTGCTCGTCATAAACTGCAGATCTTCAAAGACCACCAGATTTTCTTTTAATAAGTTGGCCATTTGAGGATCTTTTTTTTCAATATTTTTAAATAGTACATCTCTTTCCCCAGTCGTTAGCTTTTGAAGTATTTTAACGGCTTCTCTAATTCCACCAAATTTATTCCCTTTAAACATATCTTCGCCTCTCTTGATGCCATTATATCAACGCTTTTTTTTAAAAAGTAGAGGAAAAACTGATCATTTTAATTTTTCACTAAATTACGGTAGAATTATCCTATGAAACAAATTCTTTTAGCCTGGATTTTTCTATTATCATTTAATATTTTTCCAAACGAACAAATCGTCAACCCACTCCTTTACTGTTTAGGTGATGAAGAAGAATATCTACACAAAAATAAAACTATTGGGGCTGTCTATAAAATCAATAAAATTTTCATCGAAGAATTTAGTTTATTTAATCAAATATATCTAAAGAGCCATTATCTTCAAGAAATTTGTTTTTCCACATCTGCCTACTCTCCCTCCATCAATTTATTAAAACACCTTCTCCTTTTTGGAGATGAAATTTTTCACATCCGGACATCCACTGTGCTACTTCACACCATCAGTTTGCGTTCTTCTATTCAAGGGCTGGTGGCCAAAGCACCTAATATCTTTTTAATTTGGATCAGCGAAATTCAATCCAGCGCCCCTTCACATGATTGTCTTGACAAATATATTCCGCATCTTGCCGATTTAAAATTCAAGGTAAAATATTTAGAAGAGGAAACTGATGCTGGAATCAGCGTATTTTTTAAGGATACAAATACCATTGAATCCATTTTTAGCCATTTAAATAAACTGGACAATATCTTCGAAAAATGCAAAAAAGATTTTCAAAAGAGAGAAATCGATATTATTAAAGGAAAAGTTTTTTAGATAATCTCTGATTTTCTAAGAGTTAAAACTTCATAGCCATTACTGGTTACTAAAACTGTATGCTCAAATTGGGCAGAAGGCAGCCGGTCTTTGGTTACCACCGTCCAATTATCCTTAAGCACTTCACAATATCTTTCTCCTAAATTTATCATAGGTTCTACGGTAAAAGTCATTCCCTCTTTTAAAAGTGTACCTTTGTTTGGTTCACCATAATGAAGAATTTGAGGATCTTCATGAAAACTTCTGCCGATGCCATGCCCACAGTACTCCTCTACTACACTATAACCATGCTCCAATGCATAAGTTTCTATGGTATGACCAATATCACCGGTTTTTTTTCCAGGCTTAATTACTTTAATCCCTCGAAGCATACATTCATAAGTCACTTCCACTAATTTTTTTAGTTTTAAATCTACTTCACCAACAAAAAAAGTAGCGCTGGTATCTCCATGAAAACCTTCCAAAAAAGTAGTCACATCCACGTTTATAATATCACCATTTTTTAGCACATCTTTACTGCTGGGTATCCCATGACAGATAACTTCGTTGAGAGATGTACATATAGACTTTGGGTAACCATGATAATTAAGAGGAGAAGGAACGGCACCGTGACTAACTATATACCCATGGCATAATTCATTTAATTTTTCCGTAGAGATCCCCGGTTTAATATATGGTTCAATGAATTGCAAAGTCTCACTGGCCAAAGCACATGTTTTACGCATTAACTCAATTTCTCTTTTTGATTTTATCGCGATCATAACTTCCTTTTGAATTTTGAGTTCTAATTCTATACTTAACTTATATATTTAAGTATTTTTTTATAATATACTATTAACCAAAAACAAACAAATAATCTATACCCCAAATTGTGAGAGAAAATTATTAGATGCCTGTAGTAACCTTTCCGCCCATCGATAATGCTACCAAAGACGGCCTAGTTGCAGTGGGAGGAGATTTAGACATATACACCTTGGTCGAAGCCTATAACCAAGGGATTTTTCCATGGCCTATCGGGGAAGATTATCCTATGGCGTGGTTTAGTCCAGATCCTCGAGGTATACTAGAAGTTGCTGATTTGCATGTGCCAAAAAGTTTAAAAAAATTTTTAAAAAACAATCCTTACACTATTACTTTTAACCAGGCCTTTAGTGAGGTTCTATGGGAATGTAAAGAAATAAAAAGACCGCATCAGGATTCCACATGGATTACCGACGAGATAATGGATTCTTTTACTCAACTTTATTGCCATCATTTGGCCTATTCAGTAGAAACTTGGTTGAATCATGAACTTGTCGGAGGTCTATACGGTTTTGTCAGTGGCAATGTTATAACTGGGGAATCCATGTTTCACAAAGCCGAAAATGCATCCAAAATCGCTTTAATTTTTTTACTCCAACATCTTGAAAAACACCATATTCCATTTTTAGACACCCAGATGATCACTCCGGTAGTTAAAAGTCTCGGTGGTAAAGAAATCAGAAGATCGGAATTCATAAAAAGACTCAATCTGCTAAAAAAAATGCCTCTAAGGAAAATATTTTAGCTCAAAGGGCCTTGCTTTACTCACAGAAGTATATTGATATAATAAGTAAGTGAGTAATTATTTTTACATGACCCTATTAATATTATCGCTGGCTTTCTGGTGCCTGGGTTTTAGTTACGTACCCGAAAAAATTTCTCTCCATGAACGGAAACAACTAACTTTTACTTATGGCGTATTTCAACCCGGAAATAATTGGGCAACTTCATCCCATGAGGTAAATCGGGAGTTACCCTCCACCGTTTATGGAACGCAATTCAAAGTCCGATACGAAAGTTATGATTTAGATTTTATTGATTATCGCGTTGGGGTTGATGTTCAAGGGATTGCGGATAAAGATCTGCTTTTTTCAGCGGTCTCCTTGGCCTTTGAATTAACTAATGATCTCTATAACAAAAAAAAGCATCGTATTATCAGCGTAGGTACATTTGCTTACTCACCAAGAACAGTAGTCATCGCAGATGATGAACAATTAGAAGGAATCTCCTATAAATATGGCCTTTCCTTTGAATGGGTTTATGCTATCTTTAAAACCTGGTCTATGAAAACCACGATTGGTTACAACTACCAAAAACTCGGAGAATTTGACTCTACTTATTTTTTCGACCCCAGTTACATGACCATTAGAGGTATCGAAGCTGGGGTTGGACTGAATTATGTTTTTTAATAAGCGATAGAATTTACACTAACTGGTACGCTACTTTGTAAATCAGGTGCAGTGCTAGTACCTAATTGTCCAAAATCATTATTGCCCCAGCATTTTGCTCCAGTTTTGAAAAGCGCACAAGTGTGATTACTTCCAGCGGTCAAAAGAATAGTTTCAGAACCGGCGGTTAGTCCACTCACATCAAGAGCATATGGTGAGCTTACTGTATTGCCAGTACCTAGTTGTCCATAATCATTATTACCCCAGCATTTTACCGCACCACTTATTTGTAAGGCACAACTATGATTTAGTCCCGATACCACCTGCACTACTTGAGTAAGTGGCGTATCACTATCATCTACATCAACGATTACCGGAGTAGTACTATTCCCAACTGCGCTATTATTACCAAGCTGTCCATAAGTATCACTACCCCAACATCTCACTCCTTCGTTCACCACAATGCATGCATGATTTCCACCTATACTAATCATGTCAGCATTATTACCACCGGCAATCGGTACTGCGTAGAGTGCTTCAATATTAACAGTATTATTACCCCAACAATACACTTGTTTAGTATTGCCAATAATTGCACAACTATAATTTCCACCAGCTGCCAGCTTATGAATGGTACCAACTGTGCTTAAATAAGCAGCACCTCGTAAAACAATTTTGGGAACATATGACGAAGTATCCAGATTGTCTCCAAGTTGCCCATCTGCACCTTGTCCCCAACACATGATCTCACTACCCACTTTAGCGCAAGTATGTTCTCTACCGCTTGATATATCAGTAACTCTCGCTAAATTGGCGGACGACTCATCTCTGACCGCCACCGGAGTTGAACTAGCACTGAGTGCAGTTGAGACCCCTAACTTGCCAAGGGAATTATTTCCCCAGCAGCGGGCCTCACTATTATAAGCGGCACAAGAAAAGTCCATGCCAGTAGAAAGCCCTTTGATAATACCGTCTGCGATCAACAATACTTGTACCGGATTAGTGCTATTAGCTGCACTCCCATATCCCAATCGACCAGAGCCTCCATTTCCAAAACAATAAGTACCGCTTTTTAAATAGACACAAGAATGTTCCTCTCCCGCTGATATGCTGATTCCACTCATAGTATACACATAATCAGGTGAAGTTTTATTCGTAGTGGTTCCATTACCAAGCTGATAAGTATTATTTTTTCCAAAACACCTTGCTCCGCCACTGGTAATTATACAAGTATGATTTCCACCGGCAAACACGCCTTGAGCTTTATTGTTAGCAGTAAAGCCAGTAACGTCGGTTGGAACATTTTTATAGACGTTGGTGGAATCACCGAGTTGTCCTTCGACATTTCGTCCCCAACATTTCACACCAGAATTAAGCGTTGCACAGGTATGATCATCACCTGCAGTAATCTGCACAACCCCAGTATCGGCTCCCAATTCATACACAAAATCACCAACCACTGGTATAGTTTTCATGCTCACTGCATCTGATCCGCTTCCCAGTTGTCCATATACATTCGAACCAAAACACTGAACACCACCGTCATAAAGTGCACAAGTATGAGATCGCCCCAGCGCCATCATAAAATCTTTTTTACTAGCGGCCAGACCCGTGATCAACCTTGGGGCAATTTGATAATTTCCGCTGCTTCCAATTCCGAGCTGACCTTGATTATTCCGTCCCCAACAATACAGATCTCCTTTTTGAACCGCACAAGCATGTTCAGCGCCTGCATATATTGCATCGACGTCACTTAAAATAGCTGCATCAAGCAGTGAAGCATATAAGCGATAAGCATTAAGGGAGTTAATCCCCAGTTGTCCGTAGATATTATCACCCCAGCAATAAACGTTCCCTGAGGTATTGAGGGCACAGCTAAAATATTTACCAACCGCAATTTGCTTAATGTTACTGATAGCATTGCCAGAATTATCTACCACCGCAGTTGAAAGTGCTGTTCTAAATGGTTCATTGGTATTCACACCAAGTTGTCCGGTTGTGCTAGCTAATTTTTGATTACTACCAAAACAATAAACTAATCCGGATATCAGCGCACATGTATGGTCAGCTCCTGAAGCCACTTGGATAGCATTGGCCAAACTTAAAATCTGTTTTGGATAACTTCTAAGAGTGTTTGTACCATCTCCTAGCTGATAAAGAGCGTTGTCTCCCCATCCACTAACCCCATCTTTAAAGATCGTAAAATTATGATCTTCTCCGGGATAGAGGGCCAATGCTTTTTGATAGTATTTCGAAGCTATAATAGATTGGTTATTCGCACTATCGCTTTGAGTAGCTGTTATCACCACCAGTCCATCGGGATAATCACCGAGAGTGGCAATATCAAAACTCCATACCCCACCTGCACAATTGGCACTTAATGCTTGGTTATGACTACCTCCATCTGAAATTCTAATAGTCACTTCGGCTGATCCAGCTGGTGGATTGGTACAAGTACCTGACATGCTAAATGGTTCTAGTATATTAGTTCCCTGTGCTGCCTTGATATATGTACCCAAACCTGGAGAATCTATAGTTACTTCGGGTGCGATGGTATCAATTATTATATTTCTGCTGGCAAGGGTGGTTGGCATGACGATAGTGTAATTTGTCATGATATTACCACCGATATCCACCATCGTTGCACCATTCATATGAAAGGTAGATGCTGCCACTCCATAGACTTCTAAAGGATTGGCCCAGTCATTTTGAGTTACCGTATAATCACAGGTCATTAGGGTTAAAACTGTCGAGCTCAAGGTACACATTATTTCTCTTTCTAGACCACTAATATTAAGGCCCAGGGTAGGACTTCCTCCCACTGGTGCTTGCATACTGGCAGAGAATGTTATTTCTATTGGAATAATTTCACCGACCGTGTAGTACCCTCCTGCTTGATGCGTTGGTCCTGCATCGATATCCACAATAGTGGGTGGAATCGTGCTGACATATAAATCCTTATTACCTGCTAAAGACGTTGGTAATGAGATGTCGGGAAGAATCAAACTGGCAGTAAAAATTTGGGCATCGTAAATGGTGGTGATGGTTCCACTACTAAGTATTAAAGAGCTCGTAGCCTCATAATTTAAATCAGCATTAAAATCTCCTGCCTGTACAGTATAATTACATAATAAAATTGAAGCATCATTTAAATCTTGAATGCAATCAATAAGCCTGGTGGTATCAGGACTTGCCACGGTGTTAATTACCAAATTTAGCGCAGCAGAAGCATTACTTGATAAAATTATATCTTGAGAAAAATCAATTTTAATTTCAATCACATTATTTAATATGTAGATACCATTTAAATTATCTGAGGTTACCACATTAACCGCGGCGGTAGTTCCATCTATTATCATAGTATTAGGCATAAACGGGGTGGTTAAAGTCAAATTGGCCTGATTTCCATGAACATCCCTGATATCGCCAACCAGGGCATTCGCATTTGCATAACTCAGATAACCGGCAATGGTTATATCGTTAGCACCAACTGTATAGCTACAAACAATTGATTTATTATCAGTTGGGTGGCTGATGCAATTGATAGTTTTTCCAAGGGCCCCAATATTTAAATCCAGGGTTACTGCACTCATTAAGGCCACAGTTTCATGGAATGAAATAGTAATTTCTAAAGTCTGTCCCAAATAAATTTTATCAGGAGCAATTAATGATGGTGATGCCACTATACTCGTCACATAAGGTCTAGTGCCATCAATGAGAGTTGAAATTGCTAAACTTGGAATATGCAAATCTGCATAATTAATTCCATTAATATCTCGAATAGTCCCATTTACCCCATCATTAGACACCAGCGAAGTGCTAGTAGATATGGATATACTTTGTCCGAGGCTTCCCGCACCTTCACCGTCCCCATCTTTCACTTGATAAGAAAATCTGGCGGTATCACCAACTGCCTGAACAAACTGAGCGATGCCAGTAAGGTTTGCTCCGCCTACATTTAAATACAGTAATGGATTACCAGTGACTGATATATTTTGATCAAAGGTAAAATCCAATAATAAATTATAACCATCATCTATACTAATAAGTGCTGGGGTTGAAGCCACAGTTACGCTAGTAATTCTAGGAACCAAACCATTTATCACGATAGCATCGTTGACGATTGTTCCAGCAGGATCAAATGTAGTGTAATCTAAAAAGTTTCCAGCGGTATCAAAAATAGCTTGTGTGCCTGTAATAGTTAGTGGATTAGTTGCAGAAAATGTTAATGGATCAGCTATATCATTGGGCAATACCGTATAAGAGAACGTCAGAACATTGGAATTAGATCCACTGGTATAAGTGGCCACTCTGCCATTACTTAAATTGATACCCAAGGCAGCGCTGCTAATATTGACGGCTTCGTTTAATTCCATTTCCAATAGAACGATCTGTCCTACTGTATATGATAAAGTAGTGCCGGTCGTTGCACCTTGAGGCCTAATCTCTACCACTTCTGGCGAGAATGAATCAATTTTAATATCTTTTAAAAATTTAAGAGAAAAACCAGTCTCTGGATCTGGTAAGTACCCCGCTACCGGAGCAGGAATACTAAATAAAGAATTTCCTCTAGCATCCCTGATATCTCCTCCACTAGAGTCAAGTGAAGTAATGCTTAGATAGTTTAAATCACAAGTAGGATCACTAAATTCAGTTACACAGATAATGGGATCTAACCCAATTCGATCACCACTCATGATTTGATAATGAAAAATTAACGTTGTGGAATTTTCCACATTATTAAAAGTGGCCCGTCGAGTAACACCACTAGTATTTAATAAAAGGGCCGGAGTTCCAATTACCGTGATATCTTCTGAAAAAACTAATGATAAAGGAATAATACCAGTACCCAGTCCTACATTAGAATTAGGGCCATATTTGGCATTTGCAATCACCGAAGTTACTTGGGATACGGTTGGTCTTAATGCATCGATGGTCATGTTTTTATTTACTGATAATGAACCAGCACCAATAATCCCCGTTCCCGGAGTATAAAGTTGCAAATCTGTGACATCCATTTGATTACCATTTATGTCTCTCATAGCAGAACCATTAAAGACTAATGCTTGGGCATTTAAATAATCCAGTTGACCATCAACTCTATGCTGGGTGGTATCTCCAGCTTTGACCCGATATTCAAATTCCAGAATTGAAGTTCCTGAACCCCCAATATAAGAAGCCGTTCCACATTGGGTGATATCAGGGTGGGTATCTAAAGTTAAGTAAGGAGTTCCAGACACTGTATTAACAATGACAACCTCATCAAAAGTGATTCGAACAGTGATAAGATCATCCTGAAGATAATTTCCATCAATGTTAGGAGAAGTAATATTTGTTACCGCTGGAACTTTTCCATCTACGGTTACTGGCAATTGTAAAGATACTGGATTACTCAAAGACCCTAAATCACCAGGAGTGGGAAAGCTTCCCAGCAAGTTGCCATACAAATCCCCCACGTTAATAAGGGGATTAGCACCAACATAATCTAAATTATCAACACCATTATTGTAATCGCCTTTTGAAACAGTATAAGGGCAAGTAAAGGTGGTTAAAGGATTAACATGCACATAAGTACAATCTACATATTTGGACGTTAAAAGATTATTATAAATGTTAAGTAGCAAACTAGGAGTACCAGTTAAATAAAGAGGGGTAGCTGTCGTAGTTATCTCGATAGTAACCAAATCTCCCATTATTTTAGTTCCTACATCTACGGTAGTAATTTCATCAATGGGAGGTCTTGTAGTACCAATAGTAATGAATTTATTTCGAATTTCAGTTGGATTTACTCCCTCGTAAATATTGCTAGCAACATTTCCAACTTCGTCTTCTAACGTGGCCCCCACCAAATTTAAAATGCTGGCACTGGCAGTGTCTATATCTAAATAAGGTGTCTGCGCTCCAATCACTATATCACCATCATTGGCAATATAGCTGAAAATAATTTGGTTACTTCCACTACCACTTAAATAGGTGGCAGTCACCGTCGGCGTCACGTTGATATAAATTTCCAAAGTTCCAGTCACCACCACATTTTGATCAAACTCGGCAATAATTTCCACCAAGTCACCAATTCCCACCAGAGCATTAGTGGCGGTATTGGTATAGGCCCTGATCATATGTGGTCGATCACCATCGATGTCAACGTTTCTTAAAAAATCAATAGCGGTGGAAGAAGTCGGAGGAGGTAAAAGTTGACTAAGACTTTCACCATTATCGGCCAACATGGAACCGCCATTAAATTTTAAAGGCCCGTTAGACGGTGTGATCATATCATTTTCGATATATGAAAGTGAGAATCCCGTGGAGAGATCATCTTCTTCAACGGTGTAGCGAAACTGCAATACACTCGATCCACTCCCCCCTACATAATACGCTCTCGCAGTAAGATTTATTCCATCAGTGACTTGCAGATCTAGATAGGGAGTTCCTGTAACCACAATATCTCTACTAGTTTCTAAAAATATATTGATGGTCTGTCCTAATATATAGGTACCGTCAACTTCATTTATATATCCTCTCACCACCCTGGCCACACGAGCATTGACAGGAATATCAGCGGCATATAGGCCATTACTGGTAGGTGCCGGTAAGGGTAACAATAAATTATTATTCCCCACATCGGTCAAAACACCCCCATTTAAAACCAGAGCGTCTACGGTCAGGTACTGGAGTCTAGTGGCATAATCTTCTACCTGTACAGTATATATAAAATTCAAACTGGTGGAAGAGCTCGTGGTGGGATCAAATACGGCGTATCTATAATTGGGGGTAAGATTAAGTTCAATTCTTGGGGATCCAAGACTTATGTTCCATGAAATTGGTTCTGAAGTATTCACTTGGATATGAATTTGATCACCTTGATTTCTCACTTCGCCTGGCGTAGCGGTAGTTGTTACGGATAAAATGCTAGGTGCACCAGTATCGATGATAATATTTTGATTATCAGATAAAGAGTTACCTCCACCGATTACTGGTAATGCAGCAGCGGTAGTAAAAGAATTACCGGCCACATCTCTAATTAACCCACCCAAAGCGCTGGTAGATGAATATTCCAGATCCATGGTGTTATCTAAAAAATTAACAGTATAATTAAAAACTAATATTGAAGTTCCACTCCCCGAAACATATAGACCTTTCGCTCCTGCGGAAGCATTCAGTAGCAACACTACACTTCCCGAGAGATACACTGGCTCATTAAATGCAATTTCTATTTTTATGACATCTGCTATCCCATAAATACCATCCCCAGTGGATGAACTAACATTTAAAATAAGTGGGGATAACGTATCTTTCCTCGTATTGAGGGTAACCGTTCTGGCCTGTCCTAAGAAGTCCGAGTGATTGGCCACAATGTTCACAGTTCCCTGAGCAAGTGTAGTAAGATCGAGCTCCCTTCCTATCCCGGTTGACCATACATTGTCGCTACAGACAATACTCCCATTAGGAGACCTAACGGTACCATTAACATCAATGGCCTGGACGACTACTAACGCTCCATTTTCCGAACACACTCCGGATATTGGGAAGTTAGTAAAATTTGAAGAATTTATGTAAGTCGCAGAACTTTGTATCGACAATGTGGTGTTATCTTCCGATCCTGGTACTCTGGCATTAAATGGTTTATTGGGTATACAAGAAACAAATAATACCAGACTGATGATCATCAACCATGTAAGTTTCCTTAAGGGCATATAACCTATGAGATAATCATAATAAACCAATATAAACTCCTAACAAACTACCGTATGAACACTTTGATCAAATATTAACATGACATTTAATGCATTTTGTTCAAACGATCGGCATATGTTTATCGGAAAAAAAAAAAAATTATTTATAATAATCGGATAAGATTAATTTAATAATATCAATTAATTACCATGCTCAACAAAAACAATTTTCAAGAATTTTAGTTATGTAGTGAAATTAACTATCAGTCAATTAACCAGTTATTTATCATCAAGTACCAATTTTTCTTGGCAAATGATTAGGTGTTTCTCTTTCCTTCCCAGATATTGCTCTCTTACTTGTAAGGTAATCGCATCTATCGGGCATACCTCTTCACAGACAAAACAACTAAGACATCGACTATAGTCGATATTCATTTTCACTTCATGATGATGTTGTAGTTTTACTTCTATACAAGCGCTGGGACAGGCACGCTCACAAATTTTACAACCATTACAAATAATTTTATTTTTTTGATTTACTACCAACGTAGGAAAACCTAAAACCCTGCCTGTCATTCGCTGGTTATTAGATGATTTTATTTTTCCAAAGGAATAAGATTTTATCGAAGTGCTCATCAATTTTATGACTTTTAAAACTGCTCGCCCAAAACTATTTTTTTTAAAATCATCAATATGAGGAATCATATTTTTCTCACTTAACGATCCACTTCATGAATATTAATATCAAAGGATCGTAAAAGTAACGGTAGCCGTTTAATATTTTCATTTCTAATTATTTCTTGAAAAGATGACAATAATTTATAGCTTGGTCCAATTATCTTAAACCGATAGGGTAAGTAATCCCCTATCGATTTGATAAATATACCAGCGGAACCTCTGGCATTTTCAATTCTTGAAAAATGCTCTTTGGAAAAAAGGAGTGGACCTTGACTATAATACGCATCATAATTTTTGAAATTCAACTCAGACTCATTTAATTTATTTTTTTCAACAAGTTCACACTTTTCATTTTGCACAAAATATTGACCATTTGGAACATTATCTAAAATTTGAGAAATAATTTTTACCGATTCATAAATCTCTTTCATCCTGACGTAGTATCGATCATACGAATTTCCATACGCCCCTAAAGGAATATCGAATTCCACTTCGTCATACAAATAGTACGGGGCATTTTTTCTCAAGTCGTATTTGACTCCACAGGCCCTTAAATTCGGTCCCTCTAATCCAAATTTCATAGCATCTTTAGCCGTGATAAGATTAGTGTTAAGTTGATCAATCCATTGGATAGATTTGGTTAATTGCTTCTCTAATTGTTTTACTTTTCTTTCAAATTTTCCAATTGATTGCAAAATAAAAACCACTGTTTCTCTTTTTATATCCTGATAAAAACCACCAAAGCGATGGGGATTTCTTCCATCAGATGACAGTCCTAATTGATACATATACTCACCAAACATTTGCATTATATCCTTAATTAAACCGGAAGCTACATCGTTTAAGGCAAATTCCAGCATGCGTTGGATGGTCTGCAAATGATCAAAGATCCGGTCCATTTCAAGATAAAGCATCCGGATAGCCGCTATACGGTCAGTAATGGGTATCTGAAGAATTTCTTCCACAGTTTTACACCAAAGAATAGGTAATGAATTCCCCGACAGGCATTTATATTTATACAATAACTGCAAGATACTTAGACTATTGGTCTCTTCAAACTTTTTCTCAAGACCTATATGGTGATATCCAATTTCAATTTCCGATGCGCCAATGCAATCTTCTTTTATCTCCATCAATATACGAAATTGATTATTAGTAGACGGGTGAAAGGGACCAAAACTAAACCATTGTTTAGAGGAATTTACCGTCGGAACTAACGTACTAGAAAGCTTAAAGGAGTTTCTATAGGTAGACTCTTTAATCGCTTCGCAGGTATCATCTTTTCTGAGTAAAAAGCCCTTGATATGGTCATGGGTAAGTAATTGCTTATTTCGACCAGCATTATTCGTAGTACCAAAAAATTCAAAGATCTCCCTTAAATACCAATCACCGACTTGCCATAAGTTTGAAAAATCAGCAATCTGTTCATTTCTTTCAATGAATGTTTTGAGAAATATTATTTGGGAATCAACTGGTCTCTCTAAAATAAAGATCAGTTCTATATCACCTTGGGATATCTGCTTTTTATCTGTTGATGAATAAGCAATCACATCCACTAGTTTTAAAAACTGATATTTCTCTTTTAAAATTTTCAAGCTTTCATGTAAATTTTTATTTTTAATAGTGAAAGTGCAATATCCTTCATTATCTGCAGATACATCACATTCAATTAAAAGGTTAAATTCTTTAACTAGTATTTCTTTTGAATATTCAAAGGTCCAATTCATTATTCCAACTCTTTACTTTTATTTAAAATCAAAGCATCCAAATTTGACATAAAATGTTCAATAGCATTTGGTTCTACAGGACAACCAGTCAAGTAATAGTCTATTTTGATAAATTTTTCGACACCAGACATAGTATTATATCCGTTAAACGCTCCCCCATTGGCAGCACAATTACCAAACGCAACTACTATTTTAAAATCAGACATATCTTCATAAATGTTTATTAAAACATTCAATAAGAGCGGATTAATTATACCATGGATAAACAAAAAGTTTGCCTGTCTGGGGCTATCAACAATATGCAAGGTATATTTTGAACGAGCCACCAGTTCCTTAAAATCTTTAGGTAAATCTCCATGAATACAACAACCATTACCAAAAACAATAGCGTTTATATTTTTCCGGGTACTCCAATGTTTTATTTTTTCAATCATTGTATCAGACCACCAACTAGAGAAAATTTAAAAAGTGTAGTTTTTATGTGCAATATTAAACTCCTCCCATTGAACATCGCTGGGAAAAATAAACTCTTTTTCATCTTCTGAAATAAAATTCCCTTCTTTAATCATCATTCCTTGAATCCGACTCCATAAAGAATCAGGCTCCTTAGCACAACTGATCCTTTTAGAGGACACTTTCACCCATGAATATAGTTTTTCATGTGAACCTGCATAAAAATCATAGGTCACATATCTATAAAACTGCTCATTAGCATTATTCATTATACGATTAAACAATACAGGTAATTTATCAAATGCAGCATCTAAAGCCTGCGAGGAGCAATAAGTTAATTCTTCATATTGATCAAGGGCCCACCGACCTTCAGTGGTACGATAATTTTTAAACCATTCCCTTTTAGAACAGTTATAAATATAATTTAAGTCATTGGCATGAAAAAAGCCCTCTAGATAAGCAAAAAACCAATGCCTCTGACTATCTTCATTTACATTAGCTGCCATGACATTTTTTGAGCAAACTGCATATTTATCTTTAAAATTTTTATAGAACTGGACAAAAAATGTTGAAAAATTATCTTTAGATAATTCAAATATTTTCTGCTCCATCATTTCTCTTCTTAGGGTAACCAAATCGGCTGTTTCAATTTTTTTATCCGTTTTTTGTTTTTGTAAATTCTTTTCAATAACGCTATCAATCCACTTTTTATCACTAAGTTTGGCCTTGATGGTTTTAATTTCATATACTTTTTTCCAAATATAATCATACATATCATGGCAAGTGTCTCGCAGTTTCATCATGTCTTTAAATTGATATAAATACCCTTTTTCAATTGCAAACAAAAGCGCCTTATCTGCGGTAATTTCATCTACTACCCGTATGTAGGGAAACTCAAGTCCTTGTTCTTGAGTTCTTCCCGAGGCATTGGCCAAATAGGCTACTGTATATTTCCAATCCACTTCTTTCTTTAAATCATAAAGGTCTTTAACATAAGTATATTTTTCAAAAGTTGGATCAACCGCCACTAATACTAATCTTGCAAGCCATTCATTGCTTGAAAGGCAGGGATACTTTTCACAAAATTGTTCCACCACGCCTCCCACCACTCTAACTCGATGGGAACCGACCGCATGGCTTAGGGCCCTTTTATAGGTATCCTTTGCCCCAAAAACAATAATTTTTTGTGGCAATCCAACACCATCAAGCAATCTTGGTATGAACCCTTCCGTGAAGTTGGGCTTATAAATGACTTTGGTATAATTATTCCATACATCTTTCTGCTTACATAAATGGTATTTGCTAAAAAGCTTGCCTGAGTACAGATCAATATCAAAGCGCTTAGTTTCTCCTTCGGGTGTAAGCACAACAAAATTAATCATAAGATCTTTTTGGGAAGAAAAAGGCACCAAATCAAAGAAAGGATGGGCTGCCGCAGTTTTTTCTTCTAAGGTATTTGAATAAATACTTTTAGTATCAAACCAAACTGGCCGGGCCTGTAAAAATTCAACATTATGGTTTATAAGTGGAGCACTACATGATAAAAAGCTAACTACCACCGCAATCGAAGTGACTAATACTTTTTTTTTTGTTTGACAGATCCCTAGTAAATAGTTCAACATTGTTTGGTAATTACTCCTTGCCCGGGTGGTGAAACGGTAGACACAAGGGATTTAAAATCCCTCGGCCTTAAACGGGCCGTACGAGTTCAAGTCTCGTCCTGGG
>Ga0208958_1001308_pt1 | contig 25452 bp, 25 predicted proteins | sample RifOxyB1_FD_184032 | JGI IMG/M metagenome (GOLD analysis project Ga0208958, IMG submission 184032) | Soil microbial communities from Rifle, Colorado - Rifle Oxygen_injection B1 (SPAdes) | ecosystem: Environmental > Terrestrial > Deep subsurface > Rock core/Sediment | place: Rifle, Colorado...
TGTGGCATCACAACTACTGAAGGCATCTGAACAAGCTGCGATGGGTATGGAGGCTAAATATATCAGGTTTGACTGCCGGGCTGATTATAAAGAACTAATAAGATTTTACCAACGCCGGCATTTCATGATTGTCGGGGAAATAATTGACACCGAAGACAATAACAATGTTTACTACCTGATGGAAAAAAGATTGGGCGGAAAACAACAGACAACTCTCCATTAACAGGGAGGTTTTGACAAAACAAGATATAATTGAAGGGGCAATAAACATTTTTCCGATCCTTGGTTTAATTGGTTATTATTTCAATTCCATTGTCCGAACCTGATCTGTTGCAGCACTGTCGATTTTCAGAAATTCCGCCACTCGAAGTCTTAATCCGCCCGACCTGGGTATAACGCTGATATCTGCGTTGTTACTACGAACCCGATTAACTAGTTTTTTTAATTGCTGAGCCTCGTACACTGTGGTCGTCCCGTAAATTTTTACTAATCTATCGATGGTCGTGAACACCTCCTCGAAACTACCACAACTATTAAAGGGGTAGATTCCATGCTCGTTTAGAGCGGCGAGCTCCGGTTTGGGAATTTGTTTTTCAATACGAGCAGAATAATTTCTTACTATTGCGTCACCCGTTTGAGGATTGAACCCGATAATTTGCCAGTCTGATTCGACAGCACCATCTGATCTTTGAACGTTAACGAAAGTTCCCCTTCTGATGGCCGGTCTAGAAGACAGTGAGTCGTCTATCCCCTCTTGGCCATTTATAAAAAACCCCCGATCATAGCGCGCCAGAAACGATTCGGTCATGGGAATACCATTTCGTAACATATATGCGGCTACATCCACCTCGCCGTCTGCAAAGCCGGCCAGAGAAGCACCTCTGAGAAATTGTAATCCATGTAAAAACTCCTCCATATTAACCAGCGCAACCTCGTGGGCCAGAGCAATTTCGGGCGGAGACATTTTTTCTAACGGTATATCGCCTAAGTTTCTTCCGTTGATCGAAACACCAGACGGAGTGATCAGTTTCTTGTCTGCTAAAAACCATGAGTTCATGGCCACCATGTTGGCATCATTTTCGACATCCTCCGGTGCGACATGATCAGTCAATCTCTGCCTGGCCGGAACGAAAGACAGTCCGGCTTTTTGAACCTCTTCTTTATTTCTAAAATGTTTAATGGCCTGTGCAAATTTGCCTGATTTAATCAGCTTTCCGCCCTCAAAGATATATTGCTGGAAGACCGCGACATTTTCCTGTTCCTGAAGCGAAGAAAATTCAGGGGTTTTTGACTTTACCAAACCGTTTTGTTCCTGACTATCCATGTTACATGACTGGTTTTATCTTAATGTATGCGGATAAACTTATAAACTGACATCCCAATTACTTGGTAACCAACACGTCTTTGGCTGTGTAAGTATCGCTTCCCGTCAGGTTGGAATAATTAAGAATTGCGCCTTTTAACGTGACACCTTGGGATGGGAAATTGTTGGAGAAAAATACCATGATCCGGATTTCTCTGAAGGTTTTTTTGGGCATGAAAAACTGCCAGGAGAGGATATCTTTGTCAATAACACCACCGGATGAGTCCCCCACGATCAGTCCGGGAGGAATATTCTGAGTTAATTTAGCGTTGACGTCGATATCGAAAGGATTATCGATCGAGATGATTATCAGTCTGTCAGAACCATTTGGGGTGTTATTAAAGACTTTAGTGCCGATGGGATAGGCGTAGTCAGGGATAGTTTGACCCGGATCAATGACCTGACTTTCGGCCGGAGATTTAGTGGGGGTAATTTGATTTCGGGTCTGGGGAGAAACAACGCTACTTTTGGGTTGATTAATTTTGATAAAAACCAAATAAGCAGTAAGGGAAATAAATGCCAGAGTCAGAACAACACTTTGAAATATGAAGTTTTTATTCACGCGTCCTGATTTTACATCAATTTATATCCGTTTCAATTTTGTTTGATACAATCAAGGAGACAACTATTTGATTTAACATGTCTAATATTCTGGTTGCGGTAAGCAGTGTTTTGGCTTTTGTATCATACATTGTATATATAGTAGCCATCCTCAAAGGGGAAGCCCGGCCGCATCGGACAACAAGGTTTGTTCTGGTAATAATCACCAGCCTGGCAATGGCTTCGCTTCTGGCTTCCGGAAGCAGTGTGGCGATTTGGTTGTCGGCGGTTTTTACAATTGGCTGCATTGTCATTTTTGCCCTGAGCATAAAATACGGGATGGGCGGATGGGCAAAAGCCGATATTCTGTGTCTGGTAATTGCTCTGGCCGGAATAGTGTTTTGGAAAGTAACCTCCAATCCCACATACGCATTACTGGCATCAATAATGTCTGACCTTGCAGGGCAGATACCAATGCTGATTAAAACCTACCGCTTCCCGGAAACTGAAGTCTGGACATTCTATGCGTTGGATGTTCTAGCGGCAGGGCTGAGTATCAGCGCCATAACTCAACGAACTTTTCAGGAACTGGCATACCCGAGTTATATCGTTTTTATTGATGGTATAACCATAATCTTTATTTTAAGAAAACAAATAACTTCCAAAGTTGAGCAGTTGCTGCCTGGTTGACGAACTTATATAACTAAAATGCTGCAAAATAACTTACTCTGATCGAGGGCTTCTCTAATAGAATTTTCACCTTCAGTATTGAGCCCTTTGACGATAATTCTTATTTCAAATCCATTTTCAGTTTCAGTATGTACATCTCTAATGTTGCCGCCATAATTGGCGATTGTACCTGACAGTAAATCCAGTATTCCTACGCGATCCTCTTTTCCGGTTACCAGAATAGTGGACAGACCGATTTGATTTTTGGTGACCCCAAATTCATCTAATAGACCAGTAACCTTACGGACATCCAAAAATCCACCTCCAACCAGATGGTATAGCTGTTCGATGCTTTTAACCCGATTATCCACTCTGTCTATGCCTCTAATTATTTTGTTAACTAAACTTTTTCCAAGATCTTCTAGCAAGAGCAGTCCTCTTGGAATGAGTAATTCTTCCAGCATTTTTTGTCCTTTGTTTCTTAGGGATTGTTCTTGTGACAATAGTTGGACTTTCTCAAGTTTATTTTTGCTTATCGGAAGACAATACTTGAACAGACTCCCATCAATTTCCGTTGACGAATCCAGGGTCGGAACTACTTCGGCCGTGGATCCCACAGGCAGAACAACTGTTATGGGAAATTGTTTACCATCAATTAAGAGGACAGGGTTTTTTAAAGCCAGGGACATATCGACTCTGCATAGCAAATCAACGCCGGTGCTTTGTGGCGGCAGAAACAAAGCTCTTCCTGAGGGAAGAAAGACTGGTTTAAGCAAGGTGTGACGAGCGGTAGAATCAATACTCATTCTGTAAGCGATACCTAAATTGTTAAAGGCTTTCATCTCTGGTGTCATAATTGCCACCTCTACAGGCCCATCGGGCGAGACGATTGTTGTTTGCAAGGCCTGATAATTATTTTCAGCGGGGTTGGCTATGCAATCTTTAAACTGGTCAACTAAAACCTGACCGTTCCATTGATTGTGAATTCGTTCTAATGCCCTGTAGCAATCTTCTTTGCTGTTTACGATTACCCCGATACTCACTAAGTCACTAATCCCAAGGAGGTCATTCGGACTACATTCGCCGCTAAATATCTTTCTCTCCTTCTTTTCAAATGTTGAATTTCTGCCCTTAAATCTGATGCCCACGTCACAATTTAATCCGGTTGCCGCAAACAACGCTTCAATTCCCGACTTTAAATGCAGATAACATTCGGGTCGAGTTCTGGGATCTTGATTTATTTCCTGGCCGATTTTGGCGTACATTTCCGGATTAAGATACATAAAAGACAGATCGCTTAATTCCTCTCTAGCCACCCACATGCCCAGGCTTTCAGCCAATTCCCTATACACAAGATCGGTTTCAAGTGAGATGGCTTGTTGTTTTGATTCCGGCATAGAGCCCAGAGTCCGCATATTGTGCAGTCTGTCGGCTAATTTTATTAGTCCGGTGCCAGCGTCGATGTGAGATCGGGAGGTGACTTGTTTTAACGTTTCCAATTCTGAATCAAATTTTGATACGCCTCTGACCCATGCGGCAACCCTGTCTCCCCATCTGCCAGCAATATCCTCCAGGGCCGTATCAGAGTCCTCAACGGTGTCATGAACCAGTCCAGCAGCCTGGAATTCATCCTGTGTCAATCCCCACCCAGCCAAAATATTAACGACAGCCATCGGGTGCTCAATGTACATTTCTCCAGATCGTCTTCTTTGTCCCCTATGGGCTATTAACGCCCACCCCAAGGCTGTCCCAACATATTTATTTCGAGGGTGAAACCGGACATAAGCTTCCAGTTCGTCTGGGGATAAGCCCTCCGTAACCCTTTCAGATACCATTAACTATCGGATTATACAGCTATTTAGCGCTTTTATAAACTTTTTAACAAAAATGGGGGCTTATGTTTACTTACTTACCAAGTTTTGTGGTTTACCTTTAGCCAGGGCAACGACGTTACCTACAAATATTTTATACAGGTTTTCTAAAGCTTCCTTGGTGTACCAGGCAAAACCCTTAAATCCGATGGCATTTTCCAAGCCGGCAAGTGGAGTATGAATCAGGTCCTCGCCTTCATAGACATAAGTGTCAACCTGACCGGATTTTAATGCCTGAGCCATAGCCTGCTCATCCACCAATGCCCTATCCACTGTATTTACTATAATCACGCCTTTTTTCATCCGGTTCAACTCGCTTTTGCCTATCATATTATCGTTGGCGGACTCGTGGGTAGTATTTAGAGATATAAAATCGGATTGTTCCAATAGTTTTTCAAGTGAAACCATGGTCACCCCGGCCATCTTTTTGGGGCTACGGTTGAAAGCGATCACTTTCATGCCGACACCTTTGGCAAGCTTGGCTGTGGCACTGCCTATACTGCCCAGACCGATAACGCCAAGCGTTTTTCCCCTGACTTCAAAACCCAAATCCAGGAAGTATTTGCCTTGATTGGTACGCCTGTCGGAAACAAAAATCCGTTTTGAGGCTCCCAGAATAAAAGCGATGGCTTGTTCAGCTACCGATTCTTTTGAATAACCAGGAACGTTACTGACCGGAATTTGTCTTTTTTTGCACAGATCAAGGTCTATCCAACCAAAAGAGGTAGTGGAAAGACATACTCCCTTAAGATTGGGCAGGGAATTAATAATGGCGGACAGTTTTTCTTTAGCTTTTTCAAATCCTCCCAGGGGATCCGGATCACAGCCTACGATATCAGCTCCTTTGGCCATATCTAAAAGAGTATCCAGGGGAAGAGTTTCACGATCTTTAGTATAAGTTACCTGGCCGAGTGAGGAGAGTTGATCCTGCAACTTCTGGCTGAAGCTATCTTTGGGGTTAAAGATAACAATCTTCATAGCTGTAATATAGCACTAAATTGATAAAAACAAATACCTGGTAAAATATGGTTGTTTAAAAATGACTGAGACCTACCATCGGGATTTGAATTTAGGTAGTAAAACGTTGGCGGTTGACGTAAACGGGAATAATCAAACTGCCTCAGTCAGATTCGGCACCAGAGAAAAATTTAGGTTTCTAAGAAAACCTGGCGAAACAACTCAACTATACCTGCTGGCAGAAGCCTTAATTTATGAGTGGGTAACAACCCATAACCGGCCGCTATTACTAAGATTCGATACAGCAAATGCCGCGCTTAAGGGGTGGGCCAGACAAAATCAAACCGGTCTTGGATTTGAGGTCGAACCAGAAAATCCTGACGCGTGGAGGATAACGGTTACAAAAAGATTTAGTCCAAAAGAATAAGTATTTTTGCCAGTCTTAACCGATCTCCAGTTCCTGATTGAGATCGGGAAGAGAAATATCAGACAGATTTAGTGTTTTAGTAATTTTTTCGGCAAGATCCCGCCTGGGAACATCTTCGCCGTGAGTAAGAATGAGTTTTCTTACTCCACTAATCTGACGCAGCCAATTTACGAGCTGATTTTCATCAGCGTGAGAGCTCATAACCTGAATGTCTGTTATCGTAGCCTTAACAGGAACTTTATCACCGTCTATGACCACCTCTTTGGCCCCAAATGCCAACTCCCTTCCTAGAGTACCTTCTCCCTGATAGCCAACTATCGTCAACCGGGTGGAATCCCGGGAAAGGAAGGTTTTGGCGTGACCGACAATGCGGCCTCCGGTCATCATACCGCCGCCGGCAATAATAACTTTAGGTCCGCCGCTATGATCCAAGCTCATACTTTCCTGCCTGGACTCAACTACCACCAACCCGGGAAAATTGAAGGGATCAGACGCCTGAAAATCTTTTTTGATTTCATTATTCATAAAAGACTGATATCTTTTGTAGATAGAAGTGGCTTTTTGGGCCATGGGGCTATCCATATATACCATCAGCTGCGGCCGAACCAGATTTTTGGATTTGAGGTGGGAAATAATATGCAGCAATTCCTGAGTGCGCTCGAGCGAGAACGCCGGAATAAGCAATACGCCCCCGGTTTTTTCCACGGCATTTATTTCAGCACGAATTAAATCAGACGCCTCGCCTTCGGGATGTGTCCGGCCGCCGTAGGTTGATTCCATCACGACAACGTCAGCTGAACGGATAAACTGAGTCGGTTTGGTTAAATCTTCAGGGGTATTTCCCAGATCCCCGCTAAAAACCAGAGTCTGGCCGTCGACAGCCAGTTCAATACTGGCCGAACCTAAGATGTGGCCGGCATCGCGGAAAATGACCTGAAAATCACCCAGAATGAAAGGGTGGTCGTAAGATACGGTCTTAAAACGATTAAACAGAGATCTGACGTTGTTTTGATCGTATAAAACATCCTGAGGGTGATCTTCGGCGGCTATCTTGGCACTGTCCAGAAGGGTAAGATGAGTCAGTTCCGAAGTGGGAGCCGTCATAAAAATGTCGGAGGAAAATCCCAGCCTTTCTAAAATAGGCAAGCGGCCGCAATGATCCAGGTGGGCGTGGGTAAGAATTACTCCGGAGAGCATGCGAGCATCCAGCTCAAGAGGTTGATAATTTAAATCTTCAACTTGCGGGGGACCCTGGAACATGCCTAAATCAACAAGCAGTTGCTGGCCTGAATTTGAGGTAACCAGATAGCCGGATCCGGTAACGGTACCGGCAGCCCCTAGGAATTTGATTTTCATCCGTTAAGTTTAGCAGTTTTTACTAATTTTGTGATATTTTTCACTGAACTGAGATGAAAACATAGCTAAGCTTAATATCAAATTTAGTGGGTGGCCAGTTATGAAGAACGCTATTTTGATTTCAGTGGCCGTGATGGGGATTCTGGTGGTGGGTTTGGGTACGTTTGCCTCTGTAAAAAAGCCTTTGGATCCAAACATAGAGATGAAAACTGCTTATGCGACCATCATTCAGGAAAGAAAGGGAGCCCAAAGCGACGGAGTTGCAACAAACAATCTGACTTCCCCCCGTTACATGGAGTTTGACAGAACCAACTTTGATCAGGCTTCGGGAACCAGGCGAATTTTGTTTTTTTATGCTTCCTGGTGCCCGACCTGTCTGCCGGCGAACGCAAGTCTGAATGAAAATGCGGGCAGTATCCCTAGTGATGTAACCGTGTTCCGGGTTAATTTTAACGATCCAGAAACAGACCAGGAGGAAAAGGATTTAGCTAAAAAATATGATGTCGCCTACCAACATACATTTGTCCAGGTAGACTCGCAGGGAAATGAAGTAGCCAGTTGGAACGGCGGACAAATACGGGAATTGCTGTCCAGCATCAAGTAACGTGTAGCTTTTTGTTGTTTATGATTTTACTAATCTTATTTTCATTTCTGGCCGGTGTGGTAACGATACTTTCGCCGTGCATTCTGCCCATTCTTCCAATTGTTCTGTCCTCTGGCATCGGAGGCGTAAGAGTGGGAATGGCAAGACCTGTCGGAGTGGTGACGGGATTTGTACTGAGCTTTACTTTTTTTACACTTTTTTTATCAAGCATTGTCCGCCTGGCGGGAATTCCGGCTGAGTCGCTGAGATTATTTTCTGTAGCAATTATCATCACTTTCGGAATTTCCCTACTTGTCCCGCAGTTTCAAACTTTGATTGAGCGGTTATTCTCGAAAGTGGCCGGTTTTATTCCAAACGGACAAAACAGGTCGGGATTTGGCGGCGGACTGGTAATCGGATTTTCGATAGGGCTGTTGTGGACGCCGTGTGTGGGCCCGATTCTGGCCTCTGTGATATCGCTGGCCATAACCGGGAGTGTTACTTTTGATTCATTATTAATCACGCTGGCATATTCTCTGGGAACATCAATTCCGATGTTTCTGATCATGCTCGGAGGTCAAAAAGCCCTGCACCGGGTACCGGGACTTCTGGCTAATCTGGCTAATATTCAAAAAATGTTCGGGGTAATTATGATTCTGACCGGACTGGGAATATTTTTCGGGGTTGATAGGAGGTTTCAAACGTTCGTATTAAACACCTTCCCCCAATACGGAGTCGGACTCACCAAACTTGAAGATAATCAATTAATCCGGGATTTACTTACCCAAGAATCGGGACAGATGACAGAAAATAGTAAAATAGGAAAACCCATGTTTGATCTTGTTGAACCAAAAGGAATCCGGGCTCCTGAGTTAATACCGGGCGGGGTGTGGTTTAACAGTGAGCCACTAACTCTGGAGCAACTAAAAGGAAAAGTTGTGATAATCGATTTCTGGACTTACAGCTGCATTAATTGTCAAAGAACTTTTCCGTACTTAAAAGCCTGGCATGAAAAATATAAGGATAAAGGATTGGTGATTATAGGAGTTCATTCACCGGAGTTTGAATTTGAAAAAGACGAAAAAAATCTGGCTGAAGCGATTAAAGATTTCGGCATTATCCACCCGGTAGTCCAGGACAATGATTTTGCTACCTGGAGAGCATACGCTAACCGATATTGGCCGGCTAAATATTTTATCGATAAGGAAGGTTACATCCGTTATTCCCATTTCGGCGAAGGCGAATATGACAAGTCAGAGTTGGTGATTCAGGAACTTCTGAAAGAAGCGGGAGCAGAAAATGTTTCGACAGAAATTAATAATCCGACCTATCAAATTAATTCCAGAACTCCGGAAATTTATTTAGGCTATGAACGAATTGATAATTTTGCGTCCCCGGAAGAGATAAAGGAAAACTCAGTGTCCAAGTACAGTGCTCCGGATAGTTTGGGAAGTAACGAAATCGCGTTTAACGGAAACTGGAATGTAACCCGGGAATTTGCCAATCCACAAAAGGGAGCGGAGTTGTTACTGAATTTTGATTCAAGAGAAGTGTTTTTAGTGATGCGGCCAAAAAGCGGTCAGGCTAAAGTAAAAGTTTTTATTGACGATAAGCGGCAAAGTTTCGGAGAGGACAACAAAGACGGAATTGTAACGGTTGATTCGGATAGGTTGTATAAACTAATCAAATTAACCAGACCGGGAAGACACTTGCTAAGACTTGAGTTTGAAGACGGCAATACTGAAGTGTACGCGTTTACGTTCGGATAATTAATCTTTTTTTCTAATCCGAACTGGTTCTAAAATGTGATTGGGGATTTGGTACAATGGGACCTGTGAAAAAGCCGGAAGAGATAAAGGAGATCATAAAATCATCGTACGCAGACATCGCTAAGGCAGCCGGGGGTTGCGGATGCAAAAGCGGCTGCTGCTCTTCCAGCCAGATAGCCCAACGGCAATCGGGAAAATTGGGTTATTCAGAGGAAGAAATGAGCCAGGCTCCGGCCGGATCGAATCTGGGACTGGGGTGCGGAAATCCGGTGGCGATCGCCTCGTTAAAAGAAGGAGAGGTGGTATTGGATTTAGGTTCCGGAGCCGGTTTTGATTCGTTTCTGGCAGCCGCCAAAGTCGGCAAGTCTGGAAAAGTAATCGGAGTGGACATGACGGATGAAATGCTGGACAGGGCAAACGAAAACGCAAAAAGAGGCGGCTTTGAGAATGTGGAGTTTAGAAAAGGAGATATTGAAGAGCTGCCGGTTGATAGCAATTCGGTAGATGTAATAATTTCAAACTGCGTGATTAATCTGGCACCCAACAAAGACAAGGTTTTTAAGGAAGCGCACAGAGTACTTAAATCCGGCGGCAGACTGATGGCTTCGGATGTGGTTTTGATAAAGCCGTTAACCGATGAGCTGAAAAACAATAAAGAATTGCTGGTGGGATGCGTTAGCGGAGCTATCCTGAAACAGGAATATTTAGATCTACTCAAAAAGGCCGGATTTGAAAATGTAACAATTCACAAAGAAACACCCGCATTCCTGCCTGATTACGGATTAAGCATTACTTTTTCAGCCATTAAGTAATTTTGTTAAGTGAAAATTTACGTCACGGCAAAAGCTAACAAGAAAAAGAGATACGTGGAACAGATAGACGGCAGCAGTTATGTGGTGTCGGTTAAGGAACCAGCTGTCCAAGGAAAAGCCAATCAGGCGGTAACGCAAGCACTGGCTGAATATTTCGATGTACCCAAATCACAAATATTACTGGTTTTAGGACAAACAAGTAAACTGAAGATTTTTGAAGTGCCGGATCATTTGGCTTGTTTTGAGCCGAGTTTAAAACAAAGAAGCCTTTGGCAATAAGTAACGAGTTATTTACAATAGGAGAACTTGGTAAAACCGGCCTTTTTGGCATCGGATTCGCTACAAAACCAGCGCTCGCCGTTAAACAGTTCTACTGCCGCGACATCATAGTAAGTGCAGTCCGGTCTAATATACACCCAGGTTTTCTTGTCCCGATCTAGATTGCCCTTAATGGCACATTTGGGATCGGGGGGAGTGAATTGATAACAATCCGGACTGAATATACCCAAAGAATTGTCCCGAGCATATGAATTGGCTAATTGCATATCTTTAGTGGCCGATTCGGCTGAACGGGTGAACAGGCCATAACCTTGTCTAACTACCATCTCGTTGACCAGTTTTCGATCCAGGTAAACCAGGGCAACAATCCGACGGTATTGGTCCGTAACCGGTTCGCGCAAAAAAACTCGTTTACCAAGGATTAAATCCTTTAAAAACTTGGTGGACTGCTGACCGTAACAATGCTTAGGTTCCGGGGCATTGACCCCCATAAGCTTAATCGATTGGTTATTTTCTAAAATAAAAGTATCTCCATCGATTACCCTGACCACCTTTTCGCCGATGAAAAAGGGTAAATTTTTATAAACTCCGACACTGCCGGCTCCGATAACAGTTGCGGCAGCAACACCGGAAGCTAATTTTCTCCACATGGGGATTTTCGATTTCCCGGCCACGGTGCTTTTATATTACTCTTTTTTGATCCCAGCTCACAGAACTCCCCTTCTACTACCGGCTATGGCTTTGATAAAATAGGGAAATGAAAATAGGAGTAATTACGCCGGTGTTTAACGGGCATAAGTATATAGGAGATTGTATTGATTCGGTTTCTGGCTGTATAAGTAAATCCGATCAGATTGAACACATAGTGGTTGATGACGGATCGACTGATCAAACCTGGGAGAAAATTCAAAAAAAATCAGGGACTAACCTGTATCCGTTTAAGCTGGAAAAAAATATGGGGGCTGCTTATGCCAGAAATTTCGCTGTGAGCAAGACCGACGCCGAATTGCTGTTCTGTCTGGATGCAGACGACGTAATTTTTCAAAATACCCTGGAACAAATGAGTAGTTTTTTGCAAAAAAATAATCATGATTGGGTGTACTGCGATTTTTTAAGGGTGGATGAAAAGTTAAGATACATAACCGGTCAGGACTATTACGGATTTGAATTCTCAAGCCGGGAACAACTGTTAACGTCGATGTTTTGTGGAGAACATTTTTTCCAGCAAAATTGCCTTTATAAAAGATCGCTGTTTGAAAAATTGGGCGGATTTGACGAATCCAGAAAAGATTTTGAGGACTTTGAATTGTTCACCAGATTTTTACTGGCCGGATTTATGCCGTACTACAGTTCGGGACCGGGCTATCTTCACAGACTGCATGATGAAAATATGAGCGTTAAAAACCGCAGGTATCTTGAGCCGGAACTTCACAAAAAGGATGTTAAGGATTTGTATTTAATATTGGAAAGCCAAATAAATTCAGTTTTGAATTCGAAGCAGATACAACAGATAAAAAACTGGTTGGAAATTTCTTAGTTATCCGTCACACCAGCTGGAACTTGACATTTGCCAGAGGAATGAGGAATTAGGGTACAAGCCTCCGGAAACGTCTACCGGAAATACTTCTAGCAAGTTTTTAACATAATTAGCTTGAGTTCCGTCGGGAAAAACTAAGTAATCCTTAGGCAAAAATAAATTGTATTCAGGTTCTTGAGTGTTTTCGAGATAAAAAATCTTAGCTGAAGGAAAGAAGAGATCAAAAGTCTCGTTTCCAAACTTAATTTTTACTTGATGGCTAGATTTCCCTAATTCGGTAGCTGATTTGGGAAAATATAAAGTGTATAGAAGGTTGTCATTTTTAAATTCCGGAAGAGGCATTTTCAAATAATTATTGTCGTAGTAATAACCCGGGGCGCAGGTGTCGGAATTTATCAGCATTGAATCAAAGGAATAGTAACTATGATTTGCATCCACCCGATAAATATCCTGAACAGGTAATCTATAATCAAGGTCAACGTTAAAGGTCATACTGGCGATGCCATATTTGCCATTAATATTTAATACGTGTTTGCCGGGCGAAATGGGTGATTTGGCTTTGGTTATAAATATCAGATAAGGCATAAACATACGATTCTGTTCCAAACATTCTTCGAACGGAAGTTCACCGCAGTAGAAAGTCGGATACTGAGAAAAACCATAAACGACAAGAGGCGGACCTGAATCAATACTGACACGCAATAGTTCGGGGTCTATTTTCCCGGGAAAAATACGGATAAAATTTGCATCCTGCAGTGAAACGGGGGAAGTTTCAATTCCATATTTGGAGTCCAGATAGAAACCCTGATATTGTGACATTTTTCCAATGATAGTAGGAGTTGAATTATTAATAGTGGGAGGAAGTTTGGTGGGATAATAAAGTCCGGGAGATTTTCCCGACACAGGAAATTGTTTAATTGAAGAAATTTTAGGTGTGGGTTTAGGTGTACTTGAAATGTAGCGATAAGGAGCAGATGTGGGTTTACTAATTGTTGGTTTAACACTTTTAGGAACTTCGGAACCAGGGACAATTGCCGGTTGAGGACTTTGGCGAATTAGTAATGCTGTTACAAGCAATAGAACGACCAGTAAGAGGTAAAAGATCAAAAAATTGATAGGGTTAAAGAATGGTTTGGGTGCATTCTCCGAGTTTAACACTAGAACTATTATATCCCTAGTAAAATTAAACGTCTGCCAATCAGCTATTCGTTATTCCTGACTTCAAATCCGTAAATTACAATAAAACAACCCACCGATACTCTCACCGATGGGTTGTTTACTTTTACCAACCTCCAAGACCTGTTCTTAAAGGACTTATGTAGTCAATGACTCCATACTCACCGCATGGATCTTCACCACTTTCTTGGATGATGGCAAACTCTCCCCAAATGTCCGGACCGATTTCTGTTCCATCTTCCGCATACCAAACACCGGCGATCTTATCTGCCGTTGCTGGTGGGGCGATGATTTTGACAAAATCGCTGACCGGGCAAACCGGGTGCACTGCTACACCGGATGTGGCTGACCAAGTACCTGCCTGAGCAGAATTACTGGTCCAGGTACCACTCAAGGTCCCGCCGGCGGTAATAGTACCGATTCCATGAACAGCATATCCAGAACCATCATAGTCAATGTCGAATGTGACATTGCTACCAGTAACGGTGCCGGTAACTGTCCAGGTTATCGTAGACGGACCACCTGATGGATACGACCCAGTTCCGGAAAAGCTACCGTCAGTGCCGGTTACCACCATGTCGTGGACATATAAGGAGCCCAGGTAGTTAAACGATAAAACATAGTTACCGCTGACATCCCAAGCACTTCCCGTGTAAGTTCCTTCGGCATGATTGGTTAACCAGGCTCCGCTTCCAATGTAAGTGCCAACCGGCGGATCACTTGCACGATCCAGAACTCCGTTGGTATTACAGTCTTTGTTGGCTAGCCAAGCATCGTTCCATTTCATCTGTAGCTGAACATTCCTATATGGCCACGCCCAATGACTTGCGGCACTGGGATTGGCGGCTAAATAGGACTCGTCATCTCCGGTATAGGGCGGAAGCCCTGAATCGGGTCTTCCCAGGTAAGCGTTTGCATAACTACTTTGGAAAATGTGACCCTGGTAGTTGTATCCAAAAACGTCATAACCCATGGTTAACGGATCACCTTCTAAATAGTGACCGGTTGCGTACTGCAAAATTCCATCCCGGATGTAAATACAAGTATCACTGGATGGTTTGGCAGCAACTCCGGAAACAGAGAATGCCAGTAAGGCTGCACCAACTGTTAAACCTGAAATTATCTTCTTCATTTATTCTTCACCTCCTTTCGACATAAAAAAACCGGCAAAAATGCCGGTATAAGTAACTTTCAAATTTCTCCAATCGAAAGTCATAGCTCAACTATAGCACTATGAGTCAACGCATTTTTCTTGTCTAAGGGAGAACGGCGTCGTATGTCCTACAAGAGGTGCCCGCACAAGTTTTTAGAGCATTTATCTGACTCTCAAATCTGGTTAGCTTACCGGCATATGCCGGGTCCACCACTCCGGTTGTGTTGTTGAACTTGTTGGCTACCTGTGACGGATCTGAATTCATGTCGTAAAGCTCATAAAACGTTTCTTTAATATTTAATGGATCGTCCAAATAATGGACATATAAATGCTTTTTGCCCTCGTCTAAAGTTGCTTCGTCCCCGATTCGCAAAGACAGATGATCGGGCATGCCCCAAACGGCCGTCCAGGATGCAATATCATAATTACGGGGATAACGATATTCCACTAACAGAAACTTGCGCCAGGGAGAAAGCAAAGGGGTGGGAGCTGAAAGAATCGGCTTGAGTGACCGGCCGTCTACGTTATAGATTGAATTTTTCCAGTCCAATCCTGAATAATCCAAAATTGTGGGCGCCATATCGATATTGGCCACAGTATTAGTATTTGTGAAGCCGGAAGTCAAAGTCGAATTTGGCGACCTAATAATCAACGGTACTTTGATTGATTGATCGTAAGCAAACATTTTATTACCCAACCGATGGTCGCCTAAGAAGTATCCATTATCAGAAATGAATATCACCAGGGTTTTAGATAAAAGATTTTTTTGCTGGAGATGTCCCATCACCTGGCCTACCATCACATCGACAGACAACATTGACTCCTGCCTGTCCAAGTGTTGTCTGCGCAAATAATCGATTTCTTTGGCAGGGCCAATCACACCCCGGTTTAAGTCAACCCAGTTGTTACATATAAACGGATGCTTTGATCCCTGGGCACAATTATTGAACGAGGGTTGGTTGAGGCCGGGTAAATCAAATCCAGCAATAGGAACAAATCCATGCTGGCTTCCGCCTTGCCTGAGCGATCCGGCTGGAGCTATTCCTCCAGGATAAAGTGAACGGCTGTAGGTTTGGGATGGTTGTAAATTCGGCCAAGCCCCATCCGCATAGGTCCTCATGGCGTTGAACTTATCGGGATAAGGTGTGGCGGTTGTTTGAGTAATTGAATTTTCGCCAGCTGCGTACAAAGAATCGAACATTTCACCTTCCTCTACATAAGTACTCACTCCGGAATTGTCGGTAGTATCACCCAAAACCGTGGAGGGAACCGTGGCATAAAAATTCCTAATTCTTTGACGATAACTTACGTATTTACCTGAGTTGGGAGATTTACGAACAATGATCAGGTCGATAAGTCCATTACCCACATCTCGGATATTGATACCTTCAATAGGCGAGTTCCCCGTCCCAACATCCCACATCGATTCCTCCTTGTACCAGTTGGTCCAGACTCCATTTACTCTACCCCGGTGGTAAAGTTCATAGCCGGAGTTCTCATCACCCCGAAGTAAATACTGAACAATTCCGTTATTGGCAAAGCTGTGAATACCCAAACCCTTAACCGGCAGGTTTCCAGTATTGGGCATTAAGCTGGCTACGGTTCCAGACACTTTCCATGCCCCCCAGACGTTACTACTACTAAGATCCCGATAGTAAAGAGTATATCCAGCTGCAAGAGTGCCCCGAATTAAATGTTGTCTGGTGAAAGTCGTATCAGGATTAATTGAAGCCGAGAAGGCGACTATGGGTTGAATGCCAGTACCATTAAATGTAGACGTGTCGGCTGCTTTATACCAATTACCCCAGCCAGCGGTTGATTTATCCTTGGCATAGGAAATGTAAACTCCGGGAGATGGTTCCTTGATAACTCCGCGTCTCAAAAGTATGGTTCCGGGAGGATCAAACTCCCAATAGGCTATAAAGGGAGCCACTGGATCAGATGCAAAACTATCTAGAAGACCATCAGCAGTAGAAACTTCTTCTACCCACCTGGGTACAGTAATGTGCGGTGAATGGGGGGCAATTTGCAAATAAAAATTGCTTGATTGGTTGATGGCGTTGTTAATGAACTCAATTGATCTGTCGCTCATGTATTTATGCTGAAAAACGTCAGGACTGAATGCGAAAGTTGTGTCGGAGTAAACGTAGTACATTCCCGGTCTGGCATCATAGCCAGCTATATTTCGCCAGTAATCAAATCCCGGTTTTTTGACCGATCCATATTGAGCAGAATTCATAAACTTTCCTATATGACCGGTATAATACCCGACGCTATCCAACCAGGACGGTAACCAGTCTACAGAAATCAAGGTATTCCCACTGGCTTGGGCGATGCCTTTAGTAACTAACCCCACCATACCCCCTTCGGAACCGACTACATGGTAGACACCGGTATTGTGGGAGTATTTGCCGGTGACAAAAGTCGCACGAGACGAGCAGCAAATGCTTTCGGTAACAAACGAATTAGTAAACCTGACACCTTTATCTATCAGATATTGTTTGATATTGGGAAGTTTGTTGGCTGCTAATAGCTGGTTAAAGGAGGCCTCATCTAAATCGTCTACCATAAAAACAACCACGTTGTTTCTGGTGGTCGCATCAACTGAAGCTGAGGCCTGATTATTCATGCGGGTATTGCGGTCGTGAATTCCCCAGGCTGCAGTAACTAGGCCAACTAACATCAATAAAGAAACTAGGCCGCCTGTAACTATTCGTTTTTTATTTATTTTTCTTACCGGGTCAGCTACTACTGGCAGGTCTTGTGTGTCAGGAATGGTGGTTTCAGTTTGCTCATCCATACCTGTTTAAATATTAGCCTATACACCACATTAATCAATAGGACAGCAAAATAAACATGCTTTTTGCTACAATAATCCAGTGAATGATAACCTGGTCGGTCTGGCTAAGGAGATATTGGCCAAAGAAAAATACACAACGGTCAGCTCAGTAGGAGAAGATAATGTGCCCTGGGTAACTCCCCTATACTTTGCCGTTAATGATAACTATGTTTTTTATTGGGTATCTCCGAAAGACAGTTGGCATGCTAAAAACATTAAACATAACGGTAATGTGTCCTGGGTATGTTTTGACAGCCATGCGTCCAAATGGACCGGGATGGGAGTTTATTTTACCGGGAAATGTGAAGAGTTAACCGAAGAAGCAGAAATAAAATTGGGATTAACACTGATATTTAACAGGCTTGAGGAAAAGGTGCCGGAGGCGGAAGAATATCTGGGAAATAACACTTACAGAGTGTATAAAGCGGTGGCTGACAGAGTTTGGATTACGAATGATAAGACGGTCGACGGAAAAACAGTTGACGGTCGAAGTGAAATTGAATTGAAATAAAACTTCCGGGAGCTATTTAATAAAAGTCAGGATTAAGAGAAGTGCCAGTATCGCGCGGGAGGCAACAACTGGCAAAAGCGGAAAATTCATCCAGCCTATTACCGGCAAAGCGATACTGGGCTGATCTCCGAACCAGTCATCAAAAACCAAGGCCCCGAAAATCATGTCCCATTGAACAAGCAGAAGAACTATCCAATACAACTTAAGATAATTTCCGCCCAACAGAAATGCGGCAGCAGAAGGCAGAACAACCGGCAAAACAATGAGCAGGATTACTCCAACCGCCCGCCATTCCCAATTGTGGTAAATTTTTTGTTTGATGGGAGAAAAATATGAAAGCTTTCTGGATTGTCTGAAAACCAACCGGTTAAATAAACCATCAATTATTGCCAGCGAGATCAGGTACAAAGTGCTGAGAATTACAAATACGGTTTCGTTCATTGATTGAAGTATTATAAAATATGCCAGCATGAACAGAAAGCAACCGTTTACATTTGAAGAATTCAAGGATATTTACTCTAAAGTTCCCAGACTGTGCGTGGATCTGGTAATTCAAACCGAGGACGGAATTTTATTAACTCTTAGAGAAAAAAATGGATACGTGGGGCAATGGCACTTGCCGGGAGGTACAGTTTTTTATCGGGAGTCATCGGAAAGCGCCATACAAAGAGTGGCCATGGAAGAATTAAACGTAGAAGTTTCAGTTATAAAGCTTTTGGGATACATTGAATATTTCAGCGAAGTTGAAAAAAGAGGATTCGGATATGCTGTATCACTGGCTTTTTTGTGCAAGCTGGAAAGCTCAGACATTAAATTGGACGATCAAGCCAGTAAATCACAATTCTTTAAAGCAATTCCCGAAAACACAGTAGTGGAGCAAAAAGCTTTTTTTGAAAAACTTCAAATACCTTCGTAAAGATCAAAAGCCAGTTTGCCGGCAGAATAATCCTAATGAGTCTGCAAAAATTTAGCCTATTGTTCGTGAATTTCACCATTGTCCAGTATATAGACTTTATCTGGAATTTCCTGCGGTGCGATGATTTTAAAACGTAATCCTACACTGTTTTTAGGAGCAAACAACACCGTCTTACCTGGATGTTCACTTTTTAATTTCTTCTTTATTCTTTCAATTTCGCGGTCGCATTGTTTATCTTCTGACAGATAACCGCCGTAACAATCGTGTTTACGTTCACAAATTTCGTAGCAAGATGTTTTTTCTGCCATGGAGGAATTATATTACCTTTGGCTATTTTGCAGAATTTATTTTTCTTAACAAACCTTCCAAGAAGGTTCGAGGGTGGACTTGATCGTTATTGCAGTTGCACTGGATCGGGTAAAAAGTCGGCACAGGCCTGACAAGCTGACGTGGCAGGTTCATTTTTAACCAGGTTGAAGCTGCATTCAGCGATTGCTATCCTGGAAGGAGGGCAAGTTAAAACCTCGGTGCATCCCCAGCAGACTCTTGGAATATCAATCCTTTGACTCTGAGCGCGGAAACCAATTTCTGTGGTGGGTCTTGAGGGCAATTTGGCAATTGGAGTTTCGGTGCGAGAACCCATATGTTATAGGTTATTATACCATAATGGGTCCAATCAGCTTTGTTTTTCTAAAACTTGCGCTGAACGTATATAATTAAAGGGTTCTTTGAAAAAGTAGGCGATATTTATAAGAGCGTGTGGACCTTGCCCTTAACTTAAGGCAAGGAAACGAGGAAGAAGGTCCTGGCACAGCCAGGAAATCGGGCCTTTTTGACAAAAAAAGAGCATCTGCGGAAACCTTCTGGGTGTGATTGTCATCCAAAATGTTTTCCTTAAAACCGGCCAGTGATGACCGGAGCAAAGGGAAAATAGCACAATTCCTACTTTTTCTCCGGGAACATCAGAAATCGCAAGAATTATGTGCGGAATATTCGGATATTTCGGACCTAAAAATAATGCCGGAGAAATTGCAGCCGTTGGGCTCAAAAAACTCGATTACCGGGGATATGACTCCTGGGGGATCGGAGTATCTACTAACGGCAGGGTGGAGGTGGAAAAGAAAGCAGGCAAGATTTCCGATGTAATGAGCTTTAAGCACCTGCCTTCTAGCCGGTCGGCAATAGCCCACACCCGGTGGGCCACAACCGGAGCAGTAACCGACATTAATGCCCATCCCCATTTATCAGCTGACGGATCATTTGCTCTGGCGCAAAACGGGATTGTGGAAAACTACTCGGAGTTGAAATCAAAACTTCTGAAACTTAAACATCAATTCATCAGTCAAACCGACACTGAAGCGATTACCAGACTGGTGGAAGAAAAACTGAAAAAAACCAAAGACCTAAGTGAGGCGATAAGACTGGCCTTTAACGAACTTGAAGGAAGAAACACGATTGTAGTTATATCGGCTGACGGAAGAATAATTGCCGCCAGAAACGGGTCACCATTGGTTGCCGGAGTCAACTCCAAAACTTCGGAGTTCTTTTTGTCGTCCGACGCGCTGTCACTGTCACAGATGGCAGATAAAATGTCTGTTGTTGATAACGGACGAATGATAGAGATAGACGGAAAATTAAAAATGTACAATACAAAAAACGGGAAAGAAGAAGAAATTAAACTGACAAAAATTGATTTCGGAAACGGGAGTTCCGATAAGAACGGCTACGATCACTACATGTTAAAAGAGATTAATGAAGCCCCACTGGTTTTGACTACTATTGCCAATCAGGATAAACAAAATTACGAGAAGCTTGCCGTGGCTATTAAGAGAGCCGAAAACGTCTACACTATCGGGTCGGGAGGGGCGGGAGTGGCAGCAGCCCAGGTAGCCTTTTATTTACGAGACACAGCTAAAATAAAAGCCGTCAGTCTAATCGGAGCTGATGCGACGGAATATGTCGAGTTGTTTAATAAAAATGAACTGATAATTGCCATTTCCCAAAGCGGAGAAACGGCAGACGTACTGGAAGTATTGGAAGCGGCAAAGAAAAAGAAAGTAACAATTGCGTCGTTTGTAAACATGCCGGGATCGATGATCAGCAGGATGTCCGATTACTCTCTAATGTCACAGTCGGGGCCGGAAATTTGTGTGATGTCTACCAAAACATTTGATGCACAGATAGCTTTTGGATATCTGCTGGCCAAAACCATCAGAGGTGAGGCAGAATCGGCTCGAAAAAATATTAAACTTTTGGCTGGCAGAATCGGTAAATACTTAGACGACAATAACAATCACCGACTGCTCAAAAAAACTGCTTTGCAACTCACGAGTAAACATGATGTATTTTTACTGGGTAAATATCAGAATTTTCAAATAATCCGGGAGGGAATGGTCAAGATTATTGAAGCTTCATATAAACACGGACATGCCCTGCCATCGGGGGACCTGAAACATTATGTGATTACGCTGATGGAGCCAGGCACTGCAGTTATGGCTGTAATGTCGAATGATAAAACAAAAAATGAAGTGTTAAATGCAGTAGCTGAAGTAAAACTGCGAGGGGCCTGGGTAGTTGGAATAAGTCCTGATAATAATAAAAACTTTGACGTGCATATCCCGGTTTCTGACTGCGGTGAGACCAGTGCTGTCATGAACCTGATTCCCCTACAACTAATCGCCTACTATATGGCGGTCAAACTGGGGAACAATGTGGATAAGCCAAGAAACATCGCCAAATCGGTGACCGTAAAATGAAAAACTTTAGCGGGATGTCAATTTGCTATTAAAGAATTCCAGATCGCGATTAAGAGCGGTAGACCAGTTCCCGGCTATGTCATGATTGTCCCCCTGGTAGGTGTAAAACCTGACATCTTTATTTAATGACTGCAGTTTTTCAAATAATTCCCTGCCCCAGGCATAGGGAACACTTTGATCGGCCGTAGCATGATGGATAATAACCGGAACCTGAATCCGGTCGACATTATCAAAAGTTGAAACGTCGGTGTATTGGTCTGAAGTAAAGTTAGCAGCCAACTCCGCCTGTCTTTTTTGAAATCTTTCCAGCCGCTTAGGATCGGTAGTGGTGGTCTTTCTGGCAAAGTATAAAAAACTTTCGGGAAAAGAAGTGACGGCCGGGGCCCAAAGAGAAACGGCCCGAACACAGGCGGGACAAACTTCCATCACCCGCAATGAAACATCCCCACCCATAGAGTGGCCGTACATATATATAGTCGCCATCCGCCGTATCCAGCTTTTTGACTGCGGCGATCAGATTTAAAACGTCAGCAGCGTAGTTGATTCGGGATAAAACACCATCGGCTTCCCCTTCTGATCTGCCGTGTCCCCGGTAGTCAGGTTTTAAAACCAAAAAACCGGCATTGGCGTAATAAGCTGAGGTGTTGATATAAGAATTGGCAGTAGAATAAATCTGGGGATCGATGTGGCCATGATTTACAAAAATTACCGGCCAACCGGACTGCGGCATTGTCCCTTTGGGAACGTTCATCAGGGCATATTGAAGCAAGTTATCAGATTTATAAGTAATTTCGTAGGAAATAAATCTGGAGGTTTCTCGGGTTTTTGTTTGGGACAAAATAGTGGAGTCCCAATTGCGAACAGCCGTGTTCTGAATTAAATACGGATTAGATTTCTCGAAAATGGTATCAGTCTGAAGAGGAGTGGGTTTGATGGAAGTGGGGCTTGAGGGTTGAGGACGGGCAAAAACAAATCCGGCTACCACTAAAACTACAATCAGGGTTAATACGACTTTTTGCATATAGCAGGATATCACTAAATCCTGAATCTAAGCTGAAAAAGAAGGTTACTTAATGATAGGATAGTTGCCAGTAGCCCAAGCGGATATTCCCCCACTTAAGTCTGCTGCATAAGAAAAGCCTTTGGATTGCATCAGTTTTAAAGCTTCTTTTGAACGACGACCAGTACGGCAATACAGAAGATATTTGGAATTTTTATCTAAAGAATCCAAGTAGTTAGAAAATTGAGAGATCTGGAGATAATCTGCCTGACGAGCGTTTTGCAGGTGACCCAATAAGAATTCTTCTTGAGTGCGGACGTCTAAAACCACGTAATTACCTGAGATTGCGGCCTGATTAAACAACTCCGGAGAAAGTGACCCAAATTCGGTCAGAGCACCATTTACTTGGCCGGCTTTTAAATAATGAGGAGTAACATAGGCCCCAAACAAGAAGCTACTTATGCCCAGAAATGCGGCAAGAATTAGTTTATTCATACTTTACTATTATAATATGGGGGAAAGTGTTTAGGTTAAAAAGTCCAGCAGTAATGATTTTACCTGCAATATTAATCGTCTTTGCCGTAATGGTATGGCTGATGATTAAAAATGCAGAGGCTCCAACTCCGGCACAGATAAAAAAGATGGCAGCTGCCGGAACTTTTTATCCGGCTGATGCGCAAACCCTAAATCAGAATCTGGAGAAGTATTTAAACGAAGCCGAAAAAGTTGCCCTGACAAATCCCCTACGAATACTGGTAGCACCACATGCCGGAATTATTTATTCCGGCCGAACTGCAGCTGCCGCATATAAACTGCTGATGGAGAGCAAGATAGAAAAAATAATTTTGGTCGGACCCAGTCACTACTTCCAGTTTGCTCAGGCGGCGATGATTGCCGGCGGAAGTTGGGAAACCCCTTTGGGGAATCTGGAAATTGATGGCGAACTGGCTAAAAAAATATTAGATCCGGAGGAAAAAATAATTGAAGATGCCTCCGTTTTTGAAAAAGAACATTCGCTGGAAACACAAACTATTTTTTTAAAGAAAATTTTACCTAACGTCAAAATAGTCCCCATTTTATTGTCGGTACCATCCGAAGAATTGATTTCGGCACTGGCATACAAAATTGCATTGAACATGAACGAGAAAACGCTACTGGTGATCAGTACGGATTTATCGCACTATCCCAATTACGAAACGGCTAACAAAGTAGACCTGGCAACCATTGAGGGATTTTTGTCGGGAGATAAAAACAGATTCGAACAGACTACGGCTCAAACAACCAGCGCCAAAAATCCCGGAGTGGAAACATTGGCCTGCGGATACGAACCGCTAAGAGTGGCTTTGAAGGTGGCACAACTTTTAAAATTGGATCCCCCCAAGCTTTTAAAATATGAAAACAGCGGAGACGTAACGGGTGATAAAAACCGGGTAGTAGGATACGGGGCTATAGCCATCGAAGGAACCAGTATCAAATTTGTGACCCCAATATTATCCGACCAGGCAAAAAAAGAAGCACTACTAATTGCCAAACAAACCCTAAGGGATTTTGTGCAATATAAAAGACTGCCGGGGGAAATAAAAGTGACAAGCAGTGAACTAGCAGATCCGCTGGGGGCTTTTATCACCCTTAGAAACGCAGGAGACCTTAGAGGATGCATCGGGGAATTTTCACCGGCTAAGCCTCTTTATAAAGTAATCCAAGAAAAAACAGTAGCGGCCGCATCAGCGGATCCCCGATTCAATCCTGTGAGAGCGGACGAACTAGATAAATTGGCTTTGGAAATTTCAGTGATGACGCCCCGGCAGAGAATTTATGATTGGAAACAGATTAATCCGGAAACCGACGGAGTAGTGGTTATTAATAAAAATAAATCAGGGACGTACCTACCGCAAGTAGCCAAAGAAACCGGATGGAAGCTGGAAGAATTGCTGACCCATCTGTGCCGGGAAAAAGCAGGACTTGCTGATAATTGTTATTTAGATAAAGCAACGGAAATTTATACTTACCAGGCCCAGGTATTCGAGTAAGTAATAAAATCAAACTTTAACGGGTGATTTGGGGAAGCCCTCGTAAATAGTATTGAGGCTTTTGGTAAAATCGGTTGGTGACGGATGATTCAGGTGCTGAGTATGTCGGAGTGAAAATCGGTCCCGGAGGTAGACGGGATTTCAGCCGGGCATTGATAGTGATTCCGAAGGCTGAGAACCAGGGAACCGGCGGACTGCAGGCTGTAATTCAAACCGCTGAAGCATCGGGCATCGGTTTAGATGATTTGAGACAATTGAGGACAGCTTTAGCAATGGCCGCCGGAGAGGTATTAATGCGCAGAGGTACTATTGTGAGTTTTTCAAAAAATCACAGTGTAGATGCAGCACACGCTTTACAATTGGTACGTGACTTCCGGCGGGAGGAGATAAGGCAAAACGAGAAGGGTTTACTATACCACTATCATCAACTGCCGATTGATAAGCTAGAGAGTGCAGTAACAGACGGACTACTGATGTCGAGTGATACGCAGAAAGCGTTGGGTAGAAAGGTCGGGGGAACTTCACGACCGGATGTAGTACAGATGACCCGTGACAAGTATGATACTCAAGGTAAGCTAATCAGGAGAGGACTAGGCGAGGCAAATCTGATGGGAGATGATATGGTAACGTGGATACTGAAGCCGTCTGTTATGGAGCTGCCCGGATACGATGCAACCGGAGATTATCCGGATTTACCCCAGGTACCACTACAAACTGAGTATGTTGAGGCCGTGTTGGTTTCTAAGGATTCGGAAATACCAAGAGTCCAGGAATTATTAAGTCAAAATAAGCTGGGGGTCAGAGTGGCGACCTGGGATAGCTGGAAAGAGAAGCACTATATAGATAATAAATAGTTTGGCCTAGCATTTAACTTTTGGTAAAATTTAAACATGGATCAGTTCTTGGTG
>Ga0208958_1001311_pt1 | contig 25406 bp, 27 predicted proteins | sample RifOxyB1_FD_184032 | JGI IMG/M metagenome (GOLD analysis project Ga0208958, IMG submission 184032) | Soil microbial communities from Rifle, Colorado - Rifle Oxygen_injection B1 (SPAdes) | ecosystem: Environmental > Terrestrial > Deep subsurface > Rock core/Sediment | place: Rifle, Colorado...
TCTCGTTACGGGAATTACGGGCCAAGACGGCAGTTACCTGGCGGAATTGCTTCTAAAGAAAAACTACAATGTTGCCGGAATCGTAAGGAAAACAAGCAATATGGCCTATGCCAATATCTCTCATCTTCAGGAAGATTTGAATTTAATTCAGGCGGATCTTTTGGACCCGATTTCAATCCGCGAGGCTATACAGAAAGTTAAACCCGATGAAGTTTATAATCTGGCGTCTCAATCCCATCCTGCGGAAAGCTTCAGACAGCCGATTCATACTGCTGAAATTACTGCAATCGGTGCCCACAGGGTACTGGACGCCACCCTTGACGTTGTTCCGAAGGCGAAGTTTTACCAGGCCAGCAGCAGTGAAATGTACGGATGGGTGAGGGAAATTCCTCAAAATGAAGAAACCCCCTTTAATCCTGCAAACCCTTATGCAGCTTCAAAACTTTACGCGCACGCAATGACCAGGATTTACAGGAAAAGCTACAACATGTTTGCTTCAAACGGGATTCTTTTTAATCACGAGTCCCCCAGAAGACACCTTGGTTTTGTGACCCAGAAAGTTACCTATGGGGCAGCTTGCGCAAAACTCGGAGTTAAAAATTCGGAACACCTGAATGAAGAAGGGGAACCGATTGTAAAAGAAGGAAAAGTAGCCTTGGGCAATCTTCAGGCAAAGCGCGATTGGGGATTTGCGGGGGATTATGTTGAGGCTATGTGGCTTATACTCCAACAAGATGAACCTGATGATTTTGTAATCGGAACAGGAAAAACCCACACTATTCAGGAACTTTGCGAAGAGTCATACAAATACGTGGGACTTAACTGGAAAGACCACGTAACTATCGACGAAAGATTTATCCGCCCCACGGAAACCGGGCCTCTCGTTGCTGATCCGTCAAAGGCAAAAAAGATTTTGGGATGGAGTTCCAAAACCACATTTAAAGAACTTGTCCAACTCATGGTTGATGCGCAAATCGCAAGGTTGAAATAATCCCCAAACCGATATCAAGACCCGGGAGTAATTATTCGATATCCAGGAGCTTGGAAATTTGGGAGGTCGATGGAACATTGATCCGGGGGATTTCGATAAGGTCGGCTCCGATTTCTTCCGCCTGCTTTCGTTTCTTTTTGATAATCGGATCCCCGGAGGTGACTGCAATCACCCGGGGGCTAACGATACCAACCAGTTTTTTGTAGTCTTTATCCTTCATTTCGTCTGCCAGAACTATTACCTGATCAACAAAACGCAAAGATTCAAGCATTTCACGCCTTTGACTTTGCCCGTGTATAGGGCGTTTTTTGCCTTTTAATCTTTTGATATTTTTGTCGGACTCAAGCGCCACGACGAGGTAATCTCCGAGGGCTTTGGCCTTTTTCAAAAAATGGATATGGCCGTAGTGGAGAATATCAAAACAACCTCCGACGAGGATAACCCTAGACCCTTCCTTTTTTGACTTTTTCATAATGCAATTTTACGCAACCGGCAGCGAAATTTACGGTTTCTTCAAGCCGCCCCTCGGGGTTTTCTATAACAATTGCTTTTTCCTGAAGAATGTGAAGGTGGGGCAGTTCCTGTCCGTCCCTGGTTGAATACTCCTTGGGGTTATAGTTGGCTCCATCCCTTTTTTTCCTTCTTGCTTCAACTGTATCTTTGGAAGCATTTACACAAAAAACAGTGGTACATTTTTGGAGAATCCTGGCATGTTCCGGAAAATGTTTTACAAAAAAAGTACCTGAGGCAACCTCGGCTGCGCGGGACGGATCTATCCTCCAAACCAAATCCTCTCCGTTTAATAAACGTTCAATTTCGCTTTTCGGAGTTGCTTTATTTGACGATCCGGTAAGGGTAATTTCCTCCACAAGTTCCCCGTTTTTTGCCATTTCCTGAAGTTTTTCATTTGTTACAAAATGATAGTGAACTTTGTGAATCTCTCCCGGGCGGGGAACCCGGTCCGTACAGGTAACCACTTTTTTTAAATTAAGGGTTTTAACTGCCGGGTGCTCCAGTAAGCTCGCCATGACAGCATCCTTCCCCGCACCCGAAGCTCCGCTTATGACCAATAAAAACCCGGATTTCATTTTCCCCACGGCATCATTTTAACCCGTTTCCCCTTCTTTTGCAGTAGCTTTTATGTCATATTATTATTATGCCCACTTCAAAAAACGAGGATGAAGCCTTGGTAAAAAAGGCTGTTCCGAGGCGAAAGGCCAAGCTTGCGGTGGACAGCGATTCTTTAAAAAAATTCCGTCTGGTAGTTGTTGCCTATTCCAGTGTTCAAAGGGAACATTTTGCCACAAAGAGCGCGTATGAAGCAGAGGTCGAAGTAGAGGAGAGGGCGATTGAAGTATCTGAGGAAATCAGAAAACTTGGGGTTCAAGTCCGAACGCTTCCGGGAGACCAATACTTTTATACCAACCTTTTGGTTGATAAGCCGGATCTTGTGGTTAACCTGGTTGATACTCTTAAAGGGCGGGACCAGCTTCAGCCGTCGGTCCCCGCGGCCTTGGAACTTGCCAATATTCCCTATACAGGAGCCGGGATGGAGGGACTCATTATCGGCAATAACAGAAACTTAACAAAAAGGCTTCTTATGGCTTACGATATTCCCACACCCCCCTTTCAATTCATAAGGCGCGTGGGAACGAGAATTGATGAGGACCTGGGCCTGCCTCTAATCGTCAAATTGAATGAAGGCGGGGGTAGCGTGGGAATAGATAATCATGCGGTTAAAGAAAGCTTTAGGGCCGCAAAGCTTAGGGTGAATAAAATGATTTCAACATACAGATACCCCGTGGTTGTTGAAAAGTTTATAGGAGGACCCGAAATTACAGTAGTCGTTTTTGACGACGGGACAAAAAGACATGTTTTTATGGCTCAGAAGATATTCAGGAAAGCCCCGGACGGCAAACATTTCTTTACAAGCTTTGAATCTTATGATGATGCGAAGGCATACAAATACGTTCCCGTAGGGGAGGAAATGCGCTTTGAAATTACCAAATTGGCCGTTAGGGCTTTCGGTGCGCTTCAACACAATGACTATGCAAAGTTTGACGTAAGAGTTGATGAAGGAACATCCACTCCTTATTTCACAGACAGTAATCCCAATACGGCATTTGGGCCGGACATGGGTCTTCCCATGACGGAAGTAATGACTATGCACGGGGTGGAATTCCCGGACATTATGGCCAGTCTTCTTTCCAAATACGCCAAAAATTTACCCTAGGAACGGCCGTAGACAAATTTGCCATAAGGCCGTACAATTGGGCCAAATGGAAATTGAGAAGAATAAAGCAGTCCGCAGGGTACTCAGGCGTCTTCTGGCCTTAGAGGATAGGGTAAAAGGGGTAGCTTTCCCGGGTATGAAAAGGGTAAGACAGATTGATGTATATAGCTGCGGCCCGGCAGTGCTTTCGGCACTTTTCTCCTTCTTGGGTATTAGGGTTTCCCAAAAAAAAGTGATAGCTTCCCTGAGAGCCCAAAACAAGATTAAGTCGATAGGCCTCAATGTTAACGATTTAGCCAGGGCAGTCGGAACAACCGGCAGGGGCAAGTTTGTTTTTTGGAAGAAAACAGGGGGCAGAATAAGCGACTTAGCAACGATAATTGACAAATATAAATTTCCGGTTGGGGTGGAATGGCAGGGTGTTTTTTATGAAGACGAAGACGAGGATAACGGACATTACGGAATAGTTACCGAGGTTGATAAAAGTGCAGGGTACCTTAGAATGGCAGATTCCTATTCAAAGTTTGCGGGAGTTGACCGGAGATTTAGGATCAAAGATTTTGAAAAAAGATGGTGGGATCAAAATGAGGTTAGAACTTCCGGAACTTCGAAAAAGAGGGTAATTACTGATCACAAAATGATGTTTGTGATAACTCCAAAAAGCGCGTCCTGGCCAAAAAAGTTGGGGATGAAAAAGGCTTAACTTGTGATAGGATACAGCCATGGTTGAAAATAAAGAAATAACCGGAGAAATGCCCCTTGTGATAATTGAATCTCCTTATGCAGGCAATATCGAAGCAAATGTAAAGTTTGCCAGAGCTTGTGTGAGGGATTCGCTTAGTAAGGGGGAAGCACCTATTGCGTCGCATCTGCTTTATACCCAAGAGGGCATATTAAGGGATGATGTACCTGAGGAAAGGAATTGGGGTATTGAGGCCGGTTTGGCTTGGGGAAGAAAGGCAAATAAAACCATCGTCTATACGAATTTAGGAATCTCGGAAGGTATGAAGAAGGGTATACAAAGGGCACTCGATGAAGATCGCGAAGTGGAATATAGAACCCTAGACTCCTGGTCTTCTTAAGCCTAGGGCGAGCAGGGACTAGTAAACTATGTCAGGAACTTCTTTTTGCAAAATTTGAATAACTTACCAAATAGTATAATTGCGGTGGATGTTGCGATGTAGACAAAAAGTGAAAAACCAAGCATCAGTAAAAAGGGGTACCAATCTTTTAGCCAAGCATATGACCCTACAAGTACAAGCGGAGAATATCTGGCAATTACATACCCTCCATTTTCAAGCTGAACCTTCTCTCTAAGTATGGGAAGGGCAAGGACAATTAACGTAAGAAGGCTATTTGTCCATCGCAGTTTAAGAAAATTACCCGTCTTCTTCTGGGCCATGGTTTAGTATAGCACGCAACAACCGTCTGAGGCTATTTTGCAGGGGCGGAGGGAATCGAACCCCCAGTCCGGGATTTGGAGTCCCGTGGTTTTCCGTTAACCGACGCCCCTAAGCTTCTTAGCAAACATATTATAGACTGAAGCTAACTCACGAGCAACTTTATAGTCATAATAGTTAATGTGGACACAGCCCATATAATCGTTTCTTATTCTTTTTGCTGTATGTGGTTTTAAGTAGCTTTTTGTAAATTGTCTTTGCGGAATTTTTGTTATTCTTGCCCAATATTTGATGATTTCTTTTTCCTCATGATATTCGTGAATATGAACTAAAGCACGGAACTTTGATTCATCCAGAGGGAAAGAAGCTCTTAATAAGAAAAGAAAAGTTGATATCATCAATGGATCTGAGTTTGTAAAACTAACTCTTCCAAAATCACCTTTTTCGCCCTCTGTCCATAAAAATATTGATGCAATTAGTTTGGATAGTGGGGGAGACAAATTAATCATATCAAGAGTCAATTTGGCTTTTTTTGATATATCCTTCGCTATATATTTTCTTCTTTTTGCTATTGTTAGAAAAGCTTTTCTTCTGGCTTTGTCTTGTCGATTGCGTATCCTTATCTTTCCTTGTCTAGATATTTTTTCTTTTGAAGTCCAAAGTGAGGCGGTACTTTTTGACACCTGAAATTTAGAAGCAATTTCACTTAAAGAAAAACCGTATTGTCTTAATTTTTTAGCGTCAGTCTTCACTTTATTGATGTAGGACATAGATTATATAAACTAAGTATGCCATCCGATTATTTATAGGTCAAGGCCGTATTCGGTTTTTTTGGAGAACGAAATTCAATCACCGACCGATACCTCTATATTTGCATACTATCCCCATACAAGCCCGATTTGAAAAACCGGCCAAAGTATGATATTCTTCACTATAGGTCGCAGATTAACATTGTAGCTGGAGGTGCTCCGTGGAATGTCAAAATTTGATATTTGTTGAAAAATTGGGTTTTATCGACGCCAATATATGCAAGAGTGGTTTTGCGTATGACGAACAGGGGAACACGTACCAGTTAGTAGGTGAAAAGTGGATTAAGGTTTGCTGTCCAAAAAGGGAAGTTTCCTTGAGCCGGAGTGCAGGAAGTGCTCCGATGACAAGCAGACACTCCGTTTCACTGGTGAGATAAGTTTCTAATTAACTGCGACCTAAAGGGAGAGGGTGGATTCGTTTATTACGAGCATAGATATCTGCAACTGCGCAGATGCTTGTAAATAAAAAAAAACGATGAAACTCTCTCCCGAAATACCTTTTTCAATTTTTATGCTAGAACGCGGAACACAACCGGGTGTAAATTTGTTTACCGATTCTGAAATTACAGTAATTCGGAAGGTGGATGGTGGCGAAATACAGAACGCCTGTATTAGAGATGCCTGTTTCCGCAAGGAATTAGGCCCTGAGCGCCAGCTTACTCTTGTCGAATACGTCAAAAATGGCTGGAAAGCAAAAGAAGAACTGGACAGAAACGGATCAAGTCCTCAAAAGAAAGAAGAACTTGCGTTTCTTATTAAAAGGGGGGAAGAGTCTCGGAATGAATTGATGGCTACGAATGCCAGGCTGGTCGTAGACCGTGCCAAAAAACACCAGGGCCGGGGCATGGAACTACTTGACCTGATTCAGGAAGGGTATTTAAAGTTTGATGATGCCGTTAAGCGTTTTGAGTCCAAAAAAGGTTACCAATTTTCCACATATTTAACCTGGTGGATTGATCAAGGAATACAGCGTGCTATATACACTCACGGAAGAACAATCAGGCGGCCGGAGTGCCTATCTTCTCAGATACTCAAAATTAAAAAGACCAAGGACACTCTTAGACAATCGTTGGATAGAGACCCAACCGATCAGGAGGTTATGGATACGGCGAATATGACCGAGAGAACATATAAGCACGTCGCAAGAGCAGAGAATGAGACGATTGTATCTTTAACGGATGTTGAAAATGAAGAAGCGGGAGCAAGAACCGGATTTTTAAGAAATAAGAGTAGGCATTGTTATTCTATGGACCGGCCCACTGAAGACGCCGCCTTGGCAAACATTATGCGGGAACAAGCAAAGAAATTGGTTAGTGAATTGCCCGAAAGAGAGAACACGGTGCTGGAACTTTCCTTTGAGGAAGGACTTACCGACAGAGAGATAGGAAAAAAACTGCAACTTAGTACAAGCTATTCCACAATACTTAGAAATAAAACTTTAGGTTTAATTAAGAAAAAAATGCAAGTTTAGGGAATTACTTCAATTTCGCGCTTTCCTTGTGAAGCTGGACTTTCCTGCAGAATTTACAGTACTTTTTGAGGCCAAGCTTTCCCTTGCCTTTTGTATCCATGTTAACCTTGTTCCTCTCCGTAATATAATTTTGGTTTTTACAAACGGAACAAATCAAAGCAACAATTTCGCGGGCGCCCTTTTTTGCCATACGTGGGATATTGTATCACGAGGCTAGGTATATAAACAATAGCCTTAGTTCTGTTATAATTGCTATTGTCCGTGCCCAGTTAGTTCAACGGCAGAACGAGCCCTTGGTAAGGGCTAAACGAGAGTTCGACTCTCTCACTAGGCTCAATTAGGCTATTAGGCACGCGCTCCAAAAAAATAGAAAGGGTATAAACGAAAAGTAAGGCCTTCATGGCAATGGAACTATATGCTTAGAATAGGATATAATACAGAATATTAGCCGAGGTAGCTCAGAAGCAGAGCAGGGCTTTTGTAAAGCTCAGGTCGAGATTGCAAAACTCTCCCTCGGCTCTTTGATTTGACTTCGTATATTCTTCGGTTTACATTGATAGAATGCCTTTATTATTTTATTCTTCCATCACATATAGAAATAAACAGGCCGCGATAACACGGAGGAACTGGAAGGCGGGTATATACAAAGATCAAATAAAACAATTTGAAATTAGACACTGCAGGAATATAGACTGCGTTAATGTATTTAGAGTTAAACCTGGAAATTTAAAAGTATTCTGTTCAAGAAAATGTTCTTCGCACTTCAATAATCTTGGTAGAAAACAATCAATTTCTACTAGACATAAAATATCCAGGTCAGTTTCTCTTTTACCTAAAAAAAGATTTAAAAGAAGGAAGATGTTAGTTATTCTTTTGTGTAAGGGATGTGGAAGGTCTTTTGAAGTAGTTCCATATTTGAGAAAAACCAGGAAATACTGTAGTAGCCTGTGTGCGATAAGGACAATTGGAAGACAGACCACGTCTTTCAAAGCATTAAGGAGTAAGACGGGAATTAGATTAGACGTAGATTCAACCACCTGCTTTTATAGTACTTGGGAAGCCAATGTTGCACGGGTTTTTGACCTGCTCAACATAAAGTGGCAATATGCTCCAAAAATCTTTGATTTAGGCAAGCATACCTATAGACCAGACTTTTATCTTTCTGATTATGATATGTTTATAGAGGTTAAAAACTTTATGGGAGACTATTCTCAAGAAAGGGACCATCTTTTTAGACAAAAATATCCGGACATAAGGCTTGAACTGATTTTAAAGGAGGACTATCTGAAAATTGAGTCGAATTATAAAGAATTAGTAGATAATTGGGAGAAATAAAAGAAAGTTTGGATCTTGAACAATAACTGCTAAAATATGCATAAGTTGTCTCTTATTTAAACGCTGGGATGGCTGAGTGGACAATAGCACGGGTCTGTAGAACCTGCGGTCGAAAGACCTCCGGGGGTTCGAATCCCTCTCCCAGCACTTATACCCGTTCACACTTCACTCGGTTTTCGGTGATGCCAAGTAGGGAATACGCCCGGCCAACCCTGTAGATAGGAGTTTTTCTACAAAAAAAGACCCTGCCTTCAAAAATCCGGTGGCATTCCTGGAATATCCAGGTGGGTGAGCTGCCTTCCTCGGCACAAAGACCTCGGTCGGACTTCGCCCTCCCAAGTTAAATTTACTTGATCAGGAAATTAAAACCGGCATTTCCTTTGACAGGGTCACAATTATTATAGCATAGAGGTCAATCCGTGAAAACTGCTAAATTGAGCCAAATCCGGGAATAAGGATATGCAGGAAGAAGTTTATAACAGGACTCATAACTACCGAAATTAGGGAAGTGCCGCCAAAGATCGGAAAAATCAGGGAAAAAAGCAGAATCATTCCGAACCTGTTCATGAAAGCATCAAATTCGCGCGACTCTTTGTCGGGTAAAATACCGGCCAGAATTTTTCCTCCGTCAAGAGGATGAATCGGAATTAGGTTAAAAACGGCCAATAAGATGTTTGTTCCGATTACGTTTACAAATAAGTTGCTAAAAAGGACAAAAGAGGCATCTCCCGGATAGATAATGACCAAGATTCTGAAGAATATGGATAATATGACAGCGAAGACTAAATTAGTTGCAGGCCCAGCCAAAGAAATTAGAAGTAAGTCTTTCTTGGGGTTTCTCAGGTTATAGGGATCGATCGGTACCGGTTTAGCCCAACCGAATATTATGCGGAGAGGGGAAAAGAAGAAGATTAGCGGAACAATTATTGTTCCTATAGGGTCGATATGGGAAATTGGGTTTAGGGTAAGCCTGCCCCTGAGTCTTGCAGTGGGGTCGCCCAGTTTATCGGCTATATAGCCATGGGCCACTTCATGTAAGATTATGGCCATAACAATTCCGGCGATGGCAATAGCCAATATCAAGATCTCCATTGTGATTAAGGCTAGTAGATAGTATAATCTACGGCAGCTAAAAACAATATGGCATATATTTGCGACAACTGCGGAAAAGCAATAGTTTACGGCCGGCAAAGCACGCATGGCCGTGGAGTGGCCGGTAAAAGGTGGAAAAAACGCGCCCAAAAGACCTTAAAGATTTTCAAACCGAATCTTCAAAAAATTGCCGTGGTTATCGACGGCAAAAGGACACAAATGAAGCTTTGCGCAAGTTGTATCTCCAGATTCAGAAAAGAAGGGAAGATCAAAAAAATTCAGCCCTCCGTGACAAAAGCGGACTCCCGATAACCCTCATTAAATTGTTTCCAGGAGACTCTTTCTTTTCCCTCAAGCTGAACCTCATCCAAAACCAATTTCGCGCCTTCCAAATGGGCTTTATGGATCTTTAACCTGCGGACCCCCCGATCGGTGGGAGAAATACGGACGGTAGTCCAGGCCAGAGGCCAAGGCTGCATGGCTCTTATAAATCTCTCTGCGTCTTCGGGGGATTTCTTGTTTAGGTCGATAAAACCGTTTTTCCTCGTCATTATCTTTGTAAAAGAAGCTTGCCGATCATCCTGGACCTTTGGGGTAATTTTTCCTTGGAGGTATGGAGTCAAAAGTTCAACCAGAACCTCCGCGGAACGTTCAAAAAGCCGGGCTCTGAGAGTTTCTGTCGTATCGTCCGGAAAGATATCTTCCCTGAATTGAGAAACGATCGGTCCGTGGTCAACCTTTTTATCCATTTTAAAAATTGTCACTCCCGTTACGGTTTCACCAGCCATAATGGCTTCCAGGACCGGGGAGGCACCTCTATACTTGGGTAAAAGCGACGGGTGAATTACCAAAATCCCGTGAGGAAAAAGATCAATTACGCCTTTATCGATAATTTCTCCGTAGGAAGCCAAAATTCCCACATCTGCTTTAACGGAATCGACGGCCAACTCGCTTGCGGAATAATGGATCGGGATTTTATGTTCATGGGCCCATTTGTCTACGGGGGAATACGTAATTACCTGTTTCCTTCCGGTAGGCTTTGGGGACTGGGTAACGACAGCCACGATAGGAGACTTTCCCGGTCCGGTTACAAATTTTTTGTGAAGTGAAGTCAGGATGGGCAAAACATAGTCCGGGGTACCAAAAAAAACTATCTTCAAACGAGCTCTACCTCCTCCCAATCGTCTCCGTCAACTTTATACAAAGGCTTTTTCTCTTTCAAAAGGTGGTCTACGAAAAGAATGCCTTCAAGATGGTCAATTTCATGCATTATTATTTGGGCGTTGAAACCTTCAAAAGTTTCGGTAATTCCATCACCTTTTTCGTTCAAATATTTAACCGTAATTCTGGCTGCCCGCTTTAGGGGCCCGTAATAATAGGGAAGGGAAAGGCATCCCTCAAGAATTTCGCGCCTGCTCCGGGGAGACTTGGCGGAGCCGGATCGTTTCTTCTTATTCTCAATTTTTATAACTTCTGGGTTTACAACCACTCTTTCAAATTCCTTGTAGTTTGCAACAAAAACTCTCAGGTTTTTTCCAATCTGAGGAGCGGCAAGGCCGACCCCTTCAGGTTCTTTCTGAACACTCAACGTGTCTTTAAGGTCCTGTATTAATTTCATGACCTTTTTGTCAAAATTGACAACGGGTTTTGATTTTTGCCGCAGCACAGGATCGCTTGAAAGCAATATTTTCCGGATCATGGCTGAATTGTATCAAAAATAAGGCTTATTTGATACTTTCCAGTGTTTGTTTAGAAAGGGAATCAGCAGGGTCAATATTTGTCAAAATGTACTCAAGCTGTATTTTGGCCTCCGTGTTTTGTTTTTTGTCTATCAGGATAAAAGCATAGGCGAGGCGGGCTTCCTTATAATCGGGTTTTAGCTCAATCGTCTTTTTTAAAGTTTCCATGGCCCGGTCTTCCTGTCCGGTACGGGCATAAACCAGACCCAAATTATAGAAAAGTTTAGCATCTGTCGGAGCCTGGGAGACGGCAGCTTCCAGAGTATCCCTTGCGTCTATCAGATAATTTGGATCAATTGCCGAAAGCATGATAAATATTCCAAACCTCACCCTTTTCAGGTTTACGTTTGCCGGCGAAAGAGTCACGGCCCTATCTATGGCAGCAATAGCCTTGTTTGAAAATTGAGCTGCCTGGTCCGCATCCTTTTGCTGATTGAAAGCCAGGGCGAGGTTTGTATACGAATAGGCAAGGCCCCTTTCACTGCCGTAATAAAGAGCCTGATTCGGTTCAAGGTCTATCGCCCGGGTCAAATAATTTATTGCTACATCGGGTTTGCCGATTGTGTTTAAACCCACGCCTGATGCATACAGGCGGTCGGCGTTCCAGTACTTACCAAGGGCAAATATAACAATTAAGCCGCAGCCGAAAGTTATGAAAAGAAAAAACTTTTGGGTGCCATCGGGCTTTTTAAGCCGGTTACCCGGCTCCGTCGGTTGGTCGTTGGTAAAAGCAAATGCAATTGCCGGGAACAGGAATAATTCCAGTTGAGTTGGCACAACCGAAAATCCGAAGAAATTGGTAACCAAAAGGCTGGCATAGCCGGCCAGAAGCGCCAATCCTAAATTTTTTAAGTTTGAGCTCCCTGTTATTAGTTTGATAAAAAAGAAAACCGTAAATCCGGTTAAGACCAAATAGGAAACAAGGCCCACCGTTCCGCTATTGGCCGCGAAGTTGAGATATTCGTTGTGTGCTTTGTTATATATAAAATTCCATTCGGAGGTCATGTTGTGTTCGGCCGGACGGTATAAATAATATGAATAGGCAAAAGTTTCCACCCCCGTACCGAATATCGGATAGTGCAGCCATATTTGGGCCGCCCCTTTCCAGACGATTTTTCTAATTGCACCGGATTCTGTCCCGCCGGTTTCGAGTGCCGTTGCTCCTGATGGTGCCGTTTGTGCCTGAGTATTTGCGGATTTGGAAAATAGCTTGCCGATACTTGGTGTCCACTGGGTTCCCGAAATTAGGCAAATAATTAAAAGCGAGGAACTGATTACGGCAAACGGTGCCAAACATTTTTTAAATTCTTCCTTATTAACCCAAAAGTATGAGAACCAGAAAAGAAGATAAGCCACACCAAACCCTGCGAGCCCCGATCTTGATTTTGAAAAGATTAAGGTCCAAAAGAAAAGAGAAGATAATGAAAAAAGTACCCAAAAATTTTTGGATTGAACAATTGACCTCGGTGTGAAATTTAATTTTAGATTAAGCATTAATGCCCATGTCACAGGGATTAATGCAACGAGCCATGCTGCCAGCCAGTTAGGCTGGCCCAGGGTGGAAAAAACTCTCGATTGGACATCCTGAACCCAGATATTTTTATCGATTCCGAAATGTTCCAAAACTCCGTAGGTTGCAACAAGGGCGGCGGATGCAAGCGTTACGTAGATTAGTCTAACAGTACCCTTGGCATCGGTATTACTTACAAATGCCCAGTAAAGTAGGGTATAGCAAATTACGGAAAGCATTCCGCCGTTAAATCTTGAATAATATCCCAGCCAGGACGTTAGAGGATCAATGGAGAGAAAAGTGGAAATCAGTTGTGTTCCGGCAAAAAACAAAAGCGGGATGTCTAATATTGTGCGACGGAAGATAAATTTCTTTTCCAAAATCATCCGGGCTATCCAGTTTGCGGAAATCAAAATGGTAAAAAAATAAACCAGAATCATCTTATTGAATTCAAAAACCTCAGAAGTGTAAGGCCATAGGATTAACGGGACCAAAAAAAGAAGAGCGCCAAAAAGCCAAAAATTTATTTTTTCAAATGTACTCATAATTAAAGATTGTAGCACAAAGATATTTTCTAAAAACCCTTTGCAAGTTTGCATCAAATAGGTATACTGCGTTGCGGTATGAAATTCATCAATCCCATTGACAGGTTCCTCGGACTTTTTTCCCACGACATTGGAATTGATTTGGGTACTGCCAATACCCTGGTTTATGTCAGAGGCAAAGGAATAGTGATCCGTGAGCCCTCGGCGGTAGCAAGACATAAAAAATCAAAGGAAATTTTAGCAATAGGAGCTTCTGCAAAAAAAATGACGGGCAGGGCCCCCGCAACCATCGAAGTAATCAGACCCTTGCGCAACGGCGTTATCGCAGACTTTGATGCCACGGCTGCAATGCTGACTTACTATATTAAAAAAGTTCACGAATCGGGGAGTTCGATGCCCAAAATACCCCGGCCCAGAGTGGTTATCGGAATTCCCTCGGGAGTAACGGAAGTTGAAAGAAGGGCCGTTGCTGATGCGGCCATTGATGCCGGCGCCCGCGAGGCAAATTTGATTGAGGAACCGATGGCTGCTGCAATCGGGGCACATCTACCCATTGAAGGCCCGGAAGGAACATTTGTTGTTGATATCGGCGGGGGGACAAGTGAAATTGCCGTAATTTCTCTGGGCGGGATCGTCCTGGGCCGGTCCATTCGTATCGCGGGAGACGAGATGGATGAGGCAATAATCAATTACGTTAGGCTTAAGTACTCACTCCTTTTGGGTCAACCCACCGCGGAAGAAGTCAAAATCGCAATCGGATCGGCGGGTCTTCCGGGAAAGACGAAAAGTTTGCAGTTGTCCGGGGCCGGGATCTGGAGGTAGGACTTCCCAAATCCATAAAGCTTACGGGAGGCGAAATTCAGGAGGCGTTAAGCCCCATTATTCGTGAAATTGTCGGCAATATTGTTGATACGCTGGAAGAAATTCCGCCCGAACTGACAAGTGATATTATGGAACGGGGAATTACCCTCGCAGGCGGGGGATCAATGATTTCGGGAATCGATAAGGTCATTTCCGAGGCTACAAAAATGCCCGTTTGGATAGCGGAAGACCCCCTAACGTGCGTTGTCCGCGGTTGCGGAATTTGCCTGGAGGACAACGGACTTCTAAAAAAAATGAGGGTGACAAAAGGGCTGTAATTTCCAAAACTTGGAGATTAAGAGTAAATTGATAGTTAAATTATGAACTCTCTTTCATCAATCAAATCCCAATCATGGCTCTCCTGGTTTTTAAAAGGAACTCTTATTCTTCTATTCTTGATTCTTTTTGCAAAACTTTTTGAAGTACAGACTATTAAGGGAAAATATTATCAGACTCTTTCCCGGGAAAACAGAATCCGTCATGTTGCCATTCCGGCTCCCCGTGGAAGAATTTTAACCCGGAGCGGAGAAGAACTGGCAACAAATGCTGAGATTAAAAAAAGAGTTAAATTTGTTTCAAACGGAAGCTTTGAAATAACCGACGATCTAACGGATGCCGTACAGGAAGAATTTATCACCGATTATAAAAGAGTTTACCCGCTGGGTGATAAATTTTCTCATGCACTGGGGTATCTCGCGCAGGTTGGCCCCGATCAGGTAGGGAAAATTAATCCGGGTTGTCCGGAAAAAGGTCCGAGGGCCCCCGATGTATTGATCGGTAAAACCGGCCTGGAACAAAGCTATGAATGTAGCTTATTGGGAAACTCCGGAGAAGAGCTGGTTGAGGTTAGTGCGGCGGGAGATATGGTTAGAGTTTTGGGAAGACGTGAACCCGTCCCCGGCCGGGACTTAAAAACCACAATTGATTACGGACTTCAGCTGGAGCTAGTCTCGGCAATGGACGGCAAAAAAGGGGCGGCAATTGTTACGGATGTAACCGGACAAATTTTAGCTTTCTACTCTTATCCGACCTTTGATCCGAATCTTTTCATTGAGAAGAACAACAATCAGGAAATAGGCAGCTTGCTTAAAGACGCGGGCTTACCTTTTTTTGACAGAGTCATAAGCGGCTCTTACCATCCCGGATCGGTTTTTAAGCCAATAGTTGCCCTTTCTGCTTTACAGGAAGGGGCTATCGATAAAAATTTCCGCTACGACGACCCCGGGGCGATAACGATAAATGATTATTCCTACTCCAATTGGTATTTTACCCAGTATGGGAGGACCGAGGGCTCAGTCGATTTAGTGAAAGCAATTTCCCGTTCGACGGACACCTTTTTTTACACGATCGGTCAAATGACGGGTCCGGATGCGATTGCCGAATGGGCTAAAAGTTTTGGTTTAGATAGCCCCACCGGGATTGATATTCCGGGGGAGGCGGCGGGTCTTATACCAACTCCTGAGTGGAAAAAAGAGACAAGGAACGAATCGTGGTATTTGGGAAACACTTACCACATGTCAATAGGCCAGGGTGATGTATCCGTTACGCCGATAGAAATTAATAATTATATTTCCGGAATCGCAACGGGGGGGGAGATATGCGAACCCAGATTTAACATGGAAAGTGCCCAAAATTGCAGAACCGTTGACGTTTCCCGGAACAATTTAAGTTTAATAAAGGAAGGAATGGAAGCGGCCTGCAGGCAAGGGGGCACCGCCTATACTTTTTTTGATTTTTCTCAAAAGCACGAAAGTATCGATATTGCCTGTAAAACCGGGACGGCCGAAGTAGGTACTGACGGAATCCCGCACGCTTGGTTTACCTTTTTTGCCCCGGCCGAAAATCCCCAAATTGTAGCTACGGTTCTTGTTGAAAAGGGAGGAGAGGGATCTTCCGTGGCGGGTCCGGTAGCCAGAAAAATTGCCGATTATTATTTTGCTTCCCAAAGCAATTAATTACAGAAACTTCATATGCAGAGTTTTGAAATATTAGTTATAGTATTTAGTAATGACCGAGAGCCAATATCTTGCGGCAGTTTACGCCTTTAATTATTTCGGACCTGCAAGGGTCAAACTCCTCTTATCGTATTTTGGTAAAGCCGGAAATATTTGGAAGGCGCAAGCGGACAAATTAATTGAAATCGGTCTGCCGGGAGCGAAAGTCTGCGCCTTTAACGATTTTAGAAAAAGTTTTGATATTAAAAAATATTTTAGCCGGTTAAGCAATTTAAAAATCGGAGTTGTAACAATTTTAGATAAGGATTATCCGCGGAATTTAAAAGATTTGGACGGAGCCCCGAGCGTTATATATTTCAAGGGAAGCTTAGACTGCCTAAAGGCAAATTCGGTTGCCATAGTCGGCAGCCGGAAAATGACTTCCTACGGAAGGGAAGTTACGGAAAGATTTTCGGGTGAGCTTGCCGGTTTCGGGGTTACAATTATTTCCGGTCTTGCACGCGGTGTTGATACATGTGCCCATAGGGCGGCGCTTGCGGCAGGCGGAAAAACCGTGGCGGTTTTGGGAAACGGACTCGATAGCGTCTACCCGCCGGAAAACTCAGGACTTGCGCAGGAGATAATTAAGAAAAAAGGAGCCACAATCAGCGAATTTCCCTTAGGGTATCCCATTCTTCCCGCAAATTTCGTAACCAGGAACAGAATCATTTCTGGCCTATCTTCTCTCGTTGTCGTTATCGAGGGGGCCGAGAAAAGCGGGACTCTTATTACCGCGTCCCACGCAGCCGAGCAGGGGAAAACCGTATTTGCGGTTCCGGGACAAATTACTTCTCCGCTTTCGGCAGCTCCGCTATTTTTACTTAAAAACGGGGCAATGATGGCAAATAGTACTAAAGATATACTGGATGAGCTTAATATGCGGATAAAAGTAGACAGGTAAAAACCGGGAGCATCATCCCGGTTTCCGTAAAGAAAAATCAAGGGAAATTTTGGAGAGCGGGACACTAATCTTGACAGGCTTGTTAGAATATCGGGGTGTGAAACTGCCGGAATCTCTGCTAGACTGACAATCATGGAAATGAAAGGAATGATAAGAGATTTGGGCAAGGGATTTTAAAAAAACATAATATGGATCTTGTAATTGTAGAGTCACCAACAAAAGCAAAAACCCTGGGCCGGTTCTTGGGGGCAGGTTATGAGGTAGAGGCCACGATGGGTCATATTAAGGACCTTCCCAAAAGCAAATTGGGAATTACGGTTGAAAATGATTTCAAGCCGGATTTTGAAGAAGTAGAAAAGAAACTCGACATAATTGGAAAAATTAAGTCGGAAGGGAAAAAGGCAAAAATAATATATTTGGCGACAGACCCTGACCGTGAAGGGGAAGCGATTGCCCAGCACGTTTCTGAAATATTAAGGGCCGGCGCCAAAATAAAACGGGTAGCCTTTCATGAAATCACCAAAGAGGCGGTGGAAAGTGCCATCGCAAGCCCCCGCGGTATTGATAAAAATCTGGTGGACGCGCAAATAGCCAGAAGGGTTTTGGATAGGCTTGTTGGCTACAAACTTTCTCCGCTTCTCTGGAAAAAGGTCAGGATAGGTCTTTCGGCCGGGCGTGTCCAGTCGGTGGCGGTCCGCCTCATAGTAGAAAAAGAACGCGAAATAAAAGCTTTTAAATCGGAAGAATATTGGGAAATTTTCTCAACGGTTAAAGAATTAAAAAACAAAAAAGAATTTACCATCCAGCTGACCGGTCAGGATGTAAAAAATAAGCAAACTGCCGACCGTATTACGGATGAGCTGGGCAAAGCAAAATATTCGGTTTCCGACGTAAGAAAGAAAGAGATAACGAAAAACCCCTATCCTCCGTTTACAACTTCAACAATGACCCAGGCGGCTGCGAGGATTTTTGGATGGTCTTCAAAACGTACCATGTCTATAGCCCAAAAACTGTATGAAGAAGGTCTTATTACCTACCACAGAACCGACTCTTTCAATCTTTCGGCCGCTGCGGTTTCCACGCTCCGGAATTATATCGGTAAAGAATTCGGGGAAAAATATTTGCCCTCCTCTCCGAGACTTTACAAAACTCAATCAAAAGTTGCGCAGGAAGCCCATGAAGCAATCAGGCCAACCAATGTCAATCATAAATTTGAGGTAACGGACGATAAATGGGCGAAAGATGAAGAAACGCTTTATAAACTTATTTGGGCAAGATTTGTGGCGTGTCAGATGACGGCAAGCGTCTACGACGAGACGGCAATCGATGTTTCTGCGGGAGATTATTTACTTTGTGCGGGAGGGCAGGTAATGAAATTTGACGGTTGGAGGAAAGTGATCCCGGCTAAACTGGATGCTGAAGGAGGCGTAGTCCTTCCCGAGGTTTCTAAGGGCGACAAATTAGATCTGGTAAAAAATTGGAGCGAACAAAAATTCACACAGCCTCCGGCAAGATTTAACGAAGCCTCTCTGATTAAAACTTTGGAAAAACTTGGAATCGGCCGGCCTTCAACTTATGCGCCCACCATTTCAACGATTCAAATCAGGAATTATGTTGAAAAGGATGAGAATAAGAGGTTTGCCCCCACACCGGTGGGGGTAAGTGTTAATGATTTTTTGATCGGGAATTTCCCCGACATTTTTGAATATGCTTTTACAGCCGAAATGGAGGACAGTTTGGATAAAATTGCCGAGGGGAAACTCCCGTGGACCAAAACAATTAAAACCTTTTACGGTCCGTTTGAGAAAAAACTCGGAAGCGTTGAGAAAAATGCAAAAAGGGTAAAGATTGAAGTTGAAAAACTTGGCATAAAGTGTCCCGAATGCGGAACTGGAGAGCTGGTTGTAAGGACGGGAAGATTCGGCAAATTTATTTCCTGTTCGCGTTTCCCCGAATGCAAACACACGGCAAAATATTTGGAAAAAATCGGAGTCAAATGCCCCGAATGTAAAACCGGAGACGTGATAATTAAAAAGACGGGCAAAGGCAGGAAGTTTTTCGGCTGTTCGCGCTACCCTGATTGTAAATGGGCCAGCTGGAGATCTCCAAAAAAAGAGGACGCCGAAGGAATTAAAAATGAAACTTAAGGACTTTGATTCCTACCAAAAAGCTTGCAGGAAGACCGCGGTTTATCCCAGGATAGGAAAAAACTTTGTCTACCCCGTCTTCGGACTTGTAGGAGAAACGGGTGAAGTTGCCGAAAAAATTAAAAAAATATTCAGAGACGATAAAGGCAGACTTACGGAAGGCAAAAGACAGGAAATTGCAAAGGAACTTGGGGATGTTATGTGGTATATGGCTCAGCTTTCAACGGAGTTGGGTTTAAAATTATCAGATGTTGTAAAAGCAAATTTGGAAAAACTTTCTTCAAGAAAGCTTCGCGGGAAACTCCACGGAAGCGGCGATAACAGATAGCCGCTAAATATAGCGCAATCTTCGCAAAGGTTGCGTATTGACACGGTACTTAACCACCTGATAAAAGTGTGACAAATGTCCGGCGAATTTATCAGGAAACATCTCGAAGGAAAAGCTTTTTCTCCGCCCAAAGAGGCTCTCGCAATAAACGAAATTCCCTCTATCGCAGTTTGGGGAGAGTCTCTTCCCGAAGCCTGGGAAAATGCCGTTTTGGCGACCTATGAATTTGGCGCGCACATTCCCACCGAGTTTGACCAACCAATTGACCCGGAAAGCAGGGACGTAAGCATGATGATGACCATAGCCAAACCGTTTACCGAACCCAGAATCCATAAATCCATCCCCGACAGCTATGAGGGTTTGGCTACTTACGTGGCAGAAGTGGTTGACGGAGTCCATGACTACAAGGTAAACAGAGAAGGACACGGTTGGAGCTATTCATACCATGACCGTCTGTTTAACTGGCCGGGACTTTTTAGTTGGGAGCAAATGCTTGACGGCAACAAATTTGATCTTCCCTTTGTCAACCAGGTAGACAAGCTTATAAACAAGCTTGCGGCAACACCATTTACCAGAAGAGCACAGGCTATCACCTGGGTTCCCCAGGTTGATCAGCCGGATCCTGAGCCGCCCTGTCTTCAACGGATCTGGTGCAGACTGGCAAGAAGCGGAAGCGGTTATCTTCTCGAAATGAACACTCATTGGAGGAGCAATGACGCTTTTAAAGCGGCGTTTATGAATACATTTGCCTTAACGGAACTCCAGAAAGTTATTGCAGGTGAAATCGGCAACAAAATAGGAGAAGAAGTAGGAGTAGGAAGATATGTAGGAATGATGGACAGTTTTCATATCTACGGTTCGTATGAGAGGAGAAACGAAGTCGCAACTTTTATTTCTCAAGTAGAAAAATTACCTTTTGAAAAGAGGGTGGCAAGAACCGATAGTCCTTTAATAAAGAAGGAGTTTGAAAAAGCCAAGGTAAAATTGGCAAACGAGAAATCCATCATGCATGTCTGAAAGAAGCAGAAAGGAGAACAACGAAAAGTTATCGCAGAGATACCCATTTATAGCAATAGTCGGCCCTGTGGGAATTGGCAAAACAACTTTTACGGATCTTGTAGTTAAAGACGTAGGCATCACACAATTTCAGGAGCCCTATCAGGAGAATCCATACTTAAAAGATTTTTATACTAAAAATCCGGCCGATTTTAGTTTTAATTCACAAATGTTTTTTCTGGCCAATAAGGGTCTCCAAACCAGACGGGTTGGCGAAATTGTTAAAAGCAGTCCGGTTGTCCAGGATCCCGGCAAAGAGGTAGATAGTATTATTGCAACAGTCCAGTGGAAGATGGGTTGGATGACGGATGGAGAGCATAACGCTTATGTGGCAGCCTTTAATAAAGTATTTGAAGGTTGTCTGGAGCCGGATGTTTATATAGCATTAAAAGCCTCGGAAAAAACAGTCATAGAAAGAATAAGAAACAGGGAGAGGTATATGGAATTAAAAATGCTCGAAAAATATCCGGAGTATTTTCGTTTGATCGTCAGAGAATTTAACTCCTGGTTAAAAAAGAAGCAGAAGGAAGATGATTGTAGAGTCAATGTGATTGATAATGACAGATTTGATTACGCCCATGACGGGGAGCATAGGCAAATAGTTATAAATGCGACAAAAAATTGGCTAAATTATTACCTATTGAGTCCCAGTCAGAGAAACGGAATCGGTTCGGACGGGGTAAAATTAATAATACCAACTACTTTTAGAACGACACCCAATCTGATTGATAGAGCACCGGGGCAAAAATAAACCGTTGACCCGGAATTTGTATAAACTATGAGAAAATATTCCGGCTATTTTATAACTTTAGAAGGAGGCGAGGGTTGCGGAAAAACATCTCAGATACCCCATTTGGCTGACTCGCTTCGACAAAAGGGCTTGAAAGTTGTTACCGTTCGGGAACCAGGAGGAACACCCATTGGAGAGCAGGTTCGGGGGGTTCTTCACGATGACAATAATATCGATATGCACCCACGCACCGAAACTCTCCTATACCAAGCATCAAGGGCACAAATTGTCGAGCAACTTTTAATACCAAGGTTAAATGAGGGTTATATTATTCTTTGTGACAGGTTTGCCGATTCTACCTTGGCTTATCAGGGTTTTGGACACCAGCGTGATATCCAAGAAATAAAAACTTTGATAACTTATGCAACAGGAGGGTTAACTCCCGATCTAACTATTTTGATTGACTTAGATCCTGAGATAGGGGCAGAAAGAAAAAGGATAAATAATAGCGAATGGAACAGAATGGACAGGATGCCTCCCGATTTTTATGAACGTGTTCGTGAGGGATACCTGAAAATGGCGGCTGAGGATCCCATCCGGTGGGTAGTAATTGATGGTAATAAACACCCCCGTGATATTCATACTGAATTATTGAATATTACTGAAGGGAGACTCATCAGCACCGGCTTCATTGAGTCTAATCTGAGAAGAATCGAGAGATAAGATATAATATCCTCATATGCAGAAAATAGTAGAGTGCGTGCCGAACTTTTCCGAGGGAAAAGACCTAAAAATCATTAATTCGATTTTTGACGCAGCCAAAACTGTCAAATCGGTTAAAGTTTTTGAACTCGAACACAACAAGGATCACAACCGGTGTTTATTCACAATAGTTGGGGAACCTGATGACGTGTTAGCCTCAGTTTACGAATCGATTAAAGTGGCTTCAGAGCTAATTGATATGGAGAGTCACACAGGAGAGCACCCCAGAATCGGGGCGACCGATGTCGTTCCTTTTGCCCCTGTTTCGGGAATAACAATGGAAGAATGTGTGGAATTGGCTAATAAATTGGGCAAAAAGGTTGGTGAAGAACTTGGAATTCCCGTATTCCTTTATGAAGAGGCTGCAACAAGACCCGAAAACCGTAATTTGGCCGATGTCAGAAAAGGTGAATACGAGGGATTAAAAGCCAAAATGAATAAACCGGATTTTGGCCCCTTCAAGATGCACCCGTCAGCCGGCGCGGTTGTTATCGGAGCCAGAAAGTATCTGGTGGCTTTTAATGTAAATTTGGACACACCCGACGTCGAAATTGCCAAGAAAATTGCCGGGATAATCCGTGAGAAAAATGGGGGTCTTGCCGGGGTTAAAGCTTTGGGATTTGGAGTTGATGGAGCGGCGCAGGTCTCTATGAACCTGGTGGACTATGAAAAAACCAATTTTGATGAAGCCTACCGTGCAATTGAGACGGAGGCGGAGAAAATGGGCGTTACTGTCAAAAGCTCCGAAATTTACGGAATGATACCTTTGGAATCTCTGGTCGGCGCCGTTAAAACTACATTTAAAGCAGACACTTTCAAATCAGATCAGGTTTTGGAAAAAAGACTATACGAATGAAAATTCAAGATCAAAAAATAGGCGATTTTTTGGATAGCTTAGCCTCAAAGTCACCAACTCCCGGAGGAGGATCGGCAGCGGCAGTAACAGGCGCAATGGCGGCGTCTCTTGTTGAGATGGTCTGCAACCTGACGATTGGTAAAAAAAGCTACCCTGAAGTACAGGACGAAATGATAAAAATTGCTGAAAGAGCCAGCGAGCTGTCGGCGGAACTTCTTGATTTGGCCGACCGCGACTGCCTGGCTTTCGAAAAAGTGATGGAAGCGTATAAAACAGGCAATAAGGACAAAATTAAGGGGGCACTTCTTACTGCGATTGAAATTCCGGGTAAAACCACCGGGTGCTGCGAGAATGTTCGTGAACTGGCTGAAATTGTGGCTAAATTGGGTAATGTCAACGCCCATTCCGATGCAATGAGTGCGGAACACCTTGCTTTCGCCGCCATTCAAGCGGCCCAGGAAAATATAGAGATTAACAAAAAAGAGCTTGCGAAATTGGGTTAGTCTTGGTAAAATACCCATTACACACGCAGGTCACGTTTCCTGGACCTTCCGATCTGCGGCGGAAAAAGGAAACGACACTATAAAATGGCGAAAGTTTCATTAGATCAACTACTGGATAGCGGTGCCCATTTCGGGCATCAGACCCGAAGATGGAATCCTAAAATGGAGGAGTATCTTTACGGATCCGAAAACGGAGTCCACATTTTTGACTTGACCAAGGTTAAACCTTTGATTGAAGAAGCGCTTGAATTTCTGACAAGATCCGTAAAAGAGGGAAAAACAGTTTTAATACTGGGAACGAAAAAACAAGTTAGGGATAAAGTTGCCGAAGTCGCCGAAAGAGTCGGGGTCCCTTATGTTAACGAAAGGTGGCTGGGTGGGACCATCTCTAATTTTCCTCAAATGCAAAGGTCTCTCAAAAAAATGGAGGAAATGAAAGAAAACATGACCTCCGGTTTTTATAATAAATACACAAAGAAAGAAAGGATTTTAATTGATAGGGAAATTGCCCGGCTTGAGAGATTTTTCGGAGGAATTAAAACACTGACAAATGTTCCGGATGTAATTGTTGTGGTTGACACCAAAAGGGAATCCGGTGCAGTACACGAAGCAAATGTCAGAAAAGTTCCAGTAGTGGGGATTGTTGACAGCAACTCAGACCCGGACCTTATTGATTATCCGATTCCGATGAACGATGATGCCAGTAAAGCCCTGGAATATATATTGGATCTTATCGGAGAGGCCATAGAAGAAGGAAAAACCAAAGTAAGCAAGGCCGCAGCTGATAAATAATATGTCAAAAATTAATATAGCTCTAATCAAAAAGCTCCGCGGGGAAACGGGAGTGGCAATAATCAGAATCAGGGAAGTTCTTGAGGAAGTCGGCGGGGACGAAAAAAAGGCTTTGGCAATTCTTAAAAAAGAGGGGGTAGAAAAAGCCGCAAAGCGCGAGGGCCGTGCCACCGGAGAAGGCAAAGTTTTTGTTTACTCACACCACACCGGAAAAGTTGTGGGGGTAGCTGAACTGCTTTGCGAAACGGATTTTGTTGCCAAAAACGAACTTTTTGAAAATTTAGGCCGCGATATTGCCATGCAGGTTGCATCCATGGGAGAAGAGGATATCGATAAGCAGGAGTTTGTTAAAGACCCCGGTAAGAAAATATCCGATCTTGTCAAAGAAGTTATTGCCAAAACCGGAGAAAACGTTCGCATTGGCAGAGTTTTTCGTGTAGAATTGGGTAAGTGATGGATGAATCTTCTATAAGGTCCAAAATGCAGTCTTCACTGGATATAGTTGCCTCGGATATTGCAGGAATCAGAACCGGACGTGCAACACCTTCCTTGGTTGAAAATATAGTATGTCCCGCCTACGGCGGAACGCAGAGATTAAGGGTGGTGGAGCTGGCAACAATTACGGCGCCCGACCCTTCCCAAATTATCATTAGCCCCTGGGATAAATCCATTATCGGAGATATCAAAAAAGGAATAATGGAAGCAAATGTCGGGATGAATCCTTCAGTTGACGGGGAAATTCTAAGAATTACCATGCCTCCTTTAACAACGGAAGACAGGGAAAAATACATCAAGCTTCTCTCAACGAAACTTGAAAACGGCAAGGTTGTTATCCGCCAAGTCCGCGGCGACGAGATGCATGAAATAAAGAAAAAGTTTGAGGCGAAAGAAATGACTGAAGACGAAAAATTTGGTAATGAAAAAAAGCTTCAGGAAATAACCGATGAGTATGTCGGCCGTATCGAAGAGATGGGGGAAAGGAAAAAGGCCGAGCTTCTTCAGATCTGATATACTCTTATAATGCTTGTTTCGGTCTTGGTCTTCATTTTGGTTCTTTCAATTCTGATTTTGGTGCATGAGCTTGGACATTTTTTCGTTGCAAGACGTATGGGGGTAAGGGTTGAAGAATTTGGTTTCGGAATTCCGCCGCGTATTCTCGGCAAAAAGATCGGGGAGACAATTTATTCTATCAACGCTCTTCCTTTCGGCGGATTTGTCCGTCTTCACGGTGAAAACGAGGAGGAGGGAATAACTGATCCGAAACGCGCCTTTTTAAATAAGGGCAAAAGTGTAAGGGCGCTGGTCGTAACTGCGGGGGTAATTATGAACTTTCTCTTGGCGATAGTTGCTT
>Ga0208958_1001313_pt1 | contig 25397 bp, 27 predicted proteins | sample RifOxyB1_FD_184032 | JGI IMG/M metagenome (GOLD analysis project Ga0208958, IMG submission 184032) | Soil microbial communities from Rifle, Colorado - Rifle Oxygen_injection B1 (SPAdes) | ecosystem: Environmental > Terrestrial > Deep subsurface > Rock core/Sediment | place: Rifle, Colorado...
TTTCATAACCGATAATTTTGGACATTAATGATATGAAAAGAAAAATTTTAATGGACTATGGACTTAAAATTTTTCAAAATTATGGGGCGAAGCCCCCTAAATTAGGTGAAGAGCCTTTTTAATTAAAAGCATAATTTTTAAAGATAATTATAATTAAAAGTATCATTAAAACGGAATCTCTTCGGCATTTCCATTTTCTCCAAAAGGAATCTCCTCTTGAATCTGGACATTTTCCAAAAACCATTCCATCCATTTTTCATGGTTTTTATCTGAAATAAACATTATTGGAAATTGTTTTATTTTATTTTTTTGAATATAAAAATTCATAGGAGACATTAATCTTTCAAAATTATAATTTTTAGGATTTGCTCCAAAAGCTTTTACAATTTCCTGTTCGCTTCTAGCTCGCAAGTCTCCAAAAAATCTATTCAAAACATGAGAACGAATAGCTGTTGTATGGCATCATTTTTCTCCTTCATACCTATAAACCAAATCTTCATCCCTAAAAAGATTCATTTGAGTAACTAAACTTAAAGGCAATATAATTGAACCAACAGTCCTGTCTGAAAGTATTTGAAAAAGATTTTCCTGCTCATAACCATTTAATCCTGTTAAAGAATGTCTGTAAATTGCAAAATAAAAACTATAATCTTGCATATAAAATTGTAATCTATGATATCTTTGAACCTGATGGTCATCTAATTTTAATGTCTGTGAAGTATTGGAAGTTTTGGATTCAAAACCTTGTTTTGTTTCTTCATTTAAAACATCCGGCTCAACATAAACTGACCTAGCTACCTCTATATTCTTTCTTATAATCCCTCTATAAATACCCGCGGTCATAAATTCATAAAAATCTCCTAAAATCTGCCTGTTCTTATCTAAAATAGGCCTGTTTCTAAATCCCCATGCAGTTTGATTAAAATCAATTGAATCTCCGTTTTCTCTAAGTGTATATCCCTCTCTTCTAGCAGGGGTTATAGGATGTTGAAAATGAATTAATTCTAATTTTCTTAAAATAGTTGTAAGTTTAGTCCCTCTTTTCATGTATAGAATTATCTAAGAGCTATTTTAAATATAATTGATAAATAGAATATATATCTCAATGAATAAATATCTAGGGAAGAGCAGCCATTTCAATAATTCTTTCCAATTCAGCTAATTTTTTTATTAAATCTTTATCCTCGTATAAATAAAAAGGTTCTCCATCAAAATTTATTGTATCAACACAATGCATGCAAAATGTATCTGATTGTGCAGAAGGTGTGCTAAATTCATCGCAATGATGAATACAATCTTCAGCAGGCACATGTGTAAAAACACAACCCGGGCAAGGCCTGTAAAAATAAGGAATTATTCCTCTTTCCCTAAAAACTGGAACCAATCTATCAGGGCTATAATATTGAAAATCCATTTTAAGTTTAAAAATAATTATTTCACTCCATCAATATCCCGGGCTTCCCAGGCTTTGCTTTTATATTTTTCCCGGTTTTTGCAGCTTCTGAAATAGAAAGAATTTCAGTTTTCATGTTAAATATTTGTTCAATCTTCTTGTCAGCATTTTTATAAATATTAAGTTCATTTGGAATGACAAATATTTTTATTGTTTCTTTTTTCTCATTTTTATTTTCTAAAATCTTCAATATATTTCTTATATCAGAAATAAGATTTTCAACAGCCTGCTCTTGTTTCTCCAGATTATAATCAATTTTCTTTTCATCGCAGACAGGCCAATCAGCCAAGCTGATAAATCCCTTTCCCACTAATTTACTCCAAATCTCTTCTGCAAGATGAGGGCAAAAAACAGAAATCAATTTCAAAAAAATTTCTAAATCTTTTTTTCCTATTTCTGTTTCTTCTTCAAAAACATCTAATAAAGCACGTATTTTAATCACTGCAAAATTATATTTGAAATTTTCAATATCCAAACTTATTTCTTTTATTGCTTTATTCAGTTTACTTTCAGCTTTCTTAGAAGATTTTCCAATTTTAGCCCTTTGAAAATAATCAAATAATTTATTCACAAACTTAAATGTTCCTTGTATTCCCTTATCACTCCAATTAAAATCCGAATCAGGCGAAGCAACACTTACTAAAAAGAATCTCAAAGCATCAGCAGAATATTTTTCTATTGTATCAAGAGGATCAATTACATTTCCTAAAGACTTTGACATTTTATTTCCATCTTCTCCATGCACCATCCCCTGAACAAATAATTTAACAGCAGGCTCATTAATTTTAATTAATCCTAAATCTCTCAAAAACTTTGTATAAAACCTGATATATATATCATGCATGCAGGCATGCTCCTTTCCTCCGATATACATGTCAATTGGTGTCCAATAACCAGCCTTTTTCCTGTCAAATATTTTTTTATTATTTTTTGAATCGCAATACCTTAAATAATACCAGGATGAATTTACAAAAGTGTCCATTGTATCTGTTTCTCTTCTTGCATTTTCTTTGCATTTGGGACATTTTATTTTTATCCATTTTTCAGCTGTTTCCAAAGGATTTCCTTTTCCAAATTTAACATTATAAGGAAGTTCAACAGGCAATTCTTTTTCAGAAACAGGAACAGCTCCGCATTTCTCACAATGAATAATCGGAATAGGAGTTCCCCAATATCTCTGTCTTGAGATAAGCCAATCTCTTAATTTATAATTTACAACAAACTTTCCTTTTTCTTTTTTTTCTAAAAATTTTGTTATTTCAGAAACAGCTTCTCTGCTGCTCAATTCATTGAACTTTTCTGAATTAATCAATTTTCCCTCTCCAGTATAGGCATGGCTCATCTTTTCAGCGTTAAGCTCAAAACTATCAGGATTAATCACAACTTTAATAGGAATTTTGTATTTTTTTGCAAACTGAAAATCCCTCTCGTCATGGGCAGGCACTGCCATAACCATTCCGCATCCATAATCAGCTAAAACAAAATTTCCAGCATAAACAGGAATTTTTTCATTATTGATTGGATTGATTGCATAACTTCCAGTAAAAACCCCTTCTTTATCCAATTGCTCAATTTCCTCCTGTGAAACTGACCTTAATTTTTTCACAAATTTTTCAACTTCTTTCTTTTGTCCAGGAATTGCAAGCTCCATTAACCTAGGATGCTGTGCTGATATAACCATAAATGTGACTCCGTAAATTGTATCTGCTCTTGTTGTAAAAATTGGCCATTTTTCTACAATTTCATTTAATAACTCTTCAAACTCTTCCGAACCCATATCATTTAATGTAAAATGACCTTTATTCTTAAGTTCAATTATTTTAGCGTTTAATGCCTCTCCAAATATTTTTACACTTCTTCTACCATCCAATTCTTCATTATTTGAAGTAAAAATAATAATATCTTTAACTCTAGATTTAATAGAATCATCTATTTTATAATCATAAAATCCCTTCTCTGCTCCTCCAGATTTAGCTATTTTCCAAGGGGCAATAAGAATTAATTCCTTAATCTTTTGTTTCGTCTCTCCTAACCATTTGACTAAAAATGAACATCCGCAACTATGGCCTATTAATATGCTATTTTCATTAATATCTAACTTATCAAATTCCTTTTTCCAAGAATTATAATTAGCTTTCCAAGGTTCTGGCATTAAAGGAACTGATACTTTAATTTCTCTTTTTGATAATTCCTTTTTTATCCAAGGTATCCAATGTTTGTCATAAGTTCTTGTTTCAGGATTCATTGCTTTTTCAGCATTTGATGGACATCCATGAACTATCACGCAATTAATATTTTTATTTTCAATCTCAAAATTAATCTCGCTTCCATGACTTTTTCCAATCCAGTTTTTCTGAAGTTTTTTTATTAAATCCGGCCATTCTTTGACACTCTCAAAATCAGCTAATTCTTCTGCATAATTTGTTATTTTAAAATACCATTGATTCAAATGCTTTATCTCAACATTTGTATTTTCATGCCTCCAGCATTTTCCATCATGAACCTGTTCATTTGCAAGAACAGTATTGCATTTCGGGCACCAGTTTACAGGAGATTTTTTCTGATAAACCAAGCCTTTTTCAAGCATCTTTAAAAAAATCCACTGGTCCCATTTATAATATTTGGGGTCATGAGTCCAGAAAACCCTTGTCCAATCATAGCTTAATCCAATTGCTTTTTGCTGTTTTATAAAATTCTTGATTGCTTTGTCAGTATAATCTTTTGGATGTGTTTTTTCTTTTATTGCAGCATTTTCAGCAGGTAATCCCAAAGAATCATATCCCATTGGATATAAAACATTAAAACCACTCATTCTTTTGAATCTTGCATAAATATCTCCAATAGTGTAAATAAAAGCATGCCCAATGTGAAGCCCTGTTCCAGAAGGATAAGGAAACTGCTCTAAAACATAATACTTCTTTTTTTTAGAATCATTCTTAACCTCAAAGCACTTGGCTTTTTCCCATTTTTCCTGCCATTTTTTTTCAATATGTTTAAAATCCTGATTTTCCATTTTTCTTTTAGATTTTTAACTTTTGAGGATTTGAAAAATTCTCAATTGCAACAAAATCAATTTCACGCATAATAACCTTATAAAATAGAAGTTTAAAAATTATGCTTTTTGTTATGTCAACTTACCAACTTAACACTTGCTCTCCATTTTCAATGTTGAGTTAATACTTTTTTGTTAATAATATAATCAGCGAAACATAGAAAATTTTTAATTTTCTGGGTGCTCAGAAATCTAAACTACGTTGGGCTAAAGCCCAACGGGTTTTAACAACAAATTAAAAATCACCTATTCTCTTCTGTAAAATTGGTTTGACATCTTCTATAGAAATTATTTCCCAATGCTTTTCTTGACTATCTTCAACATAATGCTTCATTGTTTCAGCATTAACAGCACCAACACTTCTGTAAAAATGTCCACCACTCCAAAATTTGTTTCCCCATAACTTTGTCTTGAAAAGATAGCTAAAATTCTTTCGCATCATAAAAGAACTATAACCTTTTATTTGTCTTACCAGCTCTATCTCACTTACAAATCTTACATTTGAAACAAATAAATGTAAATGGTCAGGTCCAAAACCATAACCAAGAATAGCCACTTTCAGTTTCTGCAATTTTTCCAAAATATAAGCAAAAGTCAATTCAGCAATTTCTTTATCCCGAAATATATCTTGCCTAAATGCAGGAGTCAGTTGTATATGAAAGTTACTTTCACCTATAGCATTTCTAGACTTCACCAGTTTCATCTCCATTTTATTCACCTCCCGTTAAGTTTAATTAGAAGCCTAGCTATAGCTAACTGAATTCGTGCAGTGAGCTACGCCAAGCTCACTGTTTTATATTCAATAAAGAAATAAATACTTACCTACATAACTCGCTGATAAATATTACACTTACCAAAGAAAAAAGAAATCTTTGGCTGTCACTTGTGCGACAAAGATTACAAACAATTGACTCGCCTTTTTAAATTTGAAATTCAGTCAAAGGGCTAAAGCCCTAAGGGTTCTTTCAAAGGCTCGTCCTAAAAACAAATCTATATATTTTTAAATCTTTCTTACCCCAAAACTTAAAAAATACCTTTTCCTATATTACTAATGGCATTTCAAATATATATTCTGGCAAACAAGCTTTTTTCCAGCTCCCAAAAAGCTTTTACTTTGGAAAATGTTAAAAAGCTTGGAGAAAAAAGAGATAATCAAATTGTCTATTCAGAATTTGAAGCTCTTTATTTGGTTGAAACTTATAATGCCCAAATAATAAAAAACAACAAAATTCTTTCCAATCATGAAATAATCAAATTATTTTCAAAAGAAAAATCTTTCTTAACAAAATATTATGTTTTCAAAGAATTGAGAAAAAAAGGATATATTGTAAAAGCAGGATTAAAATTCGGCGGAGATTTTAGAGTGTATGAAAAGAATAATCCGCATGCAAAATATATCTGCTATCCATTTAGTTCAGAAAAAATAGACATTAAAGATTTAATCTCAAAAACAAGAGTTGCTCATTCAACAGGAAAAAAGCTTCTTCTGGCTTTTGTTGACAAAGAAGATGATGTTTTGTTCTACGAAATAGATTGGATAAAACCTTAAAACAAAGGTTATCCTATAATAATGAAATTAGCTTGATTCATTCTTTCAATAAAACTGCTTGAACCATTCCTTCCTGGCTTGGTCTGTTGGTTATTCTTGCTTTTCCTAATTCCGTATCTATTATTGCTGACTTAACTAAAATATTCTGCCTTGCCAGGAACCTATCTGACGGAGTTTCAATTACATTTTTAATTTTGACTTTTTTTGTTTTTTTTGTTTCAGAATTAAAAACATTTGCAGTATTTGATGAAAGTAGAACTGTCCTTAAATTTCCGCCTAAACCTCTTATTATTTTTTTCTTGGTTTCTCTAAGTTTGACTTTTCTTATTATCCCTGAAAGAGCATATTTTTTGTTCTTTCGGAATTTTTTATATTTTCCACCGGTAATTTTTCTTCCCCTTGCCATGTTAGTCTATAGATAAAAATTTTCAAATGAATAAGTTTATTTGCAATTTAATAAGAAAATTTGTTTTTAAATGTTTGGGTTTATTTTTATATAGGAGAAAGGTTTAAAAACTTATTTAATTGCTTTGTCTTATGGTTAATGGAATTGAGAGACCGCTTGATGTGTTGAACAATGCTAAAGGCAGAGAAGTATTGGTTCAGCTGAAAAATAACAGGCAAATGGTCGGCACTCTTTTAGCATTTGACATACACATTAATATTGTGTTAGATAATGCAAAAGAAATAGTCGATAATGAGGAGAAGAGAAGCATTGGTTTAACCTTTTTAAGAGGAGACACAATAATCTTCATCTCACCTGCAGGTATTGCGAAACGAGAATAATTGAGCTTTGACCTATTTTGATTAGCACGGTCGAGAGTTCTGATGTTTTTTATAATACTAGTTGGGGCTGTGAAAAAAAAGATTGAATGCCTAATTTTTTATTAATGTTATGCAGGATAGGAAGTGGAAAATTGGTTTAATTTTGTTGTTTAAAAAATATTTATAAAAAAGAAAAACCGAAGATTCACTTTTTTAATTATATAATATCAAATAAAAAGAAAACTTTAGTTGTTCGAAGATAATAAAGTTTTCTAATAATCTGCCTATATTTCTATTCTCATCAAATCTTCAGAGATTTTTGTATTTGGAAAAACTTTCTTTGCTTCATTTAATAGAAGACTCTCTTTATTGTCATATCTTTGAGAGAAATGTGTGAGGATTAATTGTTTGACTTTTGCTTTCTTTGCAATTTCAGCTGCTTGCTTGGCTGTTAGGTGCTTGTAATCATCTGCTAGCCTGTTTCCGTTTTCAGAATCCTCCAAGAAAGTTGATTCTGCTATCAATAAATCAGAATTTTTTGCAAGTTTAATTGTGTTAGGGCATAATTTTGTGTCTAAGATAAAACATATTCTTCTTCCTTTTTGCAAATAAGTAACGTCCTTGAATTTTATTGTCCTGTTGTTAAATTTTATATTTTTTCCAAGAGTTAATTTAGATATCTCTTGAATATTCGGAAGATTAAAATGTTTAATCTTATTTTTATCAATCCTTAATCTGTCTTTTTCCTCAAACAAATAGCCATTGCAGGGAGAATCGTGATTTAATGGCAAGGCATTAATCTTAAAATCTTTGGTTTCAAGAAATTTTCCTTTAACTTTATTAATATCCACTTTTATTCTATTGGATTTTGGAATAAAAGTTTGAAAAATATTATTTATGAATCTTTTTGTTCCTTTTGGGCCATAAATTTGGAGAGTTTTCTGATAGCTGTTCAAAGCCAGAGTCTGGAATAATCCTGGAATGCCGAAAGTATGATCTCCATGAAAATGAGTTAATAACAAACGTGTTAATTTGCATGGATTAAGCTTAGCTTTCCTGAATTGCCTTTGAGTGCCTTCTCCGCAGTCTATTAAAATATTTTCCTCTTTATAATTAAGAAGAATAGAAATATGATTTCTCTTTTCAGTTGGAATAGCGCTTCCAGTTCCCAGGAAAGTTATGGAGATTTTATTTGACATTGTATAGTATATAGATAAAACTTATAGTTTTATCCAAATGGGTTTGTTGACGAAGATAGTAAGTTCATTAGCTTTGCTAATGAAAAGATATCATCAATCATTTAATAAAGAGATTTTAGTTTAAATAAGTTTATGTTTAAGATTGTTTTTCTGAAGTGAAATAAAAGATTTATAGTTGTTGTCAAAAAATAACAAGTTATGTATTATTAGAGAAGTTCGCTTTGATTATTGATTTCATAAATATTCTTATGAAGTTAATGATAATTTCTTAGAAAATTAAGACATGATAAAGGTCTGGCTTAATTTTAATTAATAACTTTTGTAAAGCTAAATTTTATTTAAACGAAGATTTAAAAATAAAGAAGCATTGGTATAAATATGAAAATAAAAAGGGGGAGTTTATTGTCTTGCATTATGCTTGTTTGCATTATGCTTAATTTTATTGGACTGGCAAATGCAGAAGCTATAGGAATTGATGTTAAAAAAACTAGTTATGATGAATTTAATTTTAAAATAACTCTCTATGATGACAATAAAAACAGGATGGACGGGCAGTTGGAGTATATTGTACAAAATTTTCATGTAGATATTGTTCATGAAGGCAGTGTAAATTCTGGAGATAATATTAATTTCAAGCTTCCTAAAAATCCTTATCAAGGACCTTGGAAAATAACTGCCAGGAGTAAAGATACAGAAACCAATGAATTATTTAATGTTGGAGATATAAAAAGGGCAGATATAAAACTGGAAGGAGATAATTTGATTATTGAAAATACAGGCAATGTTGTTTATGATAAAAAGATACTTATAAAAATTGGAAATGATGACCAGACTGCAGACATTATTCTAAATGTTAGGCAGACAAAAATAATAAAACTGACTGCTCCTGCAGGAGAATACACAGTCGAGGTTGATGATGGAGAAAAACAAATTACTAAAACAGGAGTTTCCTTGACTGGAAATGTTGTAGGAATTGAAAGGGTTATTAAAGGCGGATTTTGGAGCAGGTACCCTATGGTTGCCCTGTTTTTATTGTCCTTATTCTTGGTTTTTGTCATTGTGAGTGTTTTGAAAATCCATAATCTAATTGTCAATAAATCCGGAGTTATTAAAAAAAGAAACAGATTAAGAAAAAAATAAACCATCCCATTTATGTTATAGTAATACGCAAAAACTTGATGATATTAAATATGGCTTTGATTAGAAGTAGCTGATTCAAGAAACTTTTCATTAGAAAAAAGTAGTTAAAGAAATAGAATAAATTTATATATAATAAAATTTATATTTTTATAACAAAATAATTGAAAGGAGGTAAAATGAAATTTAAATATTTTTTAATTTTTGGATTATTTTTATTAATTGTTCCTCAATTAATTTCTGCTGCATGCCCGATACAATCAGACACTAATGTCGTATTCTATGGTGAGACAGGCACAGGAGGAGTTGGGACTGTAAGCAAATCCTGGGTAATACATTTTTTGGATTGGTGGAAATCTTATGATTCCAATGTCAAATATGTGATTTTAAGCAGTGCAGATGTAACGAGCAACTGTAATCTCGCTGATTATCCAAATGTAAAAGTTTATCTACAGCCAGGAGGAAATGCATATAAGCAGCAAAGAAAGCTAGGTTCTGCTGGAAAAAATAATATAATAAATTATATTGACAGTGGAAGAGGCTATGTTGCAATGTGTGCGGGATTCTATTATACTGCCGGAGACTATTATTGGCAGGGAAGCTATTATGATTGGAGTAATTTGCTTGGGAAATATCCTACTGTTGAAGGTTCATTAACTGATATTCAGGATTACGACCAAAGTCCTGGATATACATTAACAGATGTTTCTAATGGAGAGCAAATGATTTATTATGGAGGACCGACAAGAGGATGGAGACAAACTCCTAGTGATTATCCTGGAATCGGGCTTTTGACATACACAAGCATTCCAAATAATTTGCCAGCTGTTATAAAATACAATAACATGCTTTTGACAAGCGTTCATCCAGAAGCTTATGAAAATGACGGAATAACTGGATTATCAACAGAGCAGAGGGAAAGAAATTATATATGGTTTGCAAATGCTATAAATGATGTATCTGGAACAAGCTTTAATGTTCCTCAATTGCCAAATCCGCCTGTATGTGGAAATTTGGTTTGCGAGAATGGGGAAACCTGGAATAATTGCCCTTCAGACTGCCTTGCTCCGCAATGTTCAGATGGATTAGACAATGACGGAGATTTGCTTATAGATTATCCAAATGACCCTGGATGCATAGACGCAAATGACAATTCAGAAATTGATGGGCCTATAGAATTATTTTCTGATGATTTTGAGTCAGGAACACTTAATAACTGGGTTTTGTCAAAAGTTTCTGGAGGAAATTATTGGACAGCATCAATAACAAATCCTTATTTGGGGAGTTATCATGCGCAATGCCAGCCAATGTCAACATCAGAGCCTGCATCAACAATGGAAAAAACAATATCCACTTCTGGATATTCTAATATAAAAGCTAGTTATTATAGAAAATTAATTGGATTAGACATTGCTGACGAATTCCAGGCAAAATGGTTTGATGGAAGCACATGGACAATATTAGAGCAAACAGGAAGCAATTCTGCAAACGATGCAGGTTATTTATATAAAGAATTTAATCTGCCAACAAATGCAGAGAATAACGCAAATTTTAAAATAAAGTTTGAATGCACAGCAGGAGCTGTTTCTGAATTTTGCAGGATTGATAATGTGAAAATAACTGCAAATTAGTATTTGTTTTTATTTGTTTTTTTCTTTTTTGGTTTTGGACACTTTAAGGAAAGTTTTTAAACCTAAGAATACTATTGTGCAATATTGCTCATCATTAATGCACAATAATTACAGGTTAATACCATGAATAAAAAAGAGGCTGTAATAGAATTATTAAAAAAACATAAAGAAGGGCTGACTGTTATAGAAATATCAAGGATGCTGAAGATTTCAAGGAATACCTCTGCGGTTGTTCTTGCCGAGCTAAGAGGAGCTAGATTAATCTGGGTAAGAAAAGTAGGGATGGCTAAATTAAATTATTGGGGTAACGGGAGGCTGAAAAAATGATTAATAAAAAATTTATGCTGGCAATATTTTTAATTATTTCAATAATTTTTGTTATTAATGATATCAATGCAGAACAAGTTTTTTTTGATGGATTTGAATCAGGAGCCTTAAATAACAGCTGGAATTTAACTTCAGCTTCTGGAGCAAATAACTGGACCAATTCAACAACAAACCCTTATTCCGGCTCAAGGCATGCGCAGGCAAATCCTGGAAGCACAAGCCAGCCTGCAAGTGTAATGGAGAAAAAAATAAGTACTTCAGGGTATCAGAACATAGTTATTAATTATTCCAGAAGATTAGTTGGCTTGGATATTGCAGATGAATATAATGCAAAATGGTATAATGGAACTGGCTGGACAATTCTCGAGGAAACAGGAGCTGTTGCAGCGAATAATGCAAATTATTTTAACAAAAGTTATCTTCTTCCTTCTCTTGCAAACAATAATCCTGATTTTGCAATAAAATTTGAATGCACTGCCTCTTTGACTGAATATTGCCGAGTTGATGATATAAATATAACCGGAGATTTAATATCTTCTGATATATTCTTTCCAATTTTTGATAGCTTTACTATAACTCCGGCAAATAACACAGAGTATTCTTCAAATGCTGTTTATCAATTCAATGTAACAATATTAAACACAAATGGAACAGCTGGAATTGAATTTAATGGAGCAAATTACACATTATATAATATAAGTTCTTTTTATAATAAGACCTTTGTTAATTTAGGATCAGGAACTTACAGCTATTATTATTGGAGTTTTGGAAATGGGAGTTCTAATAATTTCAATAAAACAACAACTTATTATTATACAATAAATGAAAGCTTGGATAGTTGTGTTGTTTTGTTTAATGAAACATCTATTAAAACCTATCCTTATAATTTTTTAGCTTGGAGTAACTGCAGTTCAGCGTTTGTTCTTTATAGAAATGGAACTGTGATAGCAAATAATTCAGAGCAGAGCTTGTCAGCAGGAACATGGAACTTTACTGTTATAAGAAACGATTCAATTAATTATACATATGTAACTAATACCTCAAATTTTATAATTGCCCAGTCAATTCCACAAGGAAATCTAACAAATACAATTGCATGGATCGTCACATATCCAACTCAGACAAATATTTCTTATGTTGAAGGAAATTTAGGAGATTTTGATGTTAAATACAATGTTTCAAGAGATAATGTTTATAGGAATGGGGGTGAAAATGTAACTTTAGGATCTGGAACTTATGTTTATGTTTTAAATTCAACAGGAGGAATGAATTATTCTGCAAATAGTTCTATGAATACAAAAACTCTTATTGTAAATAAAAATACTTCAACACAAACTTCCCTGACTTTTGATAAAATTTCTCCAATAAGCTATCCACAATTTTTAATTCCTATATGTTCTATTTTAACAGGACAAGGAACACCAGTTCTTACTGTTAATGGAACAGAAATAACCTCTGGAAATCCTATTCTAATTGGAGCAGGAACCTGGATTTTCAATTGCTCAATCGCTGACAATGGAAATTATTCATTTGCTGAAAATGTGACAACATTCCAAATAACTCAAAATAATACCCTAGTTTTAGGATTAACTGGAACTACTCCTACAACTTATGGAACTTCAACAGACTTTACTGGAAGCAATTGCCCTTTTGAATTATTATGCTCTTTAAATATCTCAAATGGAATTTATACTGCTGGTTCAATATCCGCAAACTATTCAACTTCTGGAAATGCAAATTATTCTGCAAGTTCTGTAACTTTTGCAATTGCTATAAGCAAAGCAAATCCATCAGGAACTTTGAATAATATAACTTCGAAAGATTTAACTTATCCAAGCCCATTTAATTTCACATTTACAGAAACGAATTCAGGAGATTCTGATGTTATTTATAAAATTTACAGAAATGGAATTGATGTAACTTCTGAAAATGGAACCAATGCTGTTTTAGGCGTTGGAACTTGGAATTATATCCTTAATTCAACAGAAGGGCATAATTATTCAAGCAATTTTAGCATAAGCAATTTTTCTGTTATGATTAATCAGAATGCATCTGCTGTTGTTTATGTTTATTTAAATAATTCAAGAACAAACATTACAATGTATAATAACACTGCAATATGGTTAAATGCAACTTTATTTAATATTTCAGGAACAATCAGTTTATATAAAAATGGAAATTTAATAAATTCTGGAAATTCTTTTGCTTCAAATTTTACTGATTTTAATAATACAGGAATTTATAATATTACTGCAAGGTATTCAGGGAATGAGAATTATTCCGGTTCTAATGAAACCTTGTTTGTAGATGTAATCCCTGTTCTTGATTTAACCGGGCCAATAATAAGCATAATTCATCCCGAGCAAAAAACTTACATTTATAATTCCAGCCTGTCTTTGAATTTTAGTGTTTCTGATTTAGATGGAATAAGTTCCTGCTGGTATAATATTGATAATGGAATAAATAAAACCCTTGCCAACTGCCAGAATACAACTTTTAATGCAAGCAATGGAAATCATGTTTTTTATTTGTATGCAAATGATTCTCTTGGAAACTTAGGATATGCAAGCAGGAATTTTTTTGTAAATGGCCTTATTCTAAATTGCGAAGCAGGGGGGCCTTATCAAAGAAACTCTATTGTGAATATTTTAGGAAATGCAAGCGATAACGGATTTAATTTAAATTCACAATCTATTTACTTAAATATAAGCTCAGATTTTATTAATTTATCTGAAACTTTAATTACATCAGGCAATGGAAGTTTTGAAAGAAGCTTTTCGGGTTTAAAGCCAGGCAGTTATATTGTAAATGCAAGCACAGCTTACGGCTCTGTAAGTTCAAGCTGTTTTGACAGCTTTCAGGCAGGGAGTCCTGCATCTTTAATCTTAAATAAAATAGCCACAATTCACAATCTAACTAATGATACAATATTCTATAATGTAACTTTAATACTAATAAATAAAGGAGGTTCATTATCAATCAACAGCAATGTAACTGATAATGATTCATCATATTCCCCTTATTTGATTTCAAATCTTTCTGAAAATTCAGATTATGAAATAAGCTATCTTAAGAATTTTACAAGGTTAGACATTGACAGATACTATAACTTCGAGCCTGCTATTTTTTATGGGATTGATGAGTTTTCTGGATCCTTGATTTCAGCTGTTTCAAATTCAGTTAATCTTACAATACCTTCAATAAAAACTGGAAAACATATTGTGATAACTAAGAATATTATTTATGTAAATGAAACAATAAACAACATCGTTTATAATATATCTTCCATTCTTTATAATTCAGGTGATGAAGATTTGAACGAAATAAATTTTATAGACAGCGATATAAACAACACTGCCTTTGTTTTTAACCTTTCAAGAGGAAACTCTATTTTCTTTTCAAATATTAAAACAATAAATAAAGCTGCTTCAAATATAGAATATGAATTTGCGCTTGGAACAGCAACAGTTTCTTCATTGACTTTTTATTCAAACAGGCCTAAAGTTAACATTCCTGGTTATGGAGGGCCTGCTGACTTGATTGTATATGCTCCAGAATCAGTTTCTGCATCAAGCTCTTTTGAATCTATAATACAGATTTTAAATATAAATCCTTATATTGGGCAGGATTTTATTATTAATTATTGGGTAACCGACAGCAATGAAATTATTAATTATTCTTCAGGGCAAAGAACAATTTATGTTCCTGCTTCAGGGAGTGTAAATACTACCATATCTTTAATTGCACCCTCTTTAACAGGGCAGTTTAAATTCAAGGCGATTGTTTCATGGATAGAAGGAACTGCTGTTTCATATGATAGTTTTGAGATAATCTCTGAAATTCAGCCGCCCAGCCCTCCTTCGGGCGGAGGAGGTTCAGGAGGTGGCGGAGGCTTTGTTTATCCTAAGAAAAACAAAACTGAAGAGAAAAAAGAAGAGGTTATTTGCATACCTCCACACATAAGACATGAAAAAAACTGCTGTCTGGATGAAAACAAAAATAATATATGTGATTCTGATGAAACAAAAGAAAAAGCTGAAAAAAATATTACAGAAGAGCCTAAAATAAAAAAAGAGAGAAAAGGGATTATAGGATTATTTATTAAAGAGGAGGATGAAGAAGTAAGCCTGAATTATAACAATATAGTGTTATCAATAGTTATATTAATTCTGATTGCGATTATTATTTATGGTTTGTATAAAAAAATTTGGGATAATTCAGGGAAAAAGAACAAAATTAAAATAATAAGAGAAATGCTTAAAAGCATTGGATTTTTAAAATATAAAAAGAGGAAAAAATGAAGAATAAATCTTTTATAGTTTGCATGATAATATTAGTATTTATAAATAGTTTCAGCAGCGTAAGCGCCGCACAAATATTTTTTGATGGATTTGAAAGCGGAAATCTGAATGGATGGGAAGTTACACAAAGTTCTAGTGCTTGGTATGCAAATAATACAGGAATAATTGGTGATGGTTCGCCTATAGAAAGCTGGGAGATGATTTCTTCAAATAGTGGAACAACTGCAGTTTATTCTCAAAAAAATATAAGCACAATCGGATATAATGATATTATTTTAATTTTCTATTATAAAACTGATACTAATCTATTGGATTCTGGAGAATATTTCACAGCTGAATGGTACGATGGGTCTATTTGGAATGTTATATTCAACCTAACTGGTGATATCAGCACGTCTTATGTTTTGAGCAGCGATGCCTTAAATTCTTTAGCAAATAATAATCTGAATTTTAAGATAAGATTTAGTTGCAAATCAAATCAAGGCACTGAAGGTTGCGCAATTGATAATGTAACCATAATTGGAACTGCAATTCCTGATTCAACTCTTCCCTCAATAACCATAATTTACCCCCAGAATACTAGCTATAACCTCAATATAAGCAGTTTAAATTATACTGCTTCTGATGATATTGCCTTGGATAAATGCTGGTATAGTTTAAATCTCGGAGTTACAAATACAACTATAACTTGCGGAACAAATATTACTGAATTAACTTCAAACGAAGGCAGCAATATATGGAGAGTATATGTTAATGATACAAATGGAAATTTAAACTGGACTGATATTACATTTTTTAAGGATACTGTTAAACCTCAAATACAAATAGCATACCCTCCTAACAACACAAATACCACTAATATCCAACTTAATATAAACTATACAAGAAGCGACTTGAATTTAGGGGGCTGTTGGTGGACTAATGATTCAGGCATCCATAATTTTACTATTAATGAATGTGCTAATATAACCGGACAAATTTGGAATGAAGGACTGAATACAATCATAGTTTATGTTAATGATAGTGTTGGAAATGTCAATAGTTCATCTGTAAGGTTCAGAATAGATACAACAGGGCCTACAATAAGCATAATCTATCCAGAATCCAAAACTTATGGCTATAATATCAGCTTGCCTTTGAATTACAGCGTTAGTGATTTAACTGGAGTAATATCTTGCTGGTATAACTTAAATAATGGAAATAATATTACAATATCCAACTGCCAGAATACAACTTTTAATGCAAGCGATGGAAATTATGTTATTTATTTTTATGCAAATGATAGTTTGGGAAATTTGGCAAATTCAAATAGAAGTTTTTCTGTTTCCACTACTCTTGCTGTTGATTTAATAAAACCTGAGTATAATGCATGGTTAAACTATAATAATATTGAATTTAATTATACTGTTAATACTGCATCTTATATAAAAAACTGCAGTTTATGGGGAAATTGGACTGGAAACTGGCATTTGAATCAGACAAATTTATCTTTCGTTAATTCAAGCGGAGGCACAAATAGATTTTTAGTTAATTTGTCAGATGGAAGCTATATTTGGAATATTTTTTGCTCCAACACATATAATGCCTTTGCTTTTAATAATTACACATTGAATATAGATTCTATTAATCCTGCTTTAGATATTCAATATCCGATAAATAATACTCTATTCAGGCAAAATATATCTATTCCAATAAATTTTACAATTAATGATGCAAATCTGCAATCTTGCTGGTATTCTCTTGATAATGGAAATACAAATAAAACTATAAATTGTAATAATGGTTTTAATAATTTAAGTTTTGGATATAAAAATGGCAGTTATAACCTATCTGTTTATGCAAATGATTCTGCTGGAAATGCTGCTATCTCTATAATTTACAATATTTCAGTAGAATACGATTCTATTGCTCCGAACTTGACTTTAACAGAACCTACTGGAACAAAGACAAGCAGAACAGGAATCCCAATTCAATTTTCAGTCAGTGATAATGTTGATTTAATCAATGAATTAGAATGCAGCTTTAATGTTTTAAGAGGAGCAAGCATTGAAGTTGGAAATACCTCAATTATTTGTTCTGCTGGTTCAGGTTCATTTGATGTTTCAGGAGATGGAACTTATATTTTTAATTTTTATGTTGAAGATATCTCCGGAAATATAAACTATACCAGTTTTAATTTCAGTGTTTCTACTTCTTCATCTGTTACTCCTCCTTCAGGCGGAGGAGGTTCTGGAGGTGGCGGAGGAGGAGGTTCTGGAGGAGGGATAATTATCAAAAAAACAGGGCAACTTCAATTATATGGTCTTAGGAATATTGTTGCTAGAGAGGAAGATAAAAAAAGTTTGTCTTTAAATGTCAAGAATATTGGAAAAATATTTTTAAATAATTGCAGACTGTTGATAACAGGGGAAGTTAGTTCGTGGTTTTATTCAAGCCAAATTGACGGAATAGCTCCTGGAGAAAACAAAAATTTTGTGTTTGATTTAAATGTTCCAGAAGGAATTGAACAAAGAGATTATTCAGGAAAATTAAAAGTTGAATGCGATGAGGTAAGTGGAAGTAGCAGTTTTGTTGTTAGTATACCAAAAAATTCAGCTGGAATTGAGATTAAACAAATCAAGCAAGAAAAAAACAATCTCAAGATAAATTATTTTATAAATAGCGAGATAGAAACTTCCATTGACATCTGGTTAATTGATAAAAAAGAAAATGAGATAAAAAAAATTAAGGATAATGGAAAAGGTGAAAGGACAGTTGTTATGGAATTAAATGAAGGTTTGGTTGGCATTTATTCTATTTACTTTGCGCCTTCTTCTAATCTGGATAATTTTATAAAACAATCTGTTGTTCTTGGAAAGTCTTCTGAAACAGGATTCACTATTCTCAACCAGCCTGGAAATAAAATGATTGGATATATTATTTTTGTTTTAATAATATTCATTGCAGTATTTTTTATAGCCAGGTCAAAAAATGAAGAACTTCATAAAACAAAACATAAAGTTTTGTTTGGAAAAAAGGAGTTCTGAGAATTTAAACGCCCGAGACAGCTCGCAAAAGTACTTCTTTATTTTATTTAATTTACCAAAGTCCTTTTGCTCGGGATTTGATACCATCAATACATTGAGTATCTGTCCTTAATTCTGTCTCAAAGAAAATATAGAATTGCTTTGCAATTCTACAACGCCCGAGACAGGATTTGAACCTGCGACCTACTGCTTAGAAGGCAGTCGCTCTATCCAGGCTGAGCTACTCAGGCAATCTCTAATTAAAACTAAAAAAATCAGTTATTTAAAATTATGTTTTTGTTTGCTCTGTCCGGACTGGACAGATGATTAAGATTGAACAAAAAAAAGTTTGGATTTCTTCTTGCGAAGAAATCTTAATTATTCTTTTAATATTGTATAAAATAATGTTCCAAGCGAATTCTCTTTGTTTCATAGAGCATTTTTTGCTTCTTAAGAAATGAATTTGAGTTCTTTTCAATGCAGAATTAACTGTTTCATTTATCCATCTTAATCCATAATAAAAAGGTTTTTCAATACATTCTTTTCTATACTTACCTTTAGGTTTTTGATTTTTGAATCCTCTTTTATTCATCTTTCTAATAGGGCATAAAAAATAATTCCATTTTCACGGGCAATTTCGTGAAAATGTTCTGAATCGTAAGCTCCATCTCCAACACCAAAAATATCTTTTATCTTGTTTCTCTTAAATATTCTTTCTGCAACTTTAACATCATGTTCTCTATGTGTTACTAAACTAAAATTCAAAATTATTTGAGTTTTAACGTCGATAAATAAATCTGCTTTTGTCAAGGATGCTACATATTATTTAAAGAAATTAAAAATTTGTGATTTTAACCATGGAACAACAAGAAAGACATCTTCAAGTTACAAGAGATAAAGCAGGGAAGATAAGCACATATGAAAATCATGAGAAAAATGACTTTATTACAGAAGATGAAATCATTGGATTTGATGCAAATGTATTTGTTGATTTAGTTTGTTCAAGTGAATTTAAAGAAGAGGTCAGGGCTCAAGTTTTGTTCAATGTTCTTAAAATTTACACAACTAATATTGCTCTTGGTGAAGCAAGAAATGTACTTGTCAAGAAAAAAGGATATACAAAAGAAAAAGCAACAGAAGAGTTGAAATCAGTTTTAAAGGAATTTTCAATTGAATACTTTTCACATAATAATGAATCTAATGATTTAGGAAATAAATGGCTAAATGAAGTTAAGAGTAAAATGCACATTAAGAAATTTAGCACTTTTCAAAATGATTGTAAAATATTATCAAATCTATATAATCAAAAAGCCATTAATGTTTTCTTCACTGAAGATAAGGATATTGAGAAAGCAGTGAGATTGTTGAAATTAAGAATAAGAGTAAAGATAGTTGCAGAAGCAAGTAATGTGACAAATTCAAAGGTTAAAAATTTCTTTAAAAAACCAAAATATAAAAAATGATTTAAGGAAAAGAGTTCTCTTCCATATAAAAAGTATAAGCTAATTTAGAATCTCCATTTGCTTTTTTTAATGCTTCTTTCCACATTTCTTGTCTAACTTCTTTAACTTCTTTCATTGTTTTAGCTCTTTGGAATTTAGGAACATTAAAGGCATACGATGCTTCAAATTTTGCTAAATTAACTTGTGCATCTATTCTTTTTTTCATAGTCTCCTGAAATTCTATCATTTGACCTTTTAATTGTTCGTTTAACTCTACTCCAGTTCGCTCTATCTCACTAAAAACATTATTACGAAATTCTTTATTTATTACGCATTCTTGGGTCATGGTGTTATTTTAGGGGCTTTAGGACTTATTTAAATTTAATGTTTCTTGTAAATTTAAGAGAACGCTATAGGTATTTAAGTTTTTATAAATATGACTATATCTATTAGAATTAAGACAATTAAAATATATATAACTATCGGTTCTCCTCTTTTTTTCCATAGTATTCTTAATAGAATTCGCTTTATAAAGGTTATTTTTTATTGTCTTCATTATCTAGTAAATTCTCACTTCTATATATACTTGAGATGTTGCAAATAGTACAACAATTGTTTGCAAAAATGAAACACCCCTCAAATTTCCCCTGTTTTTGATACCTTTCTGACTAGATTTTGTAACATTACAAAATTGGTCAATTGTGAAACGGATACTTAGAAATAAATATTAAACCATCTAATAAATGTAAATATACTAAAAATATGTTTCATCCTTAATTCAACTGGTTCTGATAGGGGTATTTCTGAAGTTAATGATAAACCTATATCTCCTTTTTCTCTAAGAAAATTTATTTTATCTTTTAGCTCATTGTTTAGGGAAAGAATATAATCTTTATCAATAATCTCCCAGACTTCATTTTTTGAAGATTTAATGCTTTTATCTAATTCTATGGATATTAGTTTATAAAATTGTAAACTACCACTGGCTAAAGCCACGTGGCGTTTAGTGATAAGTTAAAATGGAAAATGAATTTGATTTGAAAGATTGTAGGGTTGAACAAGAAAATAATGAAAAATTTTTCAAATGTAAAATTAATGAACCTCCTAAATCACAGTCCGTAACTCACAAAATAGGCAGTAAATAAGAGTGCATTCTTTTTGCCATTTGGGGCAGGGAATTTTTTCCTTGCCCTTTGCCTCTTAAATAGAAATTTAATCATCCAAAACTTTATAATACTCCTAATTCTTAGGTTTTTTGAATAAAACTATCCTATATATGACTGCTTAAGAGTAGGGTTATTTATGCTAAGGGCATTGAAGCACTGTTACAGTGTTTCTAAATATACGCGCGGGTGGCACAATGGTACTGCGTTCGCCTGCAGAGCGAATTTTCGTGAGTTCGATTCTCACCCCGCGCTTTTCCTAGAATTAACCCCCTTTTAAGTAGCATTATCTTATTCTAACTTAAAAATAACCAATGCAATTTATTATTTAAAAAATAAAACAAATCTTTTTAAAGAACGTTTTGCTATATTTTTCACCATGACAGAAAGCCAATCGAGATATAGCATTGTAGAAAGACTAACTGAAAAAAAGTTAGAGATAATGAATTTAAAATCAAAGTTAAAAGAAGAAGTCAAGAATAAAGAACAGCATGTTGAACAATTAAAAAAAGACCTAAAAAATTGGGAGAAAGATATTGAAGAGGATATAAAAAGAGATAAAAGAAACAAGGAAATATCAATTGAAAAAGCAAATCAAGAGCATCAAAATATTAAGGAAAGAGTGAAAGATAAAGAGAATGTTTATGACGAGCAGATAAATGCAATTGACGAAGCATTAAAATCAATTGAAGAAATCTCTAAAACTTCTCCAAATATACAATCTTAATTATTTATTTATAGTCCTCGAAAAAACTAACTAAACCATGTGTTTGAGGCTCAAATGGTAAAAATAAACGAATGCCATGTTGCTCGTTCCCTCTGGTTCAACCCTAGGATGGTAGGAGAAATCCTGCCTTAGAGGGTATAAAATAGAAAATTTTATATAATCACCATAACTTAAATAAAATATGGAAATAATAACTAAAATTCAAGCAGAAGAGATTTTAAAAAGATTATCTAATATAGAAACAAGAATGAATATTATTGTTGAACATGTGGTTGATGATGACCGTGTATTAAGTGAAGATGATTTATTAGCAATTGAAGAGGCAGAAAAAGAATACAAAGAAGGAAGAACAATGTCCCATGAGCAATTAAAAAAGGAGCTTGGGATAAAATGTTCGAAGTAAAATATTCAAATAGAGCAACAAAATTCTTGAAAAATTGCGATAAAAATATTGCAGAGAGAGTTCTTGAAAAAATTGAAATATTAAGAGAAAACCCAATTATTCCCGAAACAATTAAAGTTAAAGGTGAAGATACTTTGAGAGTTAGGGTTGGAAAAGTTAGAATTCTTTATATAATAAAAGGAAAAGATAATAAGTTGTTGATAGTAAAAATTGAAAAAAGACCTCATGCTTATGATTAGTTTTCAAAGCACCAAATACCTATAATAAACATAACATGGCACTAAAATTTGAATACGATGAATCAGATGATGTTTTTACTATTTATGAAGTGAGAATGCTCCATCTGAAACTAAAGAATTTTTGGAAAATATCTGTGATGTCAAAGTAGATTGCAGGAATTATAGAAATACTTATTGGGTTATATCACTTATTTTTCATGATAACAATTCTTAAAAATTACGAATCATTTAAAATAAATGCTTCATGATATTTTTTCCAAGGAAAATTTAAAAAAAGAGGAAAAAGAAAAACCTATAATCATAGCAGATATTCATGAGAAAGATTCATTGATATTTTCAGAACTTATTGAACAAAATATTAATTTGAAAATAACTTACCTTGAAATAGCAGATTATCTTGTAGGAAAAACAGCCATTGAAAGAAAAACTATTAATGATTTTGTTTCATCAATTTTATCAAAAAGATTATTTGAGCAATTATCTCAAATGCAGAGATATGAAAATAGAATATTGATTTTAGAAGGCAAGATTAAAGAATGTGAAATAAGCATAAATGAGAGCGCTTTAAGAGGATTTATACTTTCTGTAATTACAGATTTTAAAACTAATATCATTTATACTCAAGATTATAAAGAAACTTCTCTTTATCTGACTGCTTTGGCAAAAAAAGAGATAAGCGGGAAAAATGAAATTTCTTTTCATTCTAGAATTCCTAAAACTATCAGAAAACAAAAAAGATATGTTTTAGAATCATTTCCAGGAATAGGGCCTGCAACTTCTAAAAAATTGCTGGGAAAATTTGAAAATCTTAGAAATATTTTTAATGCAGATGAGAATAAATTAAAAGAGGTTTTAAAATCAAAAACAAAAAAATTTGCAGATATTTTAAACAGTAAAGATTAGATAATCTTTAAATAGTATTTTGCAGTTCCTAAATTATTAAATGAATCAGGTTGATTTAATTCAAAATGTTTGTAACTAAAAAAAAAGTCAATGGAAAGGATTATTATTATCTTCAAAAAAGCATTAGAGAAGGTAACAAAATCAAAAGCGAGTGTATTGCATATTTAGGAAAAGACAAAGAAGAAGCTGATAAAAGGGCTGCTGAAATAATTGAAAAAATTAAAAAGGAAGAGTGGAGAGTTAAAGATATGGGGGATGGTGAGGAAAATAAAGAGAACATGGTTAATGAAAATAAAAAAGAAGAAAAAAGCAAACTTTCTATTGATGAGAAAGCAAGTTCAATCTTTACGATTGAAGAGCTAACTACTTTTTGCAAAAGAAAAGGTTTTGTTTATCCTTCTGCTGAGATTTATGGAGGTTTGGCTGGTTTCTGGGATTTTGGGCCTTTGGGAGTTGAATTAAAGAATAATCTAAAGAGGGAATGGTGGAAGTATCATGTTTATCAGAGAGAAGATATTGCTGGAATTGATGGTTCTATTATAACTAATCCTAAGGTATGGAAGGCATCTGGACATGCAGATAATTTTACAGATGTTTATGTTAAATGCAAAAAATGCAAGAAACCCAGTAAAATTGATAAAAAGGATATTGGAAAAGTCAAATGCGAATGTGATGGAGAGTATGAGGTTATTGGCGATTTTAATTTAATGTTTAAAACTAATGTAGGGCCTGTTGAAACTGAAAATTCTCTTGCTTATCTTCGTCCTGAAACAGCTCAATTGATTTTTGCGGATTTTAAATTTGTGCAGGAAAATTCAAGATTAAAATTGCCTTTTGGAATTGCTCAAATTGGAAAATCTTTTAGAAATGAAATCTCTCCTAGAGATTTTTTGTTCAGATGCAGAGAATTTGAACAAATGGAGATTGAATATTTTATTCATCCTGAAAAAAGGAAAGAATGCAGTTATTTTGAAGAACTTGAAAATTTTGAATTAAATGTTTATTCAGAAGAAATGCAAAAAACTGGAAAAGATTCTGTTAAAATGAAAATTAAAGATGCTGTTGAAAAAGAAATTATAAAATTGAAATGGCATGGATACTGGCTGGCTAATGAAACAAAATGGTTTTTAGAATTAGGGGCTGACAAAAATAAGTTTAGAGTAAGACAGCATTTAAGCGAGGAAAAAAGTCATTATGCAACAGACACCTGGGATTTGCAGTATAAATTTCCATTTGGATGGCAGGAATTGGAAGGAATTGCAGATAGAGGAAATTTTGATTTATCACAGCATGAAAAATTTTCAAAAGAAGATTTAAAAATATTTGATGAAGAAACAAAAACAAAGGTTCTTCCCCATGTTGTTTGCGAGCCTTCGCTCGGAGTTGAAAGAGCATTCTTGGTTTTTATGTTTGATGCTTACAATTTTGATGAAAAAAGACAGAACATTGTTTTAAAATTAAATCCAAAACTTGCTCCAATCAAAGCAGCTGTTTTTCCAATTGTTAAACAGCCAGAATATAACAAGCTTGCAGAGGATATTGTAAGGGATTTAAGGAAAGAGTTTAATGTTGTTTATGATAAAAGCGGAAGTATTGGAAGAAGGTATGCTAGAAATGATGAAGCAGGAACAATTGCATGCATTACTGTAGATGAGCAGAGCTTGAAAGATAAAACTATAACTCTTAGAGATAGAGATACCGCAGAACAAGTAAGAGTAAAAATACCTGAATTAAAAGAAATTATGAGAAAGGTTATAAATGAAGGAAGCAGTATTTTGGAGTTTGGTAAAAAAGTAAGTACGAGAGTTAAATGATTTTTGCAATTTCTCGGTCTGTTTCGTAAACATTTTTTACTATTTTATAGTTAGTCTTGAAGTTAGGGTTAAAGAAGAATAAATTTATTTTAATAACTTGAATTCGCCAGTTGCGAATTCAATAGTAAGTAGTCGGTCGTAAGTCGTTTGTAGTTAATATTTAATACTCTATTTCTTAGCGAGTTTTAATTATTGAAAGGAGGTTCAATTAAAATGAAGAGAAATATAAGTTTCTCTGCAGGACATTTCTTACTTATTGATAAAATAGAAAATAAATACAATCTTTT
>Ga0208958_1001316_pt1 | contig 25347 bp, 17 predicted proteins | sample RifOxyB1_FD_184032 | JGI IMG/M metagenome (GOLD analysis project Ga0208958, IMG submission 184032) | Soil microbial communities from Rifle, Colorado - Rifle Oxygen_injection B1 (SPAdes) | ecosystem: Environmental > Terrestrial > Deep subsurface > Rock core/Sediment | place: Rifle, Colorado...
GATTCTCCCTGAAGTAGGCCATGAGCTCATGGTTCATGAATTCGCTCCCTGAGTCGGTTTTAAAACCGCGCAGCAGGAATGGCAGGTTCGCTTCGATGTCTTTCATCGCACCGATCACTTGTGCCGAGGATTTGCCCCAAAGAGCGCGATTTTCGGTCCAAGCCGAGTGAACATCGGTGACCGTCAGGGAGTTCGCAAAATGCCCCGAGAGCGAGTCACCGCAGTGAGCAACCGTATCGCCTTGTGCCTGCTGGCCTGGCTCGGTTACATTCCAATCTTTAGCCTGAATCGGGATCTGGTTCTTGATACGACGAGCGCATGGCCGAGTGGCGCTCACGCCCTTGATCGGGCCGAGGCGATACGGGCGGAGAAGCCTGTCAATTTGCGGACGGCTGATTTCGAGAATTTTCTCCCTGAGTGTGACCTCTTCGTGGAGGGTTGGGTGTTCATCATACGCGAGCCACTCAGGCAGGGCAGCCTTTAGCTTCACGGATCCTGGCATCCCCATGTCTTTCCAAAGCCTGGCCAGATGAAAATACGACCTCAGTTGTGTATTTCACCTGACGACCGCGCGGCTTCTGATCGCAAGGTTCAACATGACCGTTCAGGATCGCGATGGCGTACTTTCGAGCGTATCCACAGACTGAGCAAAATTCGTCGAGAATCAAAGATTTCTTACTACGAGCAGATTTGTTGTAGCGTTCCCTAATCGCATTCAGGTATTCACGTCGTAACTCGTGACTCATGGTTCCTCCATACCGTTGAATTGTTTGTGCAAATTCAATTTACGGTAACGGAATCATGAGTCAACGAGCCTGATGCTCAAAAAGGTCTCCCCCGGACCCCCCTCTAAAAATCCTATTCGCCTTACCCCCTGGTTAGAATTTGAATGAGCCAATTCGTTGGCCGTAGGAAACACAAAGACATTCCCGGGTGTCAGCTCTGACACAGGGTTCAATTCCGAATTTTCGTGCTAAAATTTAAGAAACGTTAGGCTGTTTGTACGTCAATCGGGGGCCTGCATGCGATTCAATACTCTTTGTTTAAGTCTGTTCCTCGCGTCTATTTTGTCGTGGTTTTCGAGCGTTCACGCCGCGACGGTGACTCACTTTGCAGTGGTGGCCGGAGGGAAGGCTTTCACCGATTCCGCCGGTATCGCATACCGGGCTGATGCGAACTTTGTAGGAGGGCGCACGGCGAGCAGGACAGTCGCCATCAGCGGAACAATCGATGATTATCTTTATCGAAATGAACGGTACGGGAATTTTTATTATAAGATTCCCATTCCGAACGGGACGTACAACATTGTTCTGAAATTCGCCGAAACTTACTGGGCGGCTCCTGGCCGCCGGGTCTTTCACGTCAATATCAACGGAGTGCGTGCAATCAGTAATCTCGATATCTTTGCCAAGGTCGGACGAAATGCCGCGTACGACGTGGTTCTGCCGGTGACCGTAACCAATGGGGCGATTCGGATTGATTTCGTGACCGTAATCTATAACGCGAAGGTGAGTGCGTTGAGGGTTGAATCGATTTCGGCGAAAGCCAACCAGAACATCACGATCACGACTCCCGCACCCGGTTCTTCGAATTATGACGGCCGATTTACAGTCGCCGCTTCGGCAAGCTCAGGGTTGCCGGTCTCGTACTCAAGTGGGAATTTGAGTGTCTGCACGAATGTCGGTGCTACGTTCACCGTGATCGCGGGGAGTGGTACGTGCATCGTTCAGTACAATCAAGTTGGCAGCATCGACTACAACGCCGCTCCTCAGGTCACGAATAACGTCACTGTTTCAAAAGCGACGCAGACGATCGGCGCAATCAGCTTCTCCCCGGCTCCGATTGGCTTTGGAGCCACGAGCGTCGCAAGCGCGACCGCCAGCTCGGGGCTGGCCGTGACTTACAGCGCATTGACTCCGTTAGTTTGTGGTGTGAATAGCGCGACCGGCGGCGTTTCTGCTCTGAGAGCCGGAACGTGTATCATTGCCGCGCACCAGGATGGCAACGCCTTCTTCAATGCTGCAACACAGGTCTCAGGAAGTCTTTCGATCAACCCGACTCTCCCGAGTGCTCCGACGGGAGTTATCGCGGCGGCCGGCGATTCACAAGCCACCGTTAGATTCTCGCCGCCCCTTTCGGATGGTGGGGCGGCGGTCACTCTTTACGTCGTTACCGCGAGTCCCGGGGGCGCGACAGGATCCGGAGCGGTAAGTCCTGTCGTCGTTTCGGGTCTTTCGAATGGAACAGCCTACACATTCATGGTGACCGCGGTCAATGCGGCGGGAACTGGGCCCTCTTCCGTAGCCTCGAATTCCGTGACTCCGGTTTACTCCGATGGTGTTGCACCGTTAATCGGCGAGTTTACCCTTCCATCAACCTTTGCTTCTCAACTCGTACCGGTGAGCTCATTCTCCGCGACCGATAATGTGGGAGTGACTGGTTACTGTATTACGACGACGGATTCCAGTTCAGACTGCCACTGGACTGAAACGGCGCCGACAACGATTGCGTTTCCTGGCACAGGGCTTCAGACGGCTTTTGCATGGGCCAGAGATGCCGTGGGTAATTTGTCCTTATCCAAAAGTGCGGTTGTGCAGGTGAGCGCGAGTCAAAGCGTGATTGGCAATATTGAGGCCGTCGTGACCAATGCAAATGGAACGATCTCGGTTCAAGGGTGGGCCTGTGAGACCCTCAATCCTAATCCGATCGACATTCATTTCTACTTAGGAGGGGGCTACCCCGTGGGCACGATGGTGGCTTACACGGTGGCTGACCAGGTAAGCGAAGCTTCGATCAGTCGGTTTTGTAATTCGTCCGGAACGACGTATCGATTCAATTACGCACTCCCGCGCAGTCTTCGTGTGCAGTTCGCGAATCAGAAAGTTTACATCCACGGTATTAGTCCGACCGGAAAAGGCAACCCGATCATTCTCAATTCGGGAACGTTCCAGGTACCGCCGTTGTTTCAGACACCCGTCATCACTCAATTCACGGTTCCAGCTTCTTCGCGTGAGTTGACCCTTCCTTGGCTGACCCTGAGTGCAACGGGTGATCAGGGCGTTTCGGCGTATATGATTACGGAAAACCCCATGGCACCCTCGGCCACGGATCCGCAGTGGACCACAACCGTGCCCTCGACATATTCGTTCTCCGCACCCGGAGGCAAGACACTTTACGCTTGGGCAAAGGACGCGGCGGGCAATGTATCGGCAGGCAAGGCTGCCGATGTAGCGGTCACTCCGATCGCGGGAAATTTCGAAAATGTAAAAGCGAACGCCGACGGGAGTTTTTCCCTGAATGGATGGGCTTGTTCTTATGGTAGCGCCCAACCGATTCAGCTTGCCGTCTATTTCGGAGGACCATACCCGCAAGGTACGATGGCATCGCCGATGATCACGGCCAACCAACCCAGCGAAGACGGGGTTGCACAGGCCTGTGGATCATCCGGTACCGCTTACCGCTTTTTCCAAACTTTTCCACAAAGTATTCGCGCGCAGTTCTCAAGTCAGAAAATCTACGTTCACGGGATTGATCCAAAAGGCGGGGTAAATCCGCTCATCAGCGGATCTGGCGAATTCAATGTTCCTTTCGATCCGAGCAGTACGCCTCCGGATGAAATTCGTATTGCTCGTACCGGGCACCACATGGTCGGTACTTACATCTACCCGGGCTGGAGTAAAGCCAGTACTGGCTGGCAAATTCAACAATGGCCAGGACTCGAGCAAGCCGTGCCGTTCGCGCCACCTGGTGCGGACCAACCCAGGGTGCCGTTCATGAATTACAACGCTTACAATGGTCGCTACTATGATGACAGTGATCCTCGTTCAGTGGATTGGATGATCAAGTGGTCCTTGGAGAGTGGTCTCTCGTTCTTTATCTATGATTGGTTCTGGGCAGGTCAGAAAGACAGCGCGGGGAATTACAAGCCCTATTGGGAAAAGAATGCACTTGAAGACGCCTTTTTGAAGTCCAAGTATTTGTCAAAATATCCGAACGACATCCATTTTGGCCTTCTTTGGGTCACGGATGCTCCATGGTGTTACTACTTCGTAAGTTCATGTCCGGTTCCGGGCGATCCGACTTTTGCCAGCATGCAAAATCAAATTCGAGACTTCAACGATCAGGCGATCGATTACATGATCAAAAATTATTTCAATCGTCCGCAGCATCTCAAGATCGACGATAAGCCGGTGCTGTTGATCTGGGATATCAGAAAGCTGAAACTCGGCTCGCCCGATAATCCCGATGGATCGAATTCTGAACTCACCGCCACGATCAGCCGTTGGCAGAAGAAGGTCATCAGTGCAAACCCGGCTATGAAGGGTCTTTATATCCTTTCTGGCCCAGGTGACCCGGCCATGGCTCATGCCGGAGTTCTCGGCATGAATAGCTACAGCTATGTTTGGACCGCGTTAGAAACAGCCCGGGGCAATATGAACGGGTTACAGGCGCAGAGCACGAAAGTGGTCGCGAACGGCATGAAGAGATGGGCGCCTGATGGCAGCCTAGAAAGTGATCCTCAGGTCGGGTATGCGATGCCGTTTGATGATTTGACTCGGGTCTACGAATGGGAGTGGATGAACCATCTCATCACCGCCGAAAGGCTCAACATGAGTTATCTCCCGATCGTAACCCCGGGAATGGACGACACACCCTGGTTGTGTCGCAGCGAGACCCGATCGGGTGTTACGGCTCTTCCGAACTCGTGCAACGACAGAGTGATGGTGATCCCGCCAAGTTCTCCGGGAGAATACAAGCAATCATTCAAAAAACAGCTGTCCCTGGCCAAGAGTCTTACCGAAACACGTTCGTCCACTCTTCGGGCGACGATAAACGGAGTGAACAAGAAGCTTATCCTAAACGAGGCATGGGATGAATGGGGCGAGGGAGCGGTGTTGGCTCCAGCGGAACGGTTCGGTTTCGCTGGCCTGAACGCGATTCAAGAGGTTTTCAAATCGCCCGTGCAGCGTCTCGTCATGGTCGGCAATAGCATTAGCGAAATGGCGGCACCAGCGGTCGCGGCCTCTTTGGGTGTTCCGGCTCAAACAGTGTCGACGGCTGCCTGGGAACAAAGTCTCGGGACGGCAGCTCAGTGTTCGACGGCGGATTCGTTCGATTACTCATCGCTGAACGTCAAATTTCAGAGTGACGATGTTCTGGTCATCAAGTTGGGTGAGAATGTGGCCTGTGTGCCGTCCAATTTTGAGGCGCGATTCGAGAACCTCATCAGAAAAATCGTGGGCGATAAGCTGGCGGTGCCCGTTTTCGTTGTAGTTTCGCCTTGGTGGGACACACAAACCACTGAGCAAATGAAAGATGTCGCGAGAAGAAACGGGTATCACTGGATCGAACTTCCCGAGCATGGAGCAGACTATAATGTGGACAATAGCGCTGCCCTTCGCGCTCTCCCCAATGAGAAGGGCGTGAAGCTGATCGCCGACAGCATCGTCTCCGAATTCAGGAAGTCGGGACTGGAAGTCGGGAATTAAGTTCAGGCTTTCTCGCTCTTGACTGATTTGCTGAGACGCCCCGCTTTCCAATAGGAGAGTTCAGTACACCTGGTCTGTGCATATGGCTGCCCTGCCGGGGGTTGACACAATGCATAAAATCAGCTATGCCCGCTCGGAAAGGTTTCGAAATTTATGCATCGACTTTTGTTTTTGGTCATTTGCGGTTTGTTTTCCTCACAATTGGTTTGGGCGGCGATGTTTCAGTGCGATTTAGCGCCAGGGTACACCCCGCCGCCAAACAAGAGCGGTGACGGGAATGTGATCAGGATCATTCTTGAGACTGCATCGCGACGAAACGAGCGTTCTCTCACGGTGAGTTACTTGGCTGCCTGGGATCTTGAGAACCAAGGCTCGGGCCTTCAGCGTGCTTGCATCAAAGATTGGATTTTGTCCGGCGATTCTTCGCTTCAGGATTACGCCTGCTATAACGAATTTGAGTGGGGATATTTTGATCTGTCCTCGGTCATACGAATTCCCTCCGGACGGTTGTCGGGAAAATTTGTTCTAGAGTACGTGTCCGCGGAAAGATCCAAAAATGCTCGTGTGGTTTTGTATCCAGAAACACAGCGGCTTTTCGAGTGTGTTCGAGCGCGTTGAATTAAAAGGCTTCGACGATGAAATTTGTTGTATTGGTTTCTTTCTGTACGCTCCTGATGCTGCAAAGTGCCTTTGCCACGACGTTTCGCGAAGACCGCAGATACGAGTATAACATCTTCGGATCCCGGGAAGCCTGCACGGAGTACCGGAAGAGATGGCCCAGGGTAAATTGCTGGCGCTATGCAAATTTTTCGAAAGAAGGACGTGCTTTCGTTCTCTATTCCGACATTCCCAATGTCGGTACTTATTTCATCGATGGAAAAACGATCCAAGTTACTTTTTCACAAGCCGAAGATGTGCCATCGGAAGTGGTCTTCACGCTATCTGACGATCAGTCGAGCGTGACATCTGATTTTGATGGACAGGTTTGGATTCGGTCTCGTTAATCCAATTTCGCACTCCGCCTATCTAACCTGGAATGGGGGCGCCGCGTCATGGCGGCTAAGTACAATGGGGCGTTTAAAAGATTTTGCAAAACTAGCCGATGAGTAAATCGGATGAGTGCAAAACCCGGCTCCGTTTATCCGGCACTTCGCAAGGATCTGAAGATCTCCCGTCAGAGTTATGGCGGGGAGGTGAGCTATGTTGTCAAGGACCCGCTTAAAAATCAGTACTTCCGTTTCTCCAAAGAGGAATGGGAAATCATTTCACTTTTCGACGGGAGCAAAAGCCCCCAGGAAATGATCGTCGCGTTCAATGCCGCCCACCGGGACAAGGAGATCGACGAGGAAACTCTGAAGTCCTTTCACGAGAATCTCAATTCGATGAACCTTCTCAAAAAATCAACCCGGGACATGAATGTGATGCTCGTTGAAAAAATGCGGGAACTCAGGCAAAGCCGCATTCTCTCGACTCGCGGTTCGCTTTTCTACAAACGATTCCCGCTTGTCGATCCTGACCGGTTCTTCAAGCGCATCGTCCCGAAAATCGGCTTTCTTTGGACCTGGGAGTCCTTGATCCTTTCCTTTCTTGTCATGCTGGTTGGTTCCGGCATCATTTTGGCGAACTGGGCGGAATTCAAGGAAGGCGTTTACTATCTTGCGTCTTTCAAGCACGGCTCGATCCTGCAACTCCTTACGCTCTGTTTGACGATTTACGTCGTGATCGGGATCCACGAACTCGGCCACGGCCTCAGTTGCCGGCATTACGGAGGTGAGGTTCACGAGATCGGCTTTTTGCTGCTGTTCTTTCAGCCTTGTCTCTACTGCAACGTGAACGACGCCTGGATTCTCGACAAAAAGTGGAAGCAGGTCGTCGTCACTCTCGCCGGAGGCTATGTCGAGTACTTTATCGCCTCCCTCGCGGCCATCGGTTGGGCGCTGACCTCTCCGCTCTCGTATCTCAACGCGCTTTTTTTCCAGATCATGAGCATTGGCTCGATCTCGACGATTCTTTTCAATTTCAATCCGCTGATCAAGCTGGATGGTTACTATTTGCTCGCTGATTTCCTGGGTACACCCAATCTTCGGGAGCGTTCCTTCGCCTGGGTTCGTCACCTTGCGGCGACTTATCTCTTTCGAATGAAGGGAACTGCGCCGGAGACGACGCGGCGGGAACGAATCATTTTCACCGTCTACGGCATCACGGCGGGCTTATGGACGACCGCCACGACGCTTGGTCTCGTGGTTCTTCTCAGGAACCTGAGTGTCCAATTTTTGCCGCAGCTGACCACGATCGTCACGTTGCTCGCGATTTACAAGTTCTTCGGGGCTCATTTCAAGAAGGGCCTGTTCTTCGCGGTCCAATGGTACCTGCAGAAAAAGGCGATGCTCAAGGACCCGGTTTACCGTCGCCGCGTGATCTTGAGCGCCGCCGCCGTCGCGTTCGCTTTCGCGATCCCGGTTCCCTTCAGTATCAGCGGCACCTGCACACTCGAGCCTTCTTTCATTCGTGTCATCCGCCCGCATACGAACGGCATTCTTCGCAGTTTTATCAAGCACGACGGCGAACCCGTCAAACCGGGAGACGCGATTGCGCAACTGGAAAATCCCGTCGTCGAAAACAATCTGACCCTGGTGACCCTGGAGGCGCAGAAGCTTGACCTCAGCGTTCGCGATGCTCTGCTCAAGGAATCGCTTCAGCTCTCGGGTTTGCGCCGCGAACTCGCGGCCAAGCTGTCGGACCGCGATCACGTAGCCCGGCAGGCCGAGGACCTCGCCCTGAGATACGAACACAACGAGCCCGGGGTCCTTTCCTGTTCCGACGAAGCACGCCAGCTGAACCGGTTTTTCAAAAAGGACGAGGATCTTTGCCGGGTGATCGGCATTTCGACTCTCGCCGTGAAGATCCAATCTCCTGAGACCGCGATCCGTTTCATCAAGCCCGGGGATCCGGTGCGGTTCAACCTGCTTTCAACACCCGGCCGCAGTTACTCGGGTACTGTTTCGCAGATCCGCCCGTTGCCGTCCGGCGATCCCTATAATCCGAAAATCAAGCTTTTCGCGATCGAGATGACGATCGACAATGCCGTCAACCAGTTACGACCCGGTCTGCGCGGAATCGCGAAGATCAGCACGGGATGGACGCCGATCGGTATTCACCTCTACCGAAAATTCCTGAAGATAGTAGACTTGGATGTGTTCCTATGAAGATCTGTCTCGCCCTTGCACCGCTTCTCTTGCTCAGCGTTTCGGCTTTCGCCGGCGAAAAGGTCATTGGGCTGCTCATGGGTAAGCAGGAGGTCACCATCCGGTCGAAAGCCCAGGGCGAAGTCACCAAAATCGCCGTACGCGAAGGGGATGCCGTCAAGGAAGGGGATTCGCTGGCGGTGCTGGACGGCCGGCAGAAGCAACTCGAGGTCGATATCGCCCGGGTCGAGCTGGATAACGCGAAGAACGCCTTTTTTCGCGCGAAGAAACTCGGTGACGTGCTTTCCGAGGAGGAGCTCGAGCAGAAAAAGGCCGCGTATCTGACGAAAAAGACCCAGCTCGAGATCAAGCAGGTCGCCTTGGAGAACACGCAGATCACCTCGACCATAAGCGGCGTCGTGGCTAGGAAATATTTCGACAAGGGAGACAGTATCGCGATCGGGGACAAAGTTTTCGACATCGTGCAGATGGATGAGTTGCTCCTGAAGCTCTTCGTGCCCGCGACGGGGGCTGAAAACCTCAAAGTGGGAAGCGAACTCGGCTTCAAGACTGAATTTCATCAGAACCGGATTTTCAAGGGCACGGTGACGCAGATCAGCCCGGTGATCGATGCGGTGAGCGGAACGGTTCGTGTCCGGGTCGCCGTTCCCAATCCAAAAACTCCGACGGGCACCTTTGAACTGAAGCCCGGGATGTTGGTCACCCTCGAGCCCTTGAGCGCCGCGGCCCAGGGTCAGTAGAAGAGCTTCAGCCAGAACGCGGCGAGCGGCCGGATGATATACGATTCAAAAATCGAGCGATCGCCCGCGTAGACTTTGCCTTTTCCGGTCATTCCCGCGCGCAGAACGATGGAGCCATTTTCCATGGTCTTGACGGTGGCGAGCGCGGTAAAGAACCGCTCCGGACTGGCCTCATTCAGTTGTCGACCCTCACCCGCAACGCTGGCCAGGGCTACGCCTTCTGAAAAGGTCGTGTCCGGAATGCCGTAGAGCTTGAACCGCGCGCGGTTGCCGACCTGAATTCCATCGGCGTCGGCTTCGGGAATTTGGAACTGAACGTAGGTTTCGCCGGTTTTCGCGATTTTCACGAGTTCCTGGCCGTAGCTCACGGGCATCCCGATGAAACGGTCGAGTTCCGTCGAAATTACGACGCCATCGCAACTCGAGCGGACTTCGGAGGCGGCCAGCTGCCGGTTGAGAAGCGCGATCTCGGCGTCAAAGGCCTGGACTTCTTTCTCCTTGATTTTGAATTCCGCCGCCCTGTCCTCGATCTGGAATTTGATCATCTCGGCCAGGGCCTTCTCTTTCGCGCTCAGTTTCTGCTCGAGCTGAAGCCTGAGATCCGAGACGTCCAGGCGTACCAGCGTATCGCCCGTTTTCACGCGTTGTCCTTCGCGAACCAGAACCTCGGCCACGATTCCCTGCATCTCGGCATAGGAGGTAACCGCGATCGGAAGGAGTTCCACCTGTGCATTCGTGAAAAACGGAAGTTTTAGAAAAACGAGGGCGCTCAAGCCGAGCACCACCGCCGTCGCGACGGCCAGCTGCTTTCTTCGGCTCCATTTTCGCAGGACCTCAATTTTCTCTTGCAGCGTCGATCGAATTCGCGTCCAAAAGTTGCCGGAAGGAATGATCGTATAAAGGGTCGCGTTGCGGATGGCGACGGTGCACTGGTTGATCAGAATCGAGAGCATCTCGCGCTTCGAGTCGTTCATCCCGCCCGCTTCGCGAAAGTCCATCGTCAGAATGCCCAACCCACCCTGGTCATCGGATAGCGGACAGCCAAAAAAACCTCCTGAGCCCTTTTCCTTCAGGTGCGCCACGAGTTCGGGAATGGCTCCGGGTTCCTTTTCGTAGACGTCCGCGCGATCGATCCGCAATTCCTTGCCCGAGGCGAAGATTTTCTGATGGATGACGTTGAGCCGCTGAATCGCGGGGTCAGCGGCGTCGATCCGTTCGATGCCGGAGAGGGCGCGAACCTCATAGTTTTGCCGTCCCGGGGGAATGATCGAAATCGCGGCCTGCTCATACTGGGCGATGTCCGAGGCAAGATTCACGATGGTCATGAGGACGGAATCGAGGTCCAGTGTCGCCGTGATCTGTTTGGAGATGTCGATCAGCGCGGCGAGTTCCTTGGCCTTCTGCTCGGAAGAAAACAGTCGCGCGTTCTTGATGTACATCGCCGCGCTGTTGGCGAACAGCACCAGAAGGTCGAGGTCTTCTCTTGAGAACAGCTGACCCTCTCCGCGCTTGTTGATGATCTGGATCGCGCCGATCGCGTCGTCCTTGACGTGCAGGGGCGCCACGATCATAGAACGCGTGACAAAGTCGATCTTTTTGTCGATCGTGGCGGCAAAACGCGCGTCTTTCGAACAATCCTCGACAATCGTGGGCTCCAGATGCTCAACTGACCAGCCGATGATCCCTTGTCCCTTTTTGACTCCGAGTCCAATGACCTTGTCCCGGGTCGGCCCTTCGGCCACATGGCAGGTGACGACGTCCTGATTGGCCTGCCTTTCACCCGTGAGCCAAACCGACCCGACTTCCGCGCCCACGAGCGAGATGGCGCGATTCAAAACGAGCTGCAGGAGACTTTCGAGCTGAAGCGTCGAACAGAAGGTTTGATGAAGTTCCGCGAAGCTTTCCATTCGTTTCATCGTCAGACTCTGTTGCTGACGCATGATCGAGGACTTCAGGTGCATGGCGATCGGCGTGCAGATGTCTTCGAGGAAGGTGATGTCCTTTTGCTGAAAATGCGCGGTTTCGTCGGTCTTGTTCACGATTTCCAAAACGCCGATGACTTCACTCGAATAGACAAGCGGACTGGCGACGAGGGTTCGCGTCGAGAATTTTTGCTTGCGGTCGACTTTGTCGTAAAAGCGCGGGTCCTTGGACGTGTCCTCGACCACGGTGGATCGCCGTTCGTCGACGACCCAGCCGACGACGCCTTTTCCGAAAGGAATTCTCACGCCCTCAAGGATTTCGGAGCCCGGCCCGACCGCCGAACGGCACTCGATCTTCTTCGTCCCCGGCGGCACCACCCAGAGGGAACCGCCTTCCGCCTCGAGGGCTCCCACGGCGATATCCAGGATTCCGCGCATGAGCAGATCCGGTGTTTCGTGCTTTTCCTGGTAGATTTCATTCACCTGGCGATAAACGGAGAGCCGTTTGCGATCGTCCGGTTCCGCTTGAGTCCCGCGATCCGAATGCACAAGACGAACGGGGCTTGCCGGTTTCGGCGGCTCCAGCCAGGTCCTCTTCTTCGGTTTGAATCGTGCAAGTCTGCCCATAGAGATCGTCTCTTCACAGTTATCGACATCCTTTAAGGCCAACTTGAAAACTTGTAGAAATTACCGATAGATCATTGATGGAAGAAATTCCGGTTGATCCCGCCCTGTTCCTGGAGCTTTTTCCGGAATTGCGGGATTCCGCAGCGTGCATCACCTTTCTTTTCTTGTGGGCGTATACGCACGGCCGGGGTACGCCAACCGGCCGTTTTGACATTCCAATGATTTCAGAAGGAACCGCACTGGAACCCGCCGAGGTGGAGCGCTGCCTGACCGTTTTGCTCGAGCGTGGTTTGATCGTCAAAATTTCGACGCATGAGTATTCAGTCTACTGGCCTTGGCATGAGGAGGACGACGCCAGCGCTGAATCCCCGGTAAAGATTCATCCCGTTCCGCGACAACGCCGGCGCCGGCGCAAAGCCTTGCGCAGTTCTTAAAAATCTCTTGGCGAAAACTCGAAAATCCCGGCTAATATTAAAAGATTCGTTCATGCATTTCAGTCATAAAGGAGCTGCCCATGGCCCCCGCTAAAAAGCCGTCGTCCAAAAAACCCGCTGTTCCCGCGAAACCGTCCTCCGTTCCCGGCAAGGCGAAAAAGAAAAAGGTGGGCAAGCTCAGCGGAATGAAGCTCGAAGAGCGCATTGCGCCCGGCATGATCGCGAGCGGAGTTGTCGATCCGGGGCTACAGGACTCGGTCGATGACGCGCAGGACGCGCAGGAGAAGGTTTCGAGCGATGCGAGGAGTTCCCGGTCGGCTTCAAGCGCGCTTGATACGGGCGCCGATCCGCAAGAACGCGGCGGCAGTTTCGTTGATGATTCGCAGAGCGACGGCGCGGCTCAGGCTGAATCAGACCCGGGACCGGCGGGCATCGACACAGACCATTCCGATCTCGATCTCGGAGCTTCAGGCGCGGATCTGATGTCCAACATGCCCGAGCCCGCCGAGCCCATTTGGCAAAAACCCGATTGGGTGAATGTCACCGCCGACGGTTCCGTTCACGTCGATCCTCCGCAAGGGGTCACGGTAGAAGACGGGGTCGCGAATTTTCCGGCCGACGTGGCGGCCAGTGCGCTTCCCGAAGGCGTGACTCTCAGTACGACGAATGGCGCGGCCTTCATTGTATTCCCGCCGAACACGTCGATCGATCCGGACGCGGGCACGGTTACGATTCCCGGTGATGCGCCGATCGCGCAGGCGATTCCTGAGAGTTTGCCGTCGCATGTGAACCCCGATTCATCGATTACGGTGACATTACCGTCCGAGGGTATCGAGTTGGACGTCGAGAACAATACCGCCAGTATTGACAATGAAGTCGTCAATCAGCTTTTGCCGGAGAACATGGCGGTCGACACCGATGGTTCGCTCGCCGTTGAACTTCCCGAGGGCACCGAGGTCAATGACGACGGTTCGATCGATTTGACCGCGGACCAGGCCGAGGAACTCTCGGCCCCGATTCCCGAAGCGATTGCCGATTCCCCTTATGTCGAAGTCGCCGAGGACGGGGCGGTGACGATCACGCCTCCCGAAGGGGTTGAGATTTCGCCCGAGGACGGCACCGCTGAAATCCCGCTCGACGTGGCCGCCGATGTTCTGCCTCTGCCCGACCAGGTCGAGCTGAATTCCGACGGGACCCTGACCGTTTCGATGCCGGAGAACACGCAATTCGATCCGGACAGCAACACGATTACTTTTCAGCAGGACCCCGCTTCAGGCATGACTCTCGAAAGCATCCCGCCAGAGTACAACGCCCACCTCAATCTGGACGGCAGCGTATCAGTCACTCTTCCCGACGGGGTGACTTACGACTCGGATACGCAAAGCGTGATTCTGGATGATTACCGCGCGAATCAGGTCATGCCGAACAATCTCGTGATCACGAATGGCGCGGCGTTTTTGATCTTCCCGCCGTTTACCTTCGGAGACGCGGGCTCCATCACGATCGATGCCGAGCACGTCGGGGAGTTGACGGACCCGCCGCCTGCTTACGTGCTTCAGGGGCCTGATTACATCGAAGCCACTCCCGAAGGAGAGGTGGTCATTACGCCGACTCCAGCGATGCAGGTCGACGCCGAAGCGGGCACTGTCACCTTGCCTGCGGCGGTCGTCCAGGAAGATTTCTCAGAGCTGCTTCCCGACGGTGTCTCTTTTACGGAACAGGGAACGATTCAAGCGACGGTTCCAGAGGGAACGTCCTATGATGCCGGCGATCACTCGATTACTTTTCCCGCGGGTACGATACATACTGATCAGATCCCTCCGGGTGTTGAGAGCGAGATCAACGAGGACGGGACCCTGACGGCAACGCTTCCCGAGGGGATCACCTATGACTCGGGGTCAAACACCATCGAGTTGGATAATTATTGGGCCAATGAAGTCACGCCGCCGAACGTTCAGATCACTCCCGAAGGAGAGGTCACGGTTGTTCTGCCCCGGGATGCCGAAATCAGCGACGACGGTTCCATTTCAATTCCGGCAGACCAGGCTGACTTCCTCGAAATGCCGGATCCGGGTTACGTCACCTACGGGCCCGAATACGTTGAAGCAAATCCAGACGGATCGGTATCCATTTCTCCTCCGCCAGCGGTGGAGATCAACGCTGAAGAGGGAACGGCCACGTTGCCGGTTTCGGTGGTCAATGCTGATTTCTCGGAACTCCTGCCGGTCGAAGCCACCTTCACCGAACAGGGTACCCTCGAAGTCACGCTGCCCGAGGATTCGAGCTTTGACCCGGAGACACAGGTACTCACCGTACCGGCTGATTCCTACAGCGTTCAGCAGATCCCGGAAGGAATTGACGCTACCGTAAAAGATGACGGCTCTGTCGCGATCCAGGTTCCCGATGGAGTCACGGTCGACTTGCAGGCCGGAACCGTCATTCTCGACAACTATTGGACCAATGAACTGATGCCGGAGAACGTGAGCGTCAGCCCCGAAGGAGAGGTCACGGTCGATCTGCCGACGGACACTCAATACTTCGGGAATGCGGGGATCACGATTTCGCCGGAATCGGCGGACTTCCTGAATAACCCGGATCCGGATTACGCGACCCATGGCCCTGATTGGATTGAGCCGAACTCCGACGGTTCGGTGACCGTGGTACCTCCCGCAGACGCGCAAGTGGACGTCGAGGCGGCCACCCTGACTCTCCCCGTGGCAACGGTCATGGAAGAATTCGTCGAAGTGATTCCCGAGGGTGTCACCCTGAACACGGATGGCTCGATCTCGGTCCCCGTGCCGCCCGAAACCGTATACAACGCCCAGGAACAAACTCTGACTTTCGCCCCCGGTGAACTGCACGTGAACGAAATCCCCGAAGAGGCCTCGCCGGTTCTGAACGATGACGGATCGATCACGGCGACGCTCCCGGATGGCGCTGTTTTCGATTCACAGACGAATACCGTCACGCTTGAGAATCAACTTACGGATACGGTGCTGCCCGTGAACGTGACCCTCTCGGACAGCGGTCAGGTGATTGTTGATCTGCCCGAAAACACGCAAATCATGCCCGGAGATTCGGCAAACGCGCCTCCCGTGGTCACGGTTCCGGCGGATAGCGCGAATCTGTTGAATGATAACCCGGACGAAATCACCGAGCGCGACATGAAGCGCTGGGATTCGATCGAAGCTAAGGTGGATCGCTGGATTGAAAAATGGGAAGACCAGATGAGCGATTCCAAGAAGATCCCGGATGATTTCGACAAGCGGTGGGAGGCACTCGAAACCCGCGCTGAAAACTGGATGGAAAACCATGGGTCACAGCCCGGCGCCGAGGGCGCGGCTCAGCGATGGGATGAGCTCGACAGTCGCGGCTATAAATTGATCGAAAAATGGGAAGCCTCGATCGAGGGCCATCTTGAGAACCGGTTGGACAGCTACGAAGGCAAGGCAGATAAATTGCTGGACCATTGGGAAAAGCAGCTCGACCGCTGGGAAAACCGCGTGGAAAGCGGACATTACGGCGACAAGTTCGACGACATGATGGACCGCAGGATTTCAGAAATGGAAAAACGTTGGGACCGGATGGACTCGAAGGTCGATCAGACGCTCGACAAGTGGAGTTCCAAACATGACCTGGCGGCGAACCGCTCCGAATGGCAGAATATAAGCAATCGTGCAGACACTCTTTTTGAAAGGATGCGGGAACTGCGAAGCAAGGTGGAGTAAGACCGCGTTCGTCTTCGCATTGCATTTTTGGCTCTTCGGGCTGGCCGCTCCAGCCTGGGCCCTACCCCTCGATTTGAATGGGATCGCCGAGGCGCTTCTGCGCAATAACACGGAGATTCGCAGTGCCGCGTTGGATTGCCAGACCGCGACAGCCCAGCTTCTTTCGGCCGACGGGGATTTTGACCCTATTTTTCAAATAACGCCGGAGACGAAGACGGACTACAAGCTTTCGAAATTCATCTATGACGACCCGTTCTGGATCGAAAGCGCTGATTCAATCAGTGTTGCCGCGAAGAAGAAATTCCCGATTGGCCTGACCAGCGAGGCATCCTGGCAGGCGATCGGGATTCAGTCCACCTCAACGCAGTCTTTGCTGCCGAAAAGAACACAGAGCGGTGTTAAGTTCAGCCTCCGGCAGCCGCTTTTACGCGGAGGTTGGCAAGCGGCCAATCTTTTCGAGACCCGTAAGACGGAAGCGCAGGTTCTCGAATATCGAGCCCGGTTCGAGGAGCTCGTGCAGGCCAAGTATGACGAAGTTTCATCCTTATACTGGGACCTCGTTTCCGATGATCACGAGGTGAGTGCACGGAAGGCCGCCGTCAAAAAGGCGGAGGGCGCGCTTGAGGCAATCCGGCGGCGTTGCAACTCGGGCACGGCGACACGACTCGACACCTTGAAGGCCGAATCCGCGCTGGCTCTGGCCGAGGCGGGCCTCGAGGCCGCGTTCGGTCAGCGTAAGAATGATGAAGATCGTTTGCTCAAGGAGATCATCGCGCCTACTGAACCTCTTCCCGGAGAACTCATGGTTCAAACCGAACCTCTCCCTTTAACCGACCCCGAACTGCAGACGTTTGAGGACGTTCCGAATACGCCGCCTCCGGCCGTGGCGAGTCTTCAGGCCCAGACCGCGGCTGCCCGGGCGGCCCTCGAAAAGGCTAAAAACGCGATGCTTCCCCGCCTGGACGTGGACTTGAGTTTCTCGTCCGTCGGAATGGGCAAGTCCCTTCGGGGCGCGACAACCGACGTGGCGACTTTCGAAAATCCATCCTGGAACGCGGCGGTTTCCCTGAGTCTTCCGCTCTATCATCTTGAGCCCAGGGGAAATCGGCAGGCAAGCCAGGCGCAGATCGATCGCCTTGAATCGGAGGCGACCCGGGAACGGGTCCGGCAAAGCCACGAAGCCCGGCTGCTCGAGCAGGAATTGAAATTGAAGCAAAATCGCCTGAGTCTTTTGCGCCAGAACTCCGAACTGGCGCACGAGAAGGTCCTGGTTTCAGAGAAGTTCCTGCGCGCGGGCCGGATCAGCAGCCTGGACTTCTTTGATAATCTCAGCGCGGCTGCCGATTCCGAATCTGCTTTCGCGCGTGAGTACTCGGCCTTCAGGCAGGTCGAACTGAAAGCTCGCTCATTGCGTTCCACATTTCTGAGAACTCCCGAGGTTCAACAAACCCTGAATAAGCTCTGTCCGGTCGAACTCCGCCATTGATTCCCCCGCATTTTCTGGTGATAATTACGGGTACTATGAAAAACCTTTCGCTTATCAGCTCACTGTCCCGGATCCTTGCAATCGTGCTCCTCATCACGACCTCGTCGTGTGGAAAAGATGAACTTACGGCTGCCATCGAGACCCTGGTCGGGAATTGGAGCACCGGTTGTATTGTGGGCGAAAGTTCGACTTCCTACAAAATCGTCCAGACGTTCACCGGGACTACGTTGACAGGCACTACTTACTATTATTCCGGTACCACCTGCGCCGTCCCGATCTACGAGAGTCAATCCACCGGTACTCTCGTCAAGGGCGCGCTCTCCAGTAACGTTTCGGGTGCGGTTAATTATGACTTCACTTGGACATCCGTCACCATTACTTCCAAACTGGATGCGTATACGACGCAACTCAACAACATGGTCAATGGGGGCGGGGCTGGGGTGACGGGGTACTGCGCCTATACGGATTGGGCGACCAATGTTGCCAAGGACGTCAGCGCGCGAAATTGCGCGGGTGTCACGATGAGAACCGTGGGCAACACGCATTACGATATCGTCAAGATCACAGGATCAACGTTGCAGTTCGGCGCGGTCAACGCGACCTACGACGGTACCACCGCAGACAAACGTCCGATCGCGTTGGACTCGACGTATACGTACACGAAGCAATAAGTCCGGTCAGTCCGTCGTCCTCGTCAGTTTCGGATTTCTTTGAGAAGAACGCCGCCCGCCTTCGTCGCGGCGTATCGGGCCTTCACGCGTGAAACGGTGGCTTTGACGAGTTCGAGCTCCGCATGAAGGAGTGAGTCCATCGAGCGATTCAGCTCGGCGACTCCGATTCTTCCGGCACGTAAAAAGGCCTTTTTGGCCGCAAACGATTCGGTCTCGCTTTCAATGGCCCTTTTCAGTGCCTCGACGCGCTTACCCGCGCTCTCGAACCGGCGCAGGCTGCTCCGGAGTTCGATTTCTATATTTCTTTTTAACTGAAGATTTCTCAAAGATTGGGCTTCCAGTTTGGCTTGCGCACTTTTGTGGGTACCACGAGCCGTCCATCTGAAGAGCGGCATGCTCGCGGTCAATGAGGCCGAATACGAGCGATTGGCGAATTCCTTGAGCGGCTCTTGTGCTTCGGTCAGATCGCGTCCGATTCCTGCGTAGGTGACGTTCGCCTTGGCGTTGAAGTCAGGATAGAGCTCACGTGAAGCGCCCCGCTCACCGATTTCCGCTTTTGTCAGTTCGTGCCGTGACCTTTGCAGGTCCGGACGTTCGTCCAGAGCCGCGGCCGGCATTTCGGGCAAGCTCTTCTCGGCTTCGGCGGTGAGATCTCCTTCGAGTTCAAATTCCTGCCCAAGGTCACCGAGAATATGGGCGTTCAATTCGTCCGTGCTTCGGCTCAGGGTCTCCTGAGCCCGCAGGCGGCCCTCGTCGGCGCGCTTTTCCGCGACCACGGCATCAAGCAAATCGATCTTGGAGGCGAGACCGGCGCTTCGTTTTCTTTGAACGAATTCGAGGTTTTCCAGCGCGATTTTATGTATTTCAGTCTGCACGCGGAATTCCTGTTCGGCCTGCTTGCAGTCAAAATAGAGATCGATGGTTTTCTGAACCGTATCGACCAGCTTTTCCCCGTGGCGGGTCTCGGCGATTCGCCAATCCTGTTCGGATTCGTCGAGACTCCTGCGAAACCAGGAAGGTGTCAGCAGTTTCAAAACGGATACCTCGAAGCTGCCCGCCACGTTGGCGGAATAGAGCGGGTTCGTGGTCGCGTACGATGAATTCGAACCCGAAACATTTTGGGAGTAGTTGATCCCGAGTTTCGGGCCGAAGGCGAACTTTTTGTTAAAACCGAAGCCAAGCGCATTTTTGTTGGTTTTGAGGGAGTTATCTTCGTCCACGCCGTCGAGGGTGCTCGCCGTCGGGGTGGTATTGTAATCTCGCGATAAAGACGACTTGAGATCCCAATCGAATTCGCCTTCAGAGCGCATGAGGTAGCCCGCGGACTCTCGCGTTCCCGCGAGGGCGATTTTAAGATCGAGATTTTTTTCGAGGCTGATTTCGATTGCCCGGGAGAGGGGGAGCTTTGTCTTTTCGGAGGCCGCGGCGGGAGCGGGGCAAGAGAGCAGGAGCAGGACGGCTATGCTGGCTTTGATTCCATGGCTCATCAACGCAGGACCTCTCATTGCTCGGTCTCTTGATTATCCCAGAACTGCCTGGGACGAGAAATGGGCAGAAAGTGCCGGGTTTGAATTAGCCGGGCCGAACGAATCGTGGTGATCGTATCCGTCCGACAGCGGAACAGGCGAATTCCGGAATCATTTGAAAATCACCCGGAGCATGTGCGTCGCGCATGATATGCAAGGATCGTAATTGCGAACGACATGCGCGCACCGATGCGCGAGTTCACCGGTCGGCCGGAGTGCGTTCCGGTTCGCGACGTTGAACAGATCGGTCTCGATGCTCTTCTGATTCTGGGAAGTTGGCGGAATGATCCGCGCTTCGCGAATCAAACCGTCCTCCCCGACTTCGTATCGATGATAGAGAAGGCCGCGAGGAGCTTCGGAACAGCCATGCCCTACTCCCGCTTTCACTCGGTACTTGACCCGTTCCGTAACAGAGTCGTCGTATTGTTCCAAAATCCGGATCGACTCCTCGCACGCGAAGAGCGTCTCAAGCGACCGGACGATAATGCTCTTGTAGGGATTCCGGCAATCCTCACGAGAGAACCCCACCGACGTCGCGGCCTGCCGGACGGTCGCCGGCATTTTGGCTTCGTTCAGATAGTAACGCGCGGATGGCCCGACGAAGTATGCCCCTCCGCCGATTATTTTTGCCTGCAGGGCATGAGACCACTCGACTTGATACTCCTCGAAGTGATTCGGAAACTCCGCGACGGGAATTTCGTGTCCGCGACTCGTCGCGATCTTGCCCTCGAGAATCGGATATTCGTCAGGATGAGAAAGTGAAACGAATTCATAATCCTGAACGTAATCCGGGAATTCGAGCTTCGCGACGAATTGAACCGTTTCGTGAGCGATATCGCGGGCGCGTTTGAGCGGGTCGAGCATTTTTTCGAGCGCGCGTCGCTCGGGAAATTTATAGAAACCGCCGACTCGCACATTGATCGGATGAATTTCGCGCCCGCCGATCGCGGACATGAGATCGTTACCCGTCTTCTTCAGCTCAAGGCCGCGCGCGACCTGGACGGGATACTTGCGCGACATTTCGATCGCGTCTTCGTAGCCCAGAAAATCCGGTACGTGGAGCATATACACGTGCAAGCCGTGGCTTTCGAGCCACTCCCCGCAAAAGATAAGACGCCTGAGGGCTCGAATTTCCGGCGTGACTTCGATCCCAAGCGCCTGTTCCAGCGCATGCACCGCGCTCATCTGGTACGCGATCGGACAGATCCCGCAGATCCGGGAGGTGATATCCGGAACCTCGGTGTGGTGCCGCCCTCGCAAAAACGCCTCGAAGAACCGGGGTGGCTCGAAAATATTGAACTGCACGCTCTCGACAGCGCCGTCGCGCATGATAACCGTGAGTCCGCCCTCTCCCTCGACACGTGCAAGAGCCTCGACCCGGATCGTCCGGTTGGAAGGGGAATCCGATGTTTTCGATTGTACGCTCATGAATCACTCGTTCTTGGGATTAAAGGGCGCCGGATTTGGCCCGAAGTTTTGCCTCGTGGCTCCGAATTCCTCAGAAGCGGTCTTCATGAGATCGCTGCCGGAATAGTAGGACCGCAGCGCGCGCTCGACTGTCATCGGCGTCACGTGCATTTCCTTGATGAACCAGTTCCCGAGCGAAGCGGCGTTCGGTGTTTCCTTCGGGCCGAAGCAGCCGTAACATCCCCTGTTGAAGGACGGGCACAGCACTCCGCACCCGGAGTGGGTGATCGGGCCGAGGCAGGGAACGCCGTGCGCGACCATGACGCAGATATTCCCTTTGATCTTGCAATCCACGCATTGGGAATACGGCGCGACATTCGGTCGCCGATTTTGGAGAACCGCGACGATCACTTCAAAAAGCTGGCTTTTGTTGACCGGGCAGCCGTTCAGGGCAAAATCGACTTTGACGTGCTTTGACATCGGCGTCGAAGTCTCGAGAGACCGGATGTACTCCGGCTTCGGGTAAACGTATCGGGCGTACTCCTCGACGCTCGTGTAATTGCGAAGTGCTTGAATCCCGCCGGCAACCGCACAGGCGCCGATCGAAACGAGAACTTTCGATTGACTTCGGATCTCCCGAATCCGCCTCACGTCCTCCTCGGTCGTGATCGAGCCGTCGGCAAGAGCGATTTCGTAGGGCCCGGGAAGAGCCCGGCTCGAGGCCTCGAGAAAGTACGAGATATCCACGGTCGCCGCGAGTTCGAGGAGTTCCGTCTCGCAATCGAGAAGGCTCAGCTGGCAACCGTCGCACGAGGCGAACTTAAAAACCGCAAGTTTTGGCTTTTGATCCGAGATACTCGACATATCAGAACTCTTTCCTCAAAAAGACCGCTCCAACCTCGTCATATGAGAACACCGGGCCATCCTTGCAGACGAAAACCCCTCCGTATTGGCAATGCCCGCAGAATCCGATTCCGCATTTCATGCTTCGTTCCATCGTGACGAAAATCCGGTCCTCCGACATTCCGAGGCCGGTAAGTTCCGGAATCGTATAACGCATCATGATTTCCGGCCCGCAGATCATGGCGACCGAATGCAGCGGATCGAACCGGGCTTCGGAGATCAATTTCGGAACGACCCCGACCCGCCCTTTCCAGTTTGCGTCCCCCGCGTCGACCGTGATCAGAACCTGCATGTCTTTTCGCCGCCCCCACTCGGCGAGCTCGTTCGCGAAAAGAATATCTCTCGAAGTCCTGGTTCCGAAGAGAAGGACGATCCGGCCGTACTGAAGCCGGTTACCGAGCGCGTGATACAGAGCGGGCCGAAGCGGCGCGAGTCCGATTCCGCCCGCGATGAGCACGAGGTCTTTCCCTTGCGCCTTATCGACGGGCCACGGTCTGCCGTAGGGACCCCGAATGCCGACGTCCGCCCCCGGCTTGAGTTTCTGGAGAAGTGCCGTCGTCTGCCCCACCGCGCGGATCGTGTGAATGCAATCGCCCGCACGTCCGGGATCTCCGCTGATCGAGATCGGCACCTCTCCTGCCCCAAAGGCGTAAATCATGTTGAATTGCCCCGGAAAAAATCGAGGAATCTTCGTGCTTGCGTCGGAGGGAACGAGGTTCATCGTGAAAATGTCATGCGTTTCGGCCTGAAAGGACTTCACCCGGTAGGCGATCGGAAGCATCGGCTCGCAAAGCGGCTGCCCACCTCTGTTCCTTATCGTCAACGAGCCGGTCGCGTTCATGAGGCCTTCTTTTTGGCGCCGTAAATGTCGAGAACCTGAAACCGGGTTGATCGAAGCCGGGCATTCATCTCTTCGGCGCAGACCTTCATGAGGCGATACCCCAGGGCGGGATCCGCCTCAGCCTTGGAACGGAGACAAACGCCATCCATTGCGACAAGACGGCTATCCTCGACGGCACGGACATCGAACACCCAGCGATACGGCGGGAAGAGCCAGGACCAGCCCACGACCTGCCCGGGCCCGAGCGTTTCAACTGTCAAATTGGCGTAACCCGGAGCCTGCATTTCGAGAGCGAGGGTTCCGGTGCGGATCACGTAAAATGCTTCCGCGGAAGCTCCCTCGTGAGCCAGGTATTCGCCGGCACGAGCGATCTGATTTCGTCCACAACCCGCAAGCAAGTCAATGTCGGATCTCGAAAGCTTTTGGAAAAATTGATGTTCTCCGAGCAGTTCTTCAATTGTTTTCATTTTTGGCTATCGCCTCGGCTTCCTCGGTGATGTCGATCCCCACGGGACACCAGGTGATGCAACGGCCGCACCCCACGCAGCCTGTCGTCCCGAACTGATCCCACCACGTTGACAGTTTATGAGTCATCCACTGCCGGTATCGTGATTTGCCCGTATAGCGGACTGATCCCCCATGGATGTAACTATGATCCAAGGTGAAGCATGAATCCCAGCGACGCCATCGCTCGGCCGTGCTGTTCCCAAGGTCCGCAGTGTCCTCGACGGTCGCGCAAAAGCAGGTCGGACAAACCAAGGTGCAGTTGGTGCAGTTCAAGCATCGCGCCGCGACGTTCTCCCATCGAGGATGCTCGAAGTTGTTGTTGAGTAACTTCCGAACTCCCGTAAGGTCCATGCGGCGTTTCTGAGTTCGCGCGACCTCTTCGAATACCGGTCGCGCGCACGCGCGATACTCCTCGATACCGTCATTGAGATGACCGCTCCTTTCAAAGAGCGCGAGAACTCTTTCGCCTTCAGCGCTGTTTTCCTGGATCAGAAAATAGTGTTCGCGTTCACTGACGATCTCCGTCAGTGCAAGGTCGTAGCCCCCGCGAACCTCGGGCCCGGTGTTCATGCTGGCGCAAAAGCAGGTCGGGCTCGAAGAAGTGCATTGAACGGCGACGATGAGCGCGTTCTCTCGCCGTGCCTGATAAGCCGGGTCCTGGATCCGAGGCTCGATGAAAATTCGATCCTGAATCGCGATCGCAACGACATCACAGGCGCGAACGCCGATGAAAGCCACTTTCGGGGCTTCGACGGGTTCACGAGTGAATTGAATCGAGCCGTTTTTCGTTTTTGTTGAGGAAAATAACCGTTCTCGGCTTTTGAAGAGCGATTCCTTCCAAGTGCGCGGACTCGAGGAATAACCGAAGTACGCGCGGCTGTCCGTTTTTTTGATCCGGTAGAACCCAGGGCCCTGCTCGTCCGTCCAGCCCCGGGGCAAGTCGTTCAGCCCGCGAATCTCGTCATAAACGACTGCTTGGTTATAAACACGTGGTCCGACGAGACGGTAACCTGCGCTTTCGATCGAACTCAGAAGCTTACCTAAATCACTCGCCTCAAACCGATTCACGACGCCGGGTTCTAGTACTTGTCTCCGCGCGCAAGGAAGCGGAATCGCCTCATGCGGCGCATAAGTTCATATTTCTAAGGAAGATAAGATGCATCCAGCCGAAGTGTCGCGAAGTCAACATCGATCATGGTACCCGGTTCGCCCGGTATCGTCGTTGGCTCTTTTTCTCGGAATGGCGAGTCTTGGCTTCCTTGTTTCTGCTACGGCTTGAGCGCGTTGGCCGAGTGGGCTTTCGCATTTTGGGTACCGAGACGGCGTGCGCCAGAAGCTCGCGCAGTTTCTCGAGGCAATCCTCCCGATTTCGCTGCTGATCGCGATAGCGGTCGCTCGCGATGACGATTTCCCCCTCGACCGTCAGCCGTGAAGACAGTCGGTTCAGGAGCCAGGAACGTTTTTCGAGGTCCAGACTCGCGCTTTTGGCGAGGTTCCATCGGAGTACCGCCTTACTATTTACCTTGTTCACGTTTTGCCCGCCCGGACCGGAACTCCGGACATACGAGAATTCGATTTCTGAAAGCGGGATTTGAATCTCACGGGCCCAAGATTGAGTCACGAGCATTACCTTCCTATTCGACAAGCCTAGGGCTAAAGTATAGAACAGGACCATGAACGACATTTGTTATTTCTGCAAGCGGGCGCCGGTCGAACATGTTTGTTCCATCTGTAAGCGCGGTGTCTGTATCGAGTGTGCCGATTGCCATAACTGCTATCCTCGCGAGGGGAGGCACGTGGTGAAAATCGGGATTTGCTGTGCTGCCTGGAATAGGCCGCGGGCAACCGTCGTTGTTGTAT
>Ga0208958_1001317_pt1 | contig 25312 bp, 23 predicted proteins | sample RifOxyB1_FD_184032 | JGI IMG/M metagenome (GOLD analysis project Ga0208958, IMG submission 184032) | Soil microbial communities from Rifle, Colorado - Rifle Oxygen_injection B1 (SPAdes) | ecosystem: Environmental > Terrestrial > Deep subsurface > Rock core/Sediment | place: Rifle, Colorado...
GCCGCAGCGCCGCCAGCGGCAATCCTGCGATGGCGGCGTCGACGGCGTCGGGCGCGATCATACGGTGCGCGCGTCGGAAGCGGACCACGGCATGGGCGGAGCCATAGGTCGGACCGATCGCGGCGTCGGCTTCAATGCCTTCCTCCTTCAGGCGGCGGATCATGTCCGCCAGCATGGCGGCCTCGCCGCCCTGAAGGTGGGCGGCCCCTGTGGCGTCGATGGCGAGGCCGTCCGGCGGATCGGGCTGGCAGACGGGGGCGTACCGGCGCATGGCCCAGACAGCGAGACGTCCGAGCGCGGCCTCGTCGCCCGCCGGGTCCGCCACCCGAACGTCGAGGCCGGGAATGAGGGCCTGGGCCTGGGTCGCCGCCATGCCGACGCGTGCGCCATGGGCCAGCGCCGCCGTGTTGGCGGCAAGCACGATCCGGCGCCGCCCGGACCGACCCGCGAGGATCAGGGGAAGCTCAGGCGGCGGCGCGACGTCCGCCAGTCCGCGTCGCAGACGATCGACGGGCCAGTTCGGCAGGTAGAGCGAGACGACCCGTCTCATCACAGGCTTCCAGGGTGAAATCCGCAGCCTCGGCGCCGCGACAGCGAATGAGTTCGACGAACCAGCGCGCCCGCCCCACGCCGGGCACGGGCAAGGGCGAGGAGGGGGCCGGGCTGATGCGCCAGCGAGTGGCGGAGGCGGTATGCTGACCGAAGTCGGCGGCGTCCGAAGCCCGTCGCCATCGCCGCACCGCCAGACCCAGGCCGCCCGAGTCTTCGGCGGCCAGCTGCAGCCGTCGGGACGCGACGAGACTGAGGCGGGCGGTCTCGGCCACGACGGCGGCCAGACCGGGATGACGAAGGCCTTCCTCGAAACAGGCGAGGAGGGAAGGCTCGTCCCCGGCCTCGACATAGATCACCCGGTCCGGCCCCAGACCGGCCTGACGCAGGGCCGGGGCGAAGAGGTCGGGGCGGGTCACGCACCATAAGACCTGGCCGGGCCGCCGGGCGGCTATGCCGGCGGCGAACAGCGCGGCTGCGGCGCCGTCCACGGCCTCCTCGCCGCCGCCTGCGATCTCATGAACGGCGCCCAGTGAAAGGCCGCCGCCGGGGAGATGGCGATCGAGATCTTTCACCCCGAAGGGCAACACGCCGGTGGTGTTCCGGCCGCCCTGTTCAAGGGCGCGGATCTGATCGCGCAAACTGTCGAGCCCGGCAGGCAGGCGGGCGTGCATGGGGAGCCTCCTGTTCCAAGGCTGATAAATGTTCCTATAATGTTCTGGTTCTGTATGACGCGAAGAGTCAACCTTCGCTCGTCCCTTATCCCCTTCGCCGGACGACCTGTGGACCGCGCGCCAGGACGGCCAGGGACGGTCGCCGCTGGCTTTTTCAGCGAAGTCGGCGATCAATGGTGCGGTAGACGGAGGTCCGCATGTGCAACGAGTATCAGCTCATCCTTCCGTTCGACGAGGTGATCGAGACCTTCAACCGAACCGGCGACCGGCTCGTCTTCCCCGACGGCATGCCCAATTTCGGACCCATGGCCTCGATCCGTATCGGCGACCGTGCGCCCATCATCACCCGGGGGCCCGACGGCTCGCAGCTGATCGTGTCGCCCTGGGCCTGGAAGTCACCGCAGGGAAGACCCGTGTTCAACTTCCGATCGGACGGTCGATCCTTCGACGGCGTCACCCGGTGTCTGATCCCCGCCGACGGCTTCTTCGAGTTCACCGACGCCGAGCCGGGTCAGAAGCGCAAGACCAAGTGGCGGTTCACCATGACCGACGCGCCGATCTTCTGGGTCGCCGGTCTGGTTCGAGACGGCGCCTTCGCCATGCTGACCACCGAGCCGGGACCGGACATCGCCCCCTATCACGATCGCCAGATCGTGCTGTTGAAGCCGGAAGCCGCCCTCGACTGGCTGGATCTCCGCAAGCCCGAGGCCGAACTGCTGCGCGCGCTTCCAGAGGGCAGTCTGTCCGTCGAAAAGGTCTTCCCCGAAGCGGCTTGAGCGGGCGTTATCGACCGAGGTCCTGCCCAAGCTGCTTGCCGGATAGTACTTGTGCAAAGCCGCGCCCATCGAGGGAAAGGGTGACGGTCTTGCCCATGGCAGGCGCCGCCTTGCCGACGCCGAGCCGCCCATAGTGTTCCGAGCCGTCGGCGGCGCGCACCACCACATAGGCGGAGCCGCCCAGCTCATCGTGGAAGCCGGTCTTGACGATCTTGCCCTGGACCGGCGTCTTGCCGAGTTGTTCGGTCGAACGCGCACCTTCCAGACGCCTCTGGTTCAGGGTGCGGATAACGTCTTTCGAAAGCTGAAGACGACGAAGCTTCGCCTCGAGGTCGGTGGAGAGCTGAAACCGTCTACCCGACCGGACCGCCAGCCCGAGACGTTCAAGGTGGCGCAGCCGCCCCCGGGTAAGCGCGGTCCACGCATCCGTTCCGCCGATCCCGTCATCGACACATCCGCTTGCGTCCGCGGCCGCCAAGAGGCGCCGATCAAAGGCGGTGAAGCGGTCCGCCTCTGTTTCCCGCCAGACCCGCCGTTCGGCATCCTGACGGCTGAGGTCGCCGAGCCGCTCCTGGGCGACCTCCTGCGCTCGGGCGCGGAAGCCGTAGCCGATGTAATCGCGAGGGATCACGAGGTCCCGGCCATCGCCCCTTCGCCCCCGAACCAGCACATGGGCGTGCGGCTGGTCGGTGTCGAAATGGCAGACGGCGATCCAGTTCAGACCCGGCTCTCCAAGGTCGTCGGCGACCCTCGACATGATCTCCCTGGTGAAGCCCTGGAGGTCCGAAATCCGATCGCCGTGCTCGGGTGAAATGATGAAGCGGAAATGGTGCCTGTCCTTCGCCCAGCCCTCCGTGGCGCCGGCCGCATCGACCCCTTCACGCACCGGTCCGAAGAAGGCCGCGCGCTCGCCGTCCTCGCCGGCGCCCATGCGGCCGAGATAGGCGATATGGGCGGCAAGCGCCGCGCCTCGGGCGAACCCCTTGCCCATGTGTCGGGACACCAGCGCCTTGACCGTGACGCGCTGCCGGATGTCGAGACGGAAGGGTCGACCTGAGCGGTTCTGGGCCGCGCGCAAACAGCCGGCGCGGTCCCCATAGGCGAACAGACGCGAGGCCGCGAGCCTCTGGAACATGGCGATCCGGACGCTGGTCTTGTCCGACTTCAACCTCTGCGGAAGGCGCACTCTCAAGGTCGAGACGTCATCCTTCGACGCTTGGGCGAGGCGCACCTCAATGGCGGTTCGGACCTGCATGATCGGCGCTCCGGTCTGTCGTCGGCGCGGAGTCAGGCGTCAACTCAGCGCAAGTCGACGTCGGTCTCCGCAATCCTCGCAAGTGTCTGCCCGGGCTCAGGAAAACAGAAGGCCAAAACCCCTCTTTTATCTTGCCCTAAGCCCTCAATCTGACGATTTCCAACCAGCCTCTCCAACAGTGAACACAGCCAATCAAACCTCGGCAAGACCCAGGCGACCCCGGCGTTCAGACCGCTTCGGGTCCGCCGGATGACAAGAAAAAGCCCGCCCGGCCGAAGCCAAGCGGGTCATTGATCCAGATCGTGATGTCTCAGGTGGCCCGGGCCTTGATGGGCACGTGCCGCAGCCCGTTCTCCATCGCCTTTTGGCCGAGGTTGAGCGCCGGGCCGAACGGCCGCTGATCCTCCCGCACCCCGGCCAGCGAATGGACCAGGGTCAGGCAGACCTCCGGCTCCAGCGCGATCAACTCGTCGTTCGCCCGGAAGGGAGCCGCCTTTCCGTTCCTGTCGAAATCGGCCCGGGCGAGGATCAGCTTCACCCCCTTCTGCTGGGCCCATTTGATCGCCAGCTTCTCGGATCCTTTCGCTCCGGTCGTCGCCAGAGCCATGTCCGGCCATTCCCCCTTCGCCCAGTTGAGGGCGTCGAAAATCCGCCCGGCGTCCTCGGCGGTGTCGGCCGTCGGCGCGCCCCGGAAGGCGATCACCGGACCGCCCGGATCGGCCTCTCCGGACCGCCGGCTCCGGATCGCCCGGATCGCCTGTTTCGCCTCAAGCTGCGCCGCCGTCAGATGGGTGCCGCGCCGTGATCCGCGCCAGGCGGTCCAGACCTCCCCGGTCGCGATCGTCCAGGTTTCGGAGACCGCATCCCGGATCAGCTCGCAGGCCTGCGTCGCCGCATCTCCGGATCTCGCTTTCGCCGTTGCGTCCTGAAGCTCGACATCGGCCGCTTCCGATCCGTCGAAGTCCCGGTCCAAGGCGCGCATCGCGTCGCGGGCGCGGTCGGCGTCCCGTTCGATCCGTCCCGCAGCCGAGTGGAAGGCGCCGATCAGGGCTTCGCCGAGGATCGTCTGATAGTCCTCCAGAGCGGTGTCGGAGATCACGTCCACGAGCTCGGTCATGAGCGCGCGCCCCAGCTGGATCAGGGCGTCCTCGGTCGGGTGCGGACGCGCATCCCCCAGGGACGCGGTCAGGTCGTCGAAGGCGGAGTCGGACTTCGAGGAAGCGGAGAAGGCGGTGTTGAAGTGGGTCATCGAACCATTCCTTTTGAAGAAGAGAATGTCGAAGCGCCCCATGCGCAACGACCCCGGCTTTGGCCACGGCGGGGTCCCCGGCAGTCACCGGAGCGGAGGGCCGCTTGCCCTCCGTGGAGGGGAACGGCGAAGCCGTTGACTTCCGGGGCGCCGTGACAAAGTCGGAGGGCGTTGTGTGGGGGCAAGTCGTCGTCGCCCTTCGCGACGACGACCCCATTCGGCGCCGTCGCGCCGATACGGACGAGAAGGCATCGACCTTCTCGTCCCTCGACGCCGGCGGGCCGGCGGCGCAGCCCCGGGCGAGCGAGCCGTCCTCAAGGCGCGACGCCCGCGAGGCGCATAAGGCCCTCCACCGACAGCGGTGCGGGCCGATAGGCGATCGCCGCATGGGCGGCGCAGAAGGCGCCGCGTTCAGACGGACGACCACAGAGGCTGAACGCGGCGTCACCCGGTTCGCCATACGGCCAACGGCAATCTGTCCGCCTCACCGACAGGATGGTCGCGACGCCATCGGGCGGAGGCTCGGGCGCCAGGCGATGCGCCGCGGCACGCTGAGGCCGGTCGCCTGTGCGCCCCTCCGAGAGGCCGAGGCGAGCGACCTTGCCGAGGACGGCGTTGCGGGTGAGGCCCCCGCCGAGCTCCAGGGCGATGGTCTCGGCGCTCCGCCCTTCGGGCCACAGGCGCTTCAGCAGATTGATACGGTCTTGGGTCCAGGCGGACATGGCGGTCTCCTTCGTCGAGCCCCGATGGCTCGCCCGAACGCGCCCTTCCTCCGGCCTTCCCCGTCGCCAGCACGAAGAAGGGCCCGAGGCGCAGTGCGCCCGGGCCCTTCAAATCTCCCTTCCGATCAGAACGGGATGTCGTCGTTGAGATCGTAACCGCCGCCCGCCTCGACGCCGCGATCGGCGACGCCGGAGCGGTCTTCAGCCGGTTCGCCGGCGACGCGCCGGTTCTTCAACCGGATGTCGCTGACGACGAGGCGAAGGTCGTAGTGCTCCACCCCGTCCTTGCCGGTCCAGGTGTCGTTTTCGACATGGCCCTGGATCACGACGCGGCTGCCCTTTCGGGCATAGGGCTGGATGTAGTTTTCAGCCGTCGCCTCGTTGAAGCAGATGCAGTTGAAGCCGGTGGTCCGCTCGCCGGGTTCACCGTTGGCGCGCCGGAAGCGGGTGGTTTCCACGACGCGGAAGCTCGCGCGCTTCTTACCGGAGCCTTGCGCCGACAGGATGGAAGGGTCTGCGGCCAGATAGCCTTCGAGGGTCAAAGTTTGCATGGTCAGTCTCCTTGAAATCAGAATGAGGTGTTGAGGATCAGGCGGCGGCGCGGTCGTCCGCCGCGTCGGCGCTCGCATCGGCCTGGCGGTCTTCCGCCCAGTCGAGGACGGTGAGCCGATTGATCACCAGCTCCTTGGCCGTCCGCTCCGACCCGTCGCGGGCGGTGTAGGCAGTGTCGATGAAGGCGCCGATCACGACGGCCTCGCACCCTTGCGCCAGCCCGCGCGCGATGACCTTCTCGTTGAGGCCCTTCGACCAGCTGACGCAGTTGACGCCGACCAGCCTGGCCTTGCCGGCATTGTCGGTCCCGCGCTGTTCGAGCAGGCGGAAGACCGCCTTGCCGAAGTCGTCGCTGATCTGGGGGTCGGCCGCGAGGCGGCCCGTGAACACCATGGTCTGCATATCAGTCTCCTATTGATCCAAAGCCGCCGGGGAGCCGATCTCCCCAATCCCGCTTCGCCCGAGACCTCCCTTCCTCCTCAGCTCCCGGCCGGGCGCTTTCGCCCGGGCGTGACCGCCTGGACTGTCGCTATCGATCCGCTTTCGCGCGATGCTGGGGCATGTGCGTTCTCACCCTCGCCTGGGATATCCACCCGGAATGGCTGCTCGTGGCGGCGGGCAACCGGGACGAAGCCCATGCCCGCCCGTCCGCGCCGCTGGCGCGCTGGGGCGACGGGTCGGGCGTCATCGGCGGGCGGGATCTTCAGTCCGGCGGCATGTGGCTGGGCGTCTCGGAGCCTCATCCCCGCTTCGCCGTCGTCACCAATGTCACCGGACAGGGCGCGCCGAATCCCGACCGGCTGAGCCGCGGCGGCTTGGTGCACGACGCGCTCGCGAGCCGTGCGCCCTTCGCCTCCCCGGAGCTGAGCCGCTTCAACGCCTTCAACCTGATCGTCATCGCCGAAGACGCGGCCATGGAGCGGACCAACCGCCCCGAGCCGCTGTCCCGGTCTCTGGCCCCGGGGTGGCACGCGCTTTCCAACGGTCTTCTCGATGCGGCGTGGGATCGGAAGGAGCGGTTGACCGAGGCCGCACAGGCCTGGCTCGCGGCCGCGCCCAGGCAGCCCGAGGGTCTCCTCGCGAGCCTCGACGATCGCGAGCAGGGACGACCGGCCAAGGCGGACCGGCCGATCTTCCTCCTCAATGATCTCTACGGAACGCGGTGCAGCACTGTGGTCGCCGTGGATCGGGCCGGGCGGGGCCGGATCTGGGAGCGACGGTTCGATGCAGTCGGCGCCGTCACGGGGGAGACGGAGATCGCGTTTCACTGGCTGATCTGACGGCGCCGACCGAACCTTCAGGCCGCCGCCCCCTCCAGGATCGACTGGACCGGATGGCGGCGCAGCACCCCCTCCACGACATCGGGCCGGTCCACCGGAACGAAGATCCGTGGGGCATAGGCGATGATCTCGACGAAACAGCCGAGCGCGACCAGGGCGTCACGGTCGGTGCGGCCCCCGACCACTTCCAGCCGCCAGCGGTCCATGACCCGCGATCGCTTGAGCCACAGGCCGCCCGAAAGGGCGAGCTGCACATTGCGATCGAGTACGGCCGCGGCTGTGCGCCCGCCGTCGGCCCAGGCGTCGCCGACCTCGGTCAGGCCCAGCGCCGTCTTCAGGCTGGCGGCCTGAACCTCGTCCAGCACGCGGCCCAGCCAACGCCGACCGTCCGGCGCGCGTACGCGGCGAACCGAGCAGCCCTTGGACGGCAGCTTTCCCCAGATCGGCAACAGAAGGCCGGTCGCCAGGGTCAGTCGCCGCGTCCGCCACGGATCGGTCGCGGCGACTTCGGCGTCCCAGACCGCCCGCCACGCCGCCTCATCGGTCTGGGCCCAGGCCGACTCCTCAAACGTCTTCTCCGGCGTGACCTGATGCTGGTCAGGCCGTAAGAGGCGCACCGCCGGAACAAGCCGGTCGTCATCGGTCGTGGTGGTCAACCCGAACTCGGCCACGGCGGCGCGGCCGGAGCGGTCGTTGACGACCAGGCGGAAGGCCGAGCCCTCGGCGGCTTCCAACGCGGCGTTCGAGCTGACGATCTCACGCCGCACCTTGAGTTCGAAGGTGACGAGCGCAGTTTCCGCCCCGGTCGAGACGTCGGTGCGGATAGTCTCCTCCTCGACCACGGCCAGTTCCTCGGCCTCGATGTCCTCCAGTCCGCGATCCAGATCGCCCGAGGCGGCGGCGCGTTCGAGGATGCCTGAAAGGATGCCGTCGAAGTCGGCGAACAGGGCGTTCTGGTCGGCGATGCGCAGCGCCAACAGCCGGTTCAGGAAGGTGTGGATCGGCGGCAGGTCGTCGGAGGGCTTGAGCCCGCCGTCGGCGTCGCGCAGCTTCAGGCCGGTCCTCGTCTCGAAGTCCTCCAGCGTCATGGACGACAGCTCGCCAAAGCCGAGCGCGCCATAGAAGACCAGCAAGGCGCGTCGCGCCCAGGGGCTTTCCAGATTGTCCTCGGCCCGGAACAGACCCGCGCCCGCCGTGCGGCGTTCGCCGCGCGTCAGGGCCCCCAGCGAATCCAGCCGTCGGGCGATGGTCGAGGTGAACCGCTTCTCGCCGTGGATGTCGGTGGTGACTGGGCGGAACAGCGGCGGACAGGCCTGGTGGGTTCGATGACTGCGCCCCAGACCCTGGATGGCGGTATCCGCCCGCCAGCCCGGTTCGACCAGGTAGTGCGAGCGGCGCTGCTGGTTCGGCGCCGAGAGGTCGGCGTGGTAGCTGCGTCCTGTGCCGCCCGCGTCCGAGAAGACCAGGATACGCTTGCGGCCGGACATGAAGGCGTCGGTCTCCGACCGCGCGGCCGAGGCGCCGCGGCGCTCGACGAGCCGGCGTCCGTCGCGCGCGACGACGCGACGCGACCGTCCCGTGATCTCTGCGACCGCCTCTGTTCCGAACGCATCCAGAAGGGCGTCGAGCACGCCGGGCACGGCGGGCAGGAGCGCCATCTTCTCGATCAGGTCTTCGCGCCGGCGCAACGCCTCCTGGCTCACGGCGGGCCGGCCGTCGACCATGACCGGGACCAGCGTCACCGCGCCGTCGTCACCCTCGATCGCCTCCATGAGATTCACCGGGAAAGCCTCGCGCAGATAGTCGAGGACATATTCGCGCGGGGTCAGGTCGATGGAGAGGTTGTTCCACTCCTCGGGCGGTATGGACGCCAGTCTTCGCTCCATCACCGCCTCGTTCGTCGAAACGATCTGGACCACGGCGGAACGCCCTTCGGTCAGGTCTGCCCGGATCGACGCCGCAAGCGTCGGCGCCTTCAACCCCGCGAGCAGGTGGCCGAAGAAGCGCAGCTTGGCGCCTTCGAACGCGGAATGGACGGCTGAGGCGGCCAGGCCGCTCTTGGCCTTGCCTTCCTCATCATTGAAGCCGGTCGCTTTCAGCGCCTCGCCCAGATTGGCGTGGATCAGCTGGAAGGCGTCGGCCCAGGCGTCCCAGATGCTGATGTCGTCCTCGGTCAGGGCGTGGAAGAGCGGCTCGTACTCGACGCCCTCGAACGACAGGGAGCGCGCGACGTAGAGGCCCAGCGCCTTGAGCTCGCGCGCCACGAGCTCCATGGCGGCGACCCCGCCCTTGTCCATGGCGTCGAGGAAGTCGTCGCGGGTTACGAAGGGCGCCTCCGGCCCGCCCCAGAGACCCAGACGGGCGGCATAGGCGAGGTTCTCGGCCGTCGTCGCCCCGGTCGCCGAAACATAGAGAACACGGGCGTTGGGTAGCCGATTCTGCAGCGCCAGACCGGCCATGCCCTGCAGCGAAGCCTTCTTCGTTCCCCGTGCGCCCTTGCCGCCGCCGGCGGCGTTGGCCATGGCGTGGGCCTCATCGAAGGCGATCACCCCGTCGAAGTCTTCGCCCAGCCAGGCGACGATGTGGTCGAGCCGGCTTATCTTCTGGCCGCGCGCCGGCTGGCGCAGGGTGGCGTAGGTGGTGAAGACGATGCCGCGATCGAGCCGCACGCCTTCTCCCAACTTCCAGCTGTTGAGCGGCACGATGTCGTGGGCGCCCCCGCCGATCGCGCCCCAGTCGCGTCGGGCATCGTCCAGAAGGGCGTCGTTCTTGGACAGCCACAGGGCCTTGGTCCGCCCCTGGGCCATGTTGTCGGCGATGACGGCGGCGATCTCCCGGCCCTTTCCGCAGCCGGTGCCGTCGCCAAGGAAGAAGCCGCGCCGGAGCTGGACGGAACCCTCGTCCTCCTCCCGCGACAACCTGAGCTGATGAGCCGCCTCTCCCGGCGTCCACCAGGCGGGCAGCATGCCGGCGTGCGCCTCGCCGGCGTAGATGACCGTCTCCAGCTGGGCGTCGGAGATCCGGCCTTCGAGACGCACCGCCGCCGGAAGAACCGGCCGGTATGACGGGGCGGGCGGGGCGACCGAGGCCATCGGACCGGACTCGACCAGGGCTGACGGGTGGGGCGTCTGCGCCGTCAGGGCGATCCGCGCCAGCCGGTGCGCCTGGTAGAGGCCGACATCGCGGCCCTCGCCCGTCCAGGCGAGGGTCTCATAGGTGATGGGGGACGCTCCCGCGAGGAAGCCGAGACGCCCGGACGGCAGGGCCAGCGACCGGTCCCGGGGCGCCAACAAGGTCTGCGCCCCGAGTTCGAGGCGAACCCTCGGCTTGGCCTTGGCGCGCTCGGGCACAGCCGAGGCCAGGGCGGCGCAGGCGGCGAGATCTTCACCATTCGCGAGCGCAGCGACTGCTGCGCCGCCCTCGAGCCGGTCCAGAACCAGCAACCCGGTCTCCACGCTGGTGCCGTGCCTGGAGAAGGCGCGTGGCGGAAAGCCGATCCGGGCGACGACACGCCCCCTGGCGCTCAGTCGACGCATCAGACCCTCGTCGACGAGGGCGGTGATCGGCACGACAGCGGCCAGGCGCCCGCCATCGGCCAGGGCCGAGAAGGCCCCGGTCAGATGCGCCTCCAGGTCGGTGAAAGGCGGATTGCAGACCGTGACGTCGAATCCGCCCGCGCCCGGCAACAGGTCCTGGACGCGACGTCCATCAAGACGTGACCGCGTCGCCGAAGCGAAGAGGCCGTCGAGCATTCCGGCGCGCCCCTCGGCCAGTTCGTTCAGCGTCAGAACTCCGCCGCAGGCCTCGGCGACGATAGCGATCAGGCCGGTGCCCGCCGAAGGCTCCAGCACCTGGTCGCCCGGGCGGACCTGTGCGGCCAGCACCACCAATGCCGCCAGTTCCGGCGGCGTGGAGAACTGGTCCAGTGCGATCTGATCTTCGCTGCGTCGGCTGTGGGTCAGACCCAGGCCGCCGACCGTCGCCAGAAGGGCGGCGATGGCGGCCGGCGCGTCCTCGAGCCGCGACACCTGGGGCGCCAGCCGGCGGATCTGCAGAACGGTCGCCGCCTCGATGGCCTCGTAGGCGTCCCGCCAGTTCCACAAGCCCTCGGCGTCCGACCCGCCGAAGCCGGTGGTCATGACGCTGGAGACCAGTTTGCGGTCCAGCGGGCGGGACCGGGCCAGGTGGGTGGCGAGCGCCCGGGCGGCGGCCATGAGGTTGGTGGCGCGGTCGCACGGGCGTGGTGCGCCGAAGAGCGAGAGGCTGGCGGTCTGAGGCGGTGTCTGCGCGGCGGTCATGGGAAGGGCTCCGTCGCCTGGAGCGGCGGGCTCATCCCTCCGGTCCTCCAGGCTCGCGCCCAGCCGCCCTTCCTCCCGCCTTCCATGACGAAGGCCCGCCGCGACGATGTCGCGACGGGCCTCGTCGTCTTCGCGCCTGGATCAGGCGGCGTCGTCGAGCGCCGCCTCGCCTTCAGCGGTGACCTCGACGGCGCCGACTCCGTCGTCAGCATCGCCTTCGCTCTCTTCCGCCGTGTCGCTCTCCAGATCGTCAGCGTCCGACGCCGCGACCTCGTCGACGTCGGGCGGCGTGGTCCAGGACAGGCTGGCCGGCGCCCATCCCTTCTCGGCCGCGTTCTCCTCGACCCAGGGGATCAGATCGGCCTTCTTCAGCAGAGCCGCTCGCACATCGGCCCGGTCCATCTCTTCCAGCATCTTCAACAGCAGGGTCTTGGAATGCGACTTCAGGAACTCGGCGTCCGGGGTCCAGTGCAGACTGATGTCCGCGCCGCAAAGCTCGGCGAGTTCGGCGGCTTCGGCCCGGGCCGACTTGCGGATCAGGGTCGTCCGCTCCTCCCGAACATCCAACGTGAGGGCGGTGAGCTCGGCCAGCAAACCCATCTTGTCGCCATGGGCGAGACCATGCACCCAAGCGATCACCGTCTGGCCCGACGCCTCCCAGGCGGCGCGTCGATCGTCGAGCCTCTGGCGGACCTCGCCGTCCAGCGTCTCGATGACGCGACCGCCGGTCGGCTTGAAGGCGGACGCGGTCAGGGCGAGGGCGGACTCGGACCTCTGGCCGAAGGTCCTGACGGCCAGCTGATTGAACAGGCGGGCGATCAGCGCCGTGAAGGCGACGCCGGGATCGTCGGCGAGGGCGCGGATCAGACCGCGGGTGGCCACGTCGGTGCGCACGGCGTGCAGGGCGTGATTGACGCCTTCGGTCTCGGGTTCCGGCGTATCGACCTCGGGCGGCCGGTAGACGGGAGCGGCAGCGATGCCCCCTGCGGAGGCGGGCGCCTGATCGTCGGTCTCGTCCTCGACTTCCGGCTCCACGGGCGTGAAGCACCGGATTTCGATCCCGGTGCGCACTGCAGGACGCAGGAGCAGGGTCGTGGCTGCGCGACCGCTCCATCCCGCCTGATCCATGGCCAGGCGGGCGCGGATCATCACATCGAGCGCGGTGTCCACCGCCTCGGCGTCGGTCGTCTCCGTCAGAACCGCCTCGACCCCATCGACAGCGGCGTTGAAGGCGTCTCGCTTGTCGCGGTAGTCCGCCATCTCCGTGGCCGGAAGCATGCCGCCATAGACGTAACCGGCGGCTTCCAGATCGTCCGCCAGATCCGGTTCTGGGCCCGCCGTGACGTGGACCGCCAGGCCCTCGGCCTCGTAGATCAGGGCGATCTCCCGTGCACGTCGGGTCCAGACTTCGGTGAGAATGGCCGGGTCCAGCAGCACCGGCGGCAGCTCGCCGAACAGATCGGTCTCGGTGCGGCCACCGGCCTCGGCGTAGCGCTCCGGGCCGATGAGGGCGCAGCGAGGGTCGCGCGCGGTGACGCGAGCCTCGTCGAGCTTTTCGGTCACGCGCCAATCCTGGAAACCGTGACCGTCGAGGGTCATCCGGGCCAGCTCCGCCTGCTCGTCGGGGTCGGAAAGCCGGGCGAGCAGGCGAGCCTGGCGCAGGTTCAGCCGGCCGAGCCGCAGCGCCTGCAGCGCGACATCCGGCAGGGCGGACAGGGCCGCGAGACGTTTGATGTCGATTTCCGCGTATCCCAGCGCCTTGGCGATCGTGGGCACGCCGAGCTTGCCCTTCAGCATCCGGCCGATCGCCGCGATGATGTCGGCGACATGGACCGGCACGGCCGTGTTGGTGAGCAGAACGGCCGCGGCCTGGCGGGCTGGGTCCGTCTCGACAAAGACATCGACGAGGAAGCTGTCGTCGATATGCCCCTGTTCGACCAGAAGACGAAGCGCCAGCAGGCGCCGCCGGCCGTCGAGCGCCATGTTGGCGGCTTCCTTCTTTCGACCGGGCCGGACGGTCAGAGGCTGCAGCTGACCGGCGGCGAACAGGGTCTCGGCAAGCAGAGGAATGTCATCGTCGGGGGGCTCGCCGAAGCGAAGGTTCTCCGGGGCGATGTCGAGATCACGGAGATGGACCAGCGGGCGGTTTCGGGTCGACGCGACCTGGAAAGGGGTGGCGACGACGGCGACGGCGGTGGAACGGGACATGAGGGCTCTCCTGCCGCAGGCGAGGTCCATCCCCGCCTTTACGGCGCCCGTCCGCGCCCTTCCTTTCCCGCTTTCTGATGGTCTCGAGCGGCCTCGTTCCAGTCGCCGAACGGGCGCGGCGGAAAGGCGACGATCGCTTCCACGCCATCGCGCTCGAGCCGCCTGGCCAGACGCACCGCGGCGATCTCCCCGGCTTCGCCCCGGTCTCCGGCGATGAGAACCGTCGAGACATGGTGGGGTGCATGCCACCGCGAGAGGTTTCCGGCGGACATGAGCGCCCAGCCCGGCAGGTCGAAGCGGACCATGGCGGACAGGGTGGTGACGACGCCCTCCGCCACCAGCATCCGCGCCGCCGCGGGACGCAGACGGACGGCCGATCCCGGCGGGACCTGACCCACGGTCTTGCGGGGAACGCTCAGACCCGATGCGACCTGCCCGTTGGTCGCGAGATAGGTGAGCTCGACGGCCGTGAGATCTCCCGAGGGCGACCGGATCCCGCTCATCATCGCGCGTCCGGCGCGCCGCCCCGGCCGGTAGACCGAGAGGGGCGCGCGGGGATGTTCGAGCAGGTCGTCGAGGTCTTCCCGCCAAGCGACGCCGCGCACGGCGAGGTGACGTGCGACCACGCCGGTCCGGACGGGTTGTACCCCATCCTGCCAGAGCGCACTCGCGACCGCTCGCCGTCGGGGGTGGTCGATCACGGGCCTGTCCGGCGTGTGCGCGACGCCCATGAGCCGACCGCCGGGATCGACCAGTCCGCGACGCCGCAGGTCGTCGCGCACCTCCCGCCAATCGGCCGCGCCGAAGGTGTGGATGACGACCCGGCCGCCATCGAGCAGGAGCGAGACAGAACGGTCCGCCTTCCCGTGGCCGGGCGCCGGCACATTGGCGCGCATGCCGGTCTGGTAGAGGTCTCCGCCGAGGATCGCCACGATCTGGCGCAGGCTCACCGGAAGTGCCCGAGGGTGCGCAGGCTGGCCGTACCGTCCCTCCCGACGATCAGATGATCATGGACCTGGATGTCGAAGACCTTGGCGGCGTCGACGATCTTCCGCGTCATCTCGATGTCGGCGCGGGACGGCTCGGGATCGCCCGAGGGGTGATTGTGGACGAGGATGATGGACGCGGCCGACACCTCCAGCGCCCGCCGCACGACCTCGCGCGGATAAACGGGGGCATGGTCGATCGTGCCGTGGGCGACCAGTTCGTCGCTCAGGAGCCGGTTGCGCTTGTCGAGGAACAGGGCCCGGAACTGCTCGCGGGGCTCCTCGGCCAATGCGACCCGAACATAGGCGAGCAAGGCCGTCCAGCTGGTGATGACGGGCCGTCTCGAAGCCTCGGCGCGGACCAGCCGTTCGCTGAGCACACGGAGCAGTTTCAGGTCGGTCAGCGCCCTTGGTCCCAGTCCGCTGGCGCGCGCGAGTTCCGGCACATCGGCGGAAGCGATGGCGGCGATGTCGCCGAACCGGTCGAACAGGGCGTCCACGGCGGGGATGGATGTCTGTCGCATGCTCCGGCCGAGCAGAAGCGCCAGGAGGGCGCGGTCGTCGAGGTTCGCGAGCGAACCCGTGTCGGGCGAACGCCCAACTGCGTCGATCGCGGGTTCGAGGTCAGGAAGCGGGCGCATGGCGGTCTCCAGCAAGGCTCCCAAGCGGAGCATTCCCGGCCGCCCTTCCTTTCTTCCCGATCGCGCTTTTCGATCCGACCGGATCGGCCCAGGTTGATCCGATGAAATGGTGGCTCATCCTCCCGCTCCTCGCCGCGCCCGCGATCGCCCACGCCGATCCGTGCGAGGGGCGACTGCCGGATCGCGCCGGTCAGGTTTTCTCGGGGCAAACCCGCTATGTCGGCGATGGCGACGGGCTCTGCGTCGGTGACAGCACGAACCCCTCCACCTGGATCGAGGTGAGGCTCGCGGACTTCAATGCCCCGGAGCTCAACGCATCGGGCGGACGCGCCGCCCGTGATCAATTGCGCCGTCTGGTGATGGGCCGACGTCTTGAATGCGTGGCGACGCGAGGACGTAGCGGCCGGGTGATCGTCTATGATCGGGTTATCGCGACCTGCCGGCTCGACGGTCGTCGTGTCGGCGACCTTCTGAGGGCCGCCGGGGTGCGCGAAGGCGGCAACTGACCCGGCACACCGCCGTCTCGATGGCGTCGGACGCCGCGCCGGTTCGGATGAATCTTCAGGCTGCCGATATCTCGTTCAGAGATCCGTTTGGCGTGTTCGCGCCAGCCCCTCGCCAGTCATCGGGTGTAGCTCGCGTCGTCGAGCGAAGCGGCGGCCGGATGGCGGCCTTCCGCCTTCCTCTCGCTGTATCGGTCAACGAGGTAGTCTGCCCGCCCTCGAGTGAGGAGGGTGAACTTGAACAACTCCTCCATCACATCGACGAGCCGCTCGTAATACGGCGACGCCAGCATCCGGCCCTGCTCGTCGAACTCCTTGAACGCCTTGGCGACCGAAGACTGGTTGGGGATGGTCAACATCCGCATCCATCGGCCCAGCACGCGAAGCTGGTTCACGGTGTTAAAAGATTGCGATCCGGCGTTGACCTGCATGACCGCGAGGGTGCGCCCCTGCGTCGGCCGAACGCCGCCGCTCTCCAAAGGGAGCCAGTCAATCTGCGACTTGAAGATGCCAGTCATGGCGCCGTGGCGTTCCGGGCTGCACCAGACATGGCCCTCCGACCAGATCGACGCCTCACGCAGTTCCTGAACCTTGGGATGGCTTGGATCGGCGTCGTCTGGCTGGGGCAGACCGCGCGGATCGAAGATGCGCGTTTCGGCTCCGAAGCTCCGCAGGAGACGATCCGCCTCCTCGACAAGCAACCGGCTGAAGGAGCGTTCGCGCAACGATCCATAGAGGAGCAGGAAGCGTGGAGGATGATCGAACGAGATCGGCTCCAACCGATCCAGCGTCGGGTAGTCGATGAACTCGTGCACAAGAGCGGGGAAATCGGTCATGGCTTTCCCATGCCATATATTTCGTATATTCGTGAAGTATGGAATCGAAATCAGCCGTCGATGCATTGTCCGCGCTCGCTCATGAGGGGCGACTGGCGATCTTCCGCGCGCTTGTCCGCGCCGGGCCTGATGGCCTGGCGGCTGGAAAGCTCGGCGAGGCTGTCGGGATCGCGGGCAGCACCCTGTCCAACAATCTGACCGTTCTGACGCGAGCCGGTCTGGCGGCCTCCACACGCGACGGCCGTTCGATCATCTACACCGCCGACTATGGTCGGATGACCGATCTGCTCGCCTTCCTGCTGGAAGATTGCTGCGAAGGGTCGCCGAACGTCTGCGCCCCGTTGGGCGACGTGATCGCCAAGGCCATGTGCTGCCCGCCACAGGTGCGCGCGTGAACCTCACGGGTCTGACCCCAGCCGATCCGGCGTGGTCGGATTTTCTATCGGCCCTGACGGATGCGGGTCTGCCCATTGATGACCTGGCTGACGAGGGGCAGTTCTTTTTCGTCAGCGAGACAGGCGTCTTTGGGGGCCTCACCCAGCTAGGCTCGCATGCCTTGCTGCGCTCCATCGTAGTCCCGCCATCTCTTCGCGGCACAGGCGAAGGTCGCCGTGTGGTCGAGGCGCTGTGCCAGGAGGCTGTTGAACGGGGAGCTTCTACGGCGTGGCTGCTTACGATGGGAGCCGCCGACTTCTTTTCTTCCTGCGGGTTCGAACAGGCTTCCAGAGACATGGCTCCCCTTGCCATTCGAACGACGAAGCAGTTCTCGGGCATCTGCCCCGGCAGCGCGTCGCTCATGCATCGCGGCTTGGTCGCCTGATGTCGGTCTTCGAACGCTATCTCTCGCTTTGGGTGCTGCTGTGCATAGTGGTCGGCGTCGCGCTCGGTGCGCTGGCGCCTGACGGCTTCGCTGCGCTGGGTGACATGGAAGTCGCGTCGATAAACCTGCCGATCGCCGGGCTGGTCTGGCTGATGATCATCCCGATGCTGCTCAAGGTCGATTTCTCGGCTTTGGCGCAGGTCGGCCGTCACTGGCGCGGGATCGGCGTCACCCTGTTCGTGAACTGGGCCGTCAAACCGTTCTCGATGGCCCTGCTGGCATGGCTCTTCGTGTCGGTCTGGTTTCGACCTTGGCTCCCGGCGGCCGAGATCGAGAGCTACATCGCCGGGCTGATCCTGCTGGCTGCTGCGCCCTGCACGGCCATGGTCTTCGTGTGGAGCCATCTGACCAAGGGCGACGCAAATTTCACCCTGTCGCAGGTGGCTCTGAACGACGCGATTATGATCGTGGCCTTCGCCCCCGTCGTCGGCCTTCTGCTCGGCCTGTCCGCCATCACCGTGCCGTGGTCCACACTGGCCCTGTCGGTGCTGCTCTACATCGTGGCGCCGGTTGTCATCGCCCAGATCGTGCGGACCATGATCATGAAGCGAGACACCGATACGCTGGATCGGCTTCTTGCAGTCCTCCAGCCGGTTTCCATCGTGGCCCTGTTGGCGACGCTGGTTCTCCTCTTCGGTTTCCAAGGCGAGAAGCTCTTGGCCCAGTCGCTGGTGATCGGTCTGCTGGCGGTCCCGATCCTGATCCAGGTCTATTTCAACTCTGGGCTGGCCTATCTGCTGAACCGGGCTTCGGGCGAACAACACTCCGTGGCCGGGCCCTCCGCCCTGATCGGAGCCAGCAACTTCTTCGAACTGGCGGTCGCGGCGGCGATCAGCCTGTTCGGCATCCAATCCGGGGCTGCTCTGGCGACGGTCGTGGGGGTGCTGATCGAGGTTCCGGTCATGCTCTCGGTCGTCGCCATCGTGAACCGAAGCAAGCCTTGGTATGAATCCGGCGCGGCTGTGCGGCGCGTCCAGCAGAGAGACGCGCGATGACCATCACCATCTACCACAACCCAAACTGCGGTACGTCGCGGAACACGCTGGCCATGATCCGCGCCTCTGGTGAGGAACCGGTCGTCGTCGAGTATCTGGAAGCGGGCTGGTCACCCGATCTGCTTCGAGCGCTGGCCGATCAGATCGGCAAGCCGCTCAAGGCCCTCATCCGCGACAAGGGCACCCCGGCGGCTGACATTGGTTTACTGGGCGAGGGTGTCAGCGATGACGACATCATCGCCGCCATGGTCGAGCACCCGATCATAGTGAACCGCCCCATCGTTGTGACGCCGAAGGGGACGGCCCTATGTCGTCCCTCAGAGGCCGTGTTTGCCCTGCTGGATCATCGTCCTGTGCGTTTTGTGAAAGAGGACGGGGAAGTGGTCGAGATCGCTGAGGGCGAGGTCATGACTGAAGGTCGCCTTCCATAGATCGGCGACGAACCCTTGCTGTCGCCCGCCGACAACGGGCATCGCGAAATATAGTTTGGACAAGTCCTCTGGCGCGTAAGCCGCGTTCATCGCGCCAGTGCTCTATATTCACGCCAGCCACACCGCACGTCGAACTGACTTGCCAGAAAGTCGCCTCAAACGGCCCTCTCCCTCGAAGTCTCGATGGTCTTCGAACGGATGGTCGTCATGCCGCCAGCACGCCTCGCCGGTCTCGCCGCCGCCTTGCTCGTCGCGCTTCAGGCGTCCACCCAGACCTTCGCCTGGCTCTATCGCTATCATGTGACGCTGGGGCCGGCGCTCCGGCTGGACGAGACAGGCGTCTACTGGCCCTGGATGATCCTCGTCTGGCGTCAGAGGTTCGGGGCGGCGGAGGCGGACGCCTTCGCCCTGCCGCTCTCGGTCTTCATGCTCGTGATGGCCGCGGGCGCGGGGAGCCTGCTTCTGTTCGACGGCGGCGCCGTGAAGCGAACGCGCGGGTGGGGCGGCCTCGCGGAGGCTCAACGTGCGGGCCTGAGGCACGACGCAGGGTGCGTCCTCGGGCGGTTGCAGGGCCGTCTTCTGGCGACGACTGACCTGCGGCCGACGCTCGTGACGGGCGGGACCCGGGCGGGCAAGGGGCGGGGCCATGTCGTCCCCACCCTGTTGAGCTGGACCGACAGCGTGCTCGTCCATGATCCCAAGGGTGAGCTGTGGCGGGTTACCGCCGGCTGGCGCGCCCAGCACAGTCACGCACTCTACTTCAACCCGCGAGACCCTGCGTCCGCGCGCTTCAATCCTCTGGCGGAGATCCGACCCGGGCCACAGGAACTGGCGCAGGTCCAGCGGCTGGTCGCCATCCTCAGCGATCCGGGAGGCGCGCGGGACGACGAGGCCATCTGGGACAAGGCGGCGTCCGAGATCCTCGAAGCCGTGATCCTGCACGTCCTCTACACGGCGCCGGACGCGGACAAGACGTTGTTGACGGTGAGAACGATCCTAGCCGATCTGGACGCCGCCGCCGACGTCATGGTCCGGACCCTTCATCGTCTGGGTCCCGAGGGCGTCCCCGAGGTCCATCCCTTCATCTCCACGGCGGTGAAGGGCTACGCGGCGATGCACGACCGCTTTCGCACCTCGGTGCAGGGCACGGCGCGCAGCTATCTCAAATGGCTTGCCGGCGACGATCTGGTTCGCGCGATGTCGGCATCGGATTTCGCGCTCGGCGACCTCATGTGCGCCGAGGCGCCGGTCTCCCTCTATGTGCAGGTCGCTCCGGCCGACGCCGTCGCCTTACGACCGGTGATCCGGCTTCTCTTCTACGCGGCGGCCCAGGCCCTGACCGCCGCCGAGCACGCCGACGACTCGGGCCGCGAGAAGCGCCGGCGCCTTTTGATGCTCATGGACGAGTTCCCCCTGCTGGGCCGACTGGCCTTCTTCGAGAAGTCCCTGCGCCTGATGAGCGGCTACGGCATCAAGACGATGTTCGTCGCCCAGTCCCTGAACGACATCGTCGAGACCTATGGGGCCAACAACACCATCCTCGACAACTGCCATGTCTACACCGCCTTCAGCGCTCTCGACCCGCTGACGCAAGACAAGGTGTCCAAGCTCACAGGCACCGTGCTGGAGCGGAAGACCAGCCGCAGTGGTCCGGCGGGGCTGGGCGCCGGCCGGAGCTCGGTGTCCCGCTCCGAGATCGAACGCCCCCTGCTGGAGCCGGGCGAAGTCCGGGCGCTGCCGGACGAGGTGCAGCTGACCTTTGCGGCAGGGCACAGGCCGCTGCGGACACGCAAGGTTCTCTACGACAGGGAGCGGCCCTTCCGGACGCGCGCGGACCTGCCGCCGCCGGATCAGGCGGCTGGCGTCGATACGCCTGGCGCACCGGTTCACCCATGGGCGGGACGACGGGGCCTGGGCGAGGATCCAGAGGCGGCCCTTCCGCTGTTCAAGGAGGTGGAGGCGGCGATCCATGATCGACGCGTCGCCGCCAAGGCGGCCGAAACCTACGAGCGGATATCGACCGCGTTCGCGGCGGAACAGGCGGTGCTCGATGGGTTGCAGGGAGGCGGCGATGGGCGGGCGTGAGACCGGGGCGACGCGGGTTCAGGTTTATCTCACGGACCCTCGCGTGGTCGCAGCCCTGCAGCGCGAAGCGCGGTCGGCCAACATCCCGATCAGCCAAGCCGCCGGACGCTCGCTTGCAAAGGGCCTGGCCAGAAGCCTGCCGGCCGATCCGGACGACCGTCTGCTTCAGCTCGACCGAGCGCTGAGAGACCACATGCGGTCGACGGCGCGAGACATGCAAATCATCCAGGAGCTGGTCATCGAGGTCGCCCGCGCCTTCTTCATGCGTTTGCCGGACGCCGTCACGGATCAGGATCCTGTCGCCCGCGCCGCAGTGGACCGCCGGATCGAACAGCTTCTCGATGACACGGCCGCCCGGTTGATCTCGGGCGGCAGGCCGCAGCGCGGGACGGTCGAATGAGCGTCCATCCCATCGTCGGCGAACGGAAGCTGGAGGCACTTCGCCACGCGCTGGGGCCCGACATCCTAGCGGCGCTGACCGATCCCCTCGTGGTCGAAGTCCTCGTCAATCCGGATGGACGCCTGGTCCTGGATCGCGTCGGGACCGGGCGGGCCGATACCGGCCACGGGCTTGAGCCAGAAGCCCGGGAACGGGTCATCCGGTTGATCGCGGACTATGTCGGGGATCCGGTCACCCGGGAGAATCCACGTCTGGCAGGGGTTCTCCCGGTTACCGGAGAGCGGTTCCAGGGGTTTCTCCCGCCGGTCACCGCCGCGCCCGCCTTTTCGATCCGGAAGCGACCCGCCGTGATCTGGACCCTGGACGACTATGTCCGTGACGGCGTGGTGACGGAGGGGCAGGCCGAGGTCCTGCGGGCCGCGGTGCGGGATCGCCGGAATCTGCTGATCTCGGGCGGTACGGGGTCGGGGAAGACGACGCTGGCAAATGCGCTGCTCGCCGAGCCGGCGTTCGCGAACGACCGTGTCTTCCTGATTGAAGATACGCCGGAACTTCAATGTTCCGCGTGGGATCTCGTCGCCACCCTCACACGCCGCCACCCTGTGCCGATCGGGGTCGTCGATCTGGTCCGTGACGCTTTGCGCATGCGACCTGATCGGATCGTCGTTGGAGAAATGCGCGAAGGGTCGGCGGCGCTCGAAACGCTCAAGGCCTGGAACACCGGGCATCCAGGCGGCCTTTCGACGATCCACGCGAATTCCGCCCGCGAGGCTGTGGCCCGGATCGAGGACCTGATCGCCGAAGTCGGGCCGGCGATCCCGCACCGTATGATCACCCAGTCCATCGACATCATCGTCCACATCCGCCGGACCCGGACGGGCCGGGTCGTCGATGACCTGCTGCCCATTGGAAGCTGACGCGGCGCATCGCGCGCTCGATCTGCGAGAGAGCCCCAAAGGCCTGAAATATCCGCGTGATTGCAAATTGCGCGGATGTGTGGTTCGTATTCGACGAAAATATCGACGAATACGATCACAAGGACGCTCATTCGTGACTCAGAAACGCGAAAAATTCCGCGAACTGGCGGAAGGTCGCACCACCAAGGCGCTCGATGCGATCGCCCGGATCGGCAACCTGTCGAACCGGCAGGTCTATGAGTACGAGGATGCGGAGGTGAAGAAGATCATGCGGGCGTTGCGTGATGCCGTCGCGGAGGTCGAGGCCCGCTTCGAGGCTCCCCGGACCCGCAAGTCCGGCTTCAAGCTGTAGGCCGCCATGACCCACTCCAGCATCACCCCGATCCTTATCGACGACGTCGGTTTCCTCGTCTCGACCACCATCGAGCGTTGCCCGCGCACCATGATGGTGCGGGAGTTGGCCAAGAACGCGATGGAGGCCGCGTCCCTCGCGCCCGAAGGCAGCCGTCAGGTCATCTTCCGCACTGTGACGTTCAACGACACGCCCAAGCTTGCGATCTGGAACACCGGACCGGGCATGGACGCCGCCGAGCTCTACCGGATGTGCGATCTGGCCTCGTCCATCCGCAAGCAGAAGGGCCTGGACGCGAACTTCGGGATGGGCGCGAAGGTGGCGTCCCTGCCGTCCAACCGACTGGGGATGGTCTATCGCTCCTGCAAATCCGGCGCGGTCAATGAGGTGATCCTCTGCGAACGCGACGGGCGGTACGGGCGTCTTCGGCGAACGCTGGAGAACGGCGACCTCGTCGAGGTCATCGATGTGACCGAGCTGGCCGCCGAGGAAGGATACGACCTGACGGAGGACTGGACGGAGGTTCGCCTGCTGGGGAACGAGGCGGATCAGGAGACCGCCCGTGCGCCTTACAACGGCGATCCGGTGGTCGATGCGCAGTGGCTGGCCACCTACCTGTATCACCGGTTCTACCGCCTGCCTGACGGCGTGCGCGTGACCCTGCTGGCTGGAACGCACAAGCTCGGAGACGGGACCCGGGCTTTCGAGCCCCTGCCGCGACGCGCCGCCGCGGGAGCCTTTGAGCGGACCGAGACGGTCGAGGCGCCGGGCGGTGTGAAGATCCACTATTTCTACGACCCGCCCTATGAAAAGTCGCCGAGCCACAACCGCTCGATCAGCGGCGCCATCCAGTCGGCCCTCAGTCTCGCCGGCGTCGTCTATCGCGACGAGCTCTATGATGTGAAAACCGGGCGCGGCTGGTCCATCAACGCCCCCCTGTTCGGCATCCCCTTCGGATCGAAGCACATCTCCGTCCATATCGAACTGCCGGACGACGCAGACGTGCTGCCGGAGGCCTACCGTCAGTTCCTGCGATACCAGGCCGGCGAGCAGGACACGGTTCAAGCCGCCCATTTCGGCGACCTCGTCGCACAGCATCGCCCCCAGTGGCTCATCGACGTCATTCGGTCGTTCGCGCCGGAGAGCACCTCCAGCGACGACATCCGTGACGAACTTCAGAAGCTGCTCGACGACCTGCGGGTTCGCCGGGTCTCCCCGAGGCCGACGCCCACGGGAATCCGTCTGGTCGATACGGCGAGCGGCGTGGGCGCCCAACCTCAGCGTGACGGCGAGGGCGGAGCCGGCGGGGCCTCCAGGCCGAAGACAAAGCACATCGATCTGAACCTCGCCCCGCAGGGGTCGAAGGCGGCCGATCTGTGGAAAGACCGGGAACGCGCGCCCGAGATCGTCCTGCTGAGGACAGCCGAGGAGATCGAGGAGAAGCAGCTCAAGGGTCGGGCCGGTCGGTACTACGAGAACGGCCAACTGTTCCTCAACATGCTCTATCCGTCGATCGGCGAGATGAAGGATGCGCTCGAGGCCTCCTATGCGACGGTCGCCGACCTCGACAGCATGCGTGAAGCCGCCGTTCGACAGGCGGAGAAGAGCATGGTCCTGCGCGTCGGTCGGGCGGTGGTGTTCGCCCTGGCCAAGCAGCTCAACAAGGAATGGGATCCCGACGCTGTGCGTCACGCCCTCGCGCCGGAAAGCCTGAGCCTGGCGGCCGACGATTTTTACGACTCGATCCAGAGCGCCCGTCGAAGCATGGGGCGTCAGTTCCGTCCAAACCGACAGGGGGACGAGGCGCAGGTCGAGGACGAAGACGACTTCCTGCGCGAGACCGCCTGACCCGGCTCAGGGTCTGTCGTCTCGATCGTCGACATCGATGGACGACGGCCGCGACCGCTTGTCAGCCGTCGTCCAGGCGCTGGCGGACGGCCGGCGGATCCCTGTTTGAGATGTCACGGGCATCCGCCGGTCCCATGCTGACCCGTCCCAGACCACGCCCGACAATATTCGGCGGTCCGACAAGCTTCTGATGTCATGCGCTTCGCGCTTTCGGGAGGCTTGGCGTCGATCCGATTCTCTCGTCGGCGCCCTGTCGCGCATTCCGGCCAAATCCGGACCCATTGAGGTCTGAAGTCAGCAACGGCGGGCCTTTCGGGTGAATTGGAGAAAGTCGCGGACGACTTGCGCCGTCGCGAGATTTCAATGGACGGTCGATGGATTTCGAGGCCGATCCAGAAGCAAGAACCCGCTGTCAAAATATATTCACAGGCCGCGTTGACAGGCTGTGGATGGTTTTGCTTGCTGTAGATCGTCAACGCCGACCTTCCGGCCCGACTACAGGAACTCAAACCATGCGACGTTTACTTCAACGTGGCCTTTCGGCCGCGACGGTGACTTGCGGCCTGTTCTTCGCCGGACAGGCCCTGGCGGGCGGATCCGGGATGCCCTGGGAGGGACCGCTCCAGCAGATCGTGGAATCGATCACCGGGCCGGTCGTCCAGGCCGCCGCCGTCGTGGCCGTGGTGTTGTTCGGCGCCGGGGTCGCCATGAGCGAGAACGGCTCGTCCATGCGGCGAGGTCTCGGGATACTCTTCGGCCTGTCGATCGCCTTCGCCGCGTCGACCTTCTTCCTGCAGTTCTTCGGCTTCGCCGGCGGGGCGGAGATCGCCTGATGTCCGAGACGTCGTCCGATCACCGCCCGCCAGGCTGGGATC
>Ga0208958_1001320_pt1 | contig 25205 bp, 43 predicted proteins | sample RifOxyB1_FD_184032 | JGI IMG/M metagenome (GOLD analysis project Ga0208958, IMG submission 184032) | Soil microbial communities from Rifle, Colorado - Rifle Oxygen_injection B1 (SPAdes) | ecosystem: Environmental > Terrestrial > Deep subsurface > Rock core/Sediment | place: Rifle, Colorado...
TTGGCTGCCGAAGACGCAATCAATACTGAAAGAAAACTTAACAGTTTAAGAGAAGAATTAAAGAATTACTAAAAATGAACGCTCTGCTCGCAGGATTTTTTATAGTATTTGCCGTTTTGGCAATAGTAGTACATTGCCTGTTATTTTTTGGAAGACACGGAGTCCTAACAGGGACGGATGACGAAACATAGCGGTGTCATATATTTAAACGATATTATGCAAGAAAAAGGTATATTTATTAACCCGAAAGAATTTGAGTCCGATAAACACATAAAGCGGAAACTCTCCGCAGGACTTCCCATTATGGAAACCCCCAAGAAGTTCCCCAGAGACTTCGGTTATTGGAGTGACAGATTCCAAAGGAGCCAAGAGTTATACAAGGAAACTTCAGATATAGAGACAGACCATGTAACCATTCGGTTTAAGGGCGATACAACGATTAACTTTATAGGTGATTGCCATGTAGGAGCCACCACAACGCACTACGACAGGCTGGAAAAAGAAATCAGTGCGATAGTTGATACTCCCAACTCCTATGTAATTTTAGTAGGAGATTTAGTGGACGGATTCTTCTTTAATCCCGCACAAATGGAACAAGTAGAACAAGCCCCCGAACAATTCTTATATATGCACGCTCTAATAGACTACCTAACCAAGAACAGAAAACTCTTAATAGGATTTGGAGGGGATCACGATGGTTGGGCCAAAAAAATGGGACTTGACCCCTACGAACAATTCAATTCAATAGGGGCTTATTATATGCACGGAATCGGCCACTTATCGGCTAAAGTAAATGACCAGGAATACAAAATTACAGGAGCCCACAGGTTACCTGGGTTCAGTTATTTCAACAACACACACCCGCTAGCCAGGGCGGCCCGTGAGGTGCAGGGTGCGGACATCTATTTCTCAGCCCACACGCATCAAAAAGGACACAGTGAAAGTGCTATTAAAGAGTTTGGAGGAGAGGCCAGAAGAACCCATTTTATAAGTATAGGAGCCTACAAACCCACGGATGAGTATGCAAGAAAGATAGGTTTTGCCCAAATGAATGAAAAGGAAATGTACGGGTGTGCGATTAAGTTATTGGCTGACTCAAAAGAGGTCGTTTATTATGACGACATTCTAAAAGCCAATGAATAAATGGAAAGAGAAAGTGAACCCAGACCGATACTCGTTCGCATCTCTAAAGAAGAATACAAAACTGCCTTATTAGCACAGAAGCAACTTCTCAGGGATCAGATGATTAGTGGGCAGATGGATCCCGACACCGCAGCCATTTTACAACTACGCCTAGATAATGAAGATTTAGGTTCCCAGGAGGGCGAGTGCAACAACGAGTGTATGTATGTTAGGTATTATTTAGATGTAACCACAGGCGAACTCAAACACAGAATTTATCCGAAAGGAAGGATGGGATATGGCAAGTCCTGAATATAGAGATCAACTGTCGAGAAAAGATTTCCTAAAATTTTTAGGTGTTTCTGTGGCGAGTGCGGTAGTGGGCACAAAGCTCATTGAAGCAATAACTCCCGAAAAAGAGTTTGTCGTTAACGATGAGTGCGATGTTGATGTTTATAAAAGCACCATTCCCCACACTGTAGACGCAAACGCCTTCACGGTTCCCGTAAACAGCAGGGGAGACAGCATCATAGTAACCGATGACCCCGATAACATCCCCAACCTAGAACACGAACTGGGTCACTCGGTAGACATCTGTGAAAGGAAAAAGGGTTTTTGGGAGTTTCTCAAAAGTTACTTCAAAAACACCTGCGGGTACGAGTCCTATGCAGACCGCCAGGTGGAGATCCAAAACTGGAGGGAAAAATGAAAGAAAAGTGTGAAGATTGCGTATTCTATTTTAAGAGATTAAAGGAACTTGACCCGGGAGTCAGTGTGCCGGAAGAAGTCTGTGCTTTAGAAAGACCTCTCGAAAAGTGTGAAGAATACATACCAAAGTGGTATAGAGGGAGTTTACAAAAATGAGTAAAGAATGCAACGTCTTGATTGCCAACCATTCAAAAATACCCAGATATTCCTATGAGATTCATCATTACGATGGCCCTACGGAAGAAGGAATCAGTGTAAAGGAAACCCCCGGTAATAAGTTATTTGTCAGTGATGGATCTTTGGCCAGTGACTTCGCCGCCATGGGGATTATCTTCAGAGAAGTTTACAACGGTAATAAAGTCCTGATAATCAAAAATCCCCAAGATGAAGTCGAAATAGATACGGCTACTCCCCCTCGTTCTAAAGAATAGGGGATTGACTTTCACGAACTTTTCACTAGAATCGGGCTAATTACTGTCCCTTTTGCCTTAGATCGAGGTGAACAGGGGATTGTGCTACGATAATTTACCAATAAACTTCAGAAAAGAACTGCTAAACATCATTAAAGAGTATTTTTTGGGAAAATGGATGATGGAAACTTGCGGAACTTTTAAGGCGAGATTTTATCAGAGGATTGTGAGTTTCTGCTGGAGACTTGCTTAAAATAGCCTCAAAAGATATACTTGACAAAAGGGATACCCCTATTGTATACTCGGGATGTAGCGTCGCAAACGTTACAGTTTGCCCGAAGTTGACTAAAAACCATGAAAATCTGGTACACACCCACCCAACCAACAAGAGTAATGGCCTTCAGAATCTACGAACTTAGAACCACTACTCCACAGACTTTCCACGAAATTGCCACCTTCATAGGCAAAGATGACTCCTATATTAAAGCTCTTTTTAGGTGGGCTAGAGATCACAAAGATGAGTATAACCCAGACGGAACTCCAAAAGAAGGATTGTCCAAAATCATGGCAAGTGCAGTAAACGGAATGGTAGACCAAATAAAAAAATGAAAGACGATTTTCCAGAAGCACCGGCAATAGCTTACACAGGCATCAAAACCAAAAACGGTTATCACTGGTCTTTTACCATGAGGACTAAAACCGTAGGGGAACTCATAGATCAGATGGAAACCATGGAAGAGATTTTCAAAGACAAAGGTTGGGAAGCAGAAGAGATCAGGTCAAACGGATTCAAGAAAAAGGAAGTTGAGTATGTTAAAGATCAATCCGGTAACCCCTATCCCTGCCCTATGTGCAAGGTGGGCCATATAAAGATAATCAAATCCCCCAAAGGAACATTCTACGGTTGCGATATGTCTAAGTTTGATCCCTTAACTAAGACTTATGGAGGTTGTAAGTATTTCTCAACCACTGATCCAAGTAAAACACCGCAATTAAAACAAGAGGATTTGGATGTGCCGGAGGATTTCTAAAATGAAAACCACTACGATCATCAGAAACATCTTTATAACGACAATGCTTCTCACCTGTTTAGTAGGGTATGACATAGCCCATACACCCAAAGTTAATGCCGAACCCCTTAAATCAGACATAGGAGTAACTCACATAACAAGTAGCAAAGTAACGGTTTGGGTTACACCACCTACCAAAAAGCCTGTAACTCAAGACATCGTAGTCAAAGTCAGTCATTACTGGCCGGATCTGGGAGGAGTGAACTGCCTCACCTTCAAGAACGGTCATTGTGTAAGCCGCATGGCTAACGGTCAAGAATGGGAAGAAGGAATAGACAACGCAATAGCTTGTCCTAAAGAACTCAAACTCGGTACAAAGATAAAAGTCTTGGGTAAGGTTTGGACTTGTAAAGATAGGGGATCAAAGATCACTAAGGACGGAGATGCTTACTGGATAGATATGTTGACTAGACAAACAGTTATAGCTTATGGGACGGAAGTTCCGGCAACAATAATCAAATGAAAAAACTATCTAAATACATTCGTCTGTACGCCAAGTTTCATCGAGCCATTAACGCTTTCTACAACTTCTCTCTAAAGGGGAAGTACGGAGAGCAAGTGCCGGAAGATCTTAATTGGTTTGAAAGAACTGATTATTACTTAAAAGCAGAATGATAAAAGGCGCAAAGATAGTCAAAGGTAAGTTCAACGGGAATAGCAAACAGGTTTGCCCAGTCTGCAAAACAAGAATGCCTATTAACTATAACTGGTGTCTGAATTGTAAGAGTAAGAAAGCACGTTAATTATTTCAGGAAGCCGTTTGGGTATGAGGGTTTCATACACCCGATTACCGAAACCGCCTTGATATATGGGGGTTGGCCTAGGTTCTTATCTAATTGAAATAGTGTGAATCGCCTAGACCGGCCTCCTGAGATAAGTATGTGCAATCACCTGCCAGTCAAAGATAAACCGATAAATTGGAATAAGTGGGAATGTAAGCTCTGCGGCTTACGCATTGAAGTAGGAAACGTAGTTAAAGAAAAGAAGAAAAAGAAACAAAATGTGTAAAGCCTGCTCAATTTTAATAACTAAGTCTAAAAAAGTCTACTGGAAAGTAGGAGTAGATTCTCACGACGAACTCCAAAAACTCTATGTCAAAAAAGACAAAGAACTTAAAGACAACGTCCGCCCCCCGGAAAACACCTTTGCCAGAATTGAGATAGTTCCCAAAGACGGCAATTACCTTAACCTAAAGCAAAAATGGGTATACCAAATAGATGAACAAGTAAAACCCTCTTGGTTGAATAAAAGTTATGAGAAACCATGCTATGACGCTTGTAAGAAGTGGCAGAAATTAGTCTATTCAAGAATCAATCTAAAGGAAGCCATTAAACCCATTTACCCTTTCAAGATTAAGTCTCCAAAGATAACGACTAGACATCTAAAGTTGTTGGCGAAGTGGGCCTCGGTTAGGGCCTCGGTTAGGGCCTCGGTTAGGGCCTCGGTTAGGGCCTCGGTTGGGGACTCGGTTTGGGCCTCGGTTTGGGACTCGGTTTGGGACTCGGTTAGGGACTCGGTTTGGGACTCGGTTAGGGCCTCGGTTTGGGACTCGGTTGGGGCCTCGGTTGGGGCCTATAACGGCTCTCTCTATAAGGGTATTAAAACATGGAAGTATTGTTCAAAGGTTAAAGGCTATCCATTCAAATCCGCCGTTAAGTTGTGGAAGCTGGGACTTGTGGGGGCAACAGACGGCACTAATTGGTATTTACTCGGAGGAAAGAATGTAAAGATTTTGTGGAAGGGTACAAAAAAGGAACTTAAAAAATATAAATGAACGAAATCTGTCCCCACTGCCATCAAAAAATTAGAGAACGATGGGAGAGCCTATCAAGGGGTCTAATTAAAGACCTTGTTCTAATAGGTGAAGCACGAGACAGAAAAGGAATCAACGAGATACATCTTCAGAAAGACCTCACCCTAAGCAAGAACGAATACAATAACTGTCAGAAATTAAGATACTTCGGATTGATAGCCAAAACAGATAAACCCGGTTACTGGTTGCTTACGAGACTCGGATCTAATTTTCTATATAACAATGAGTTTATCCCCAAAAAGAAGTTCATCAGAAATAACCGTGTAGTCCCCGAAATGAACTCAGAAGAATATACAAATGTAGCCGGAGTAATGAGGAGAGAGAAGTATTGGAACAAACTTGAAGATTATTCAGGGGTACAGGCGAGTTTAGCGATATAGCAGACCTCTTACCGGCCGCCGTTACCGAAAGGTTGCGAATAAAAACGGACTAGGTAAGCCCAAGTCGTAGGTGCGAATAAACGGAGACGGTTAAAGAAGAACTAATAAGTTTACCTCAGGCGGAAAGGGCAGAAAAATAACCTGCCCCGCTTAGGAGAAAGATTAGGGACTAGTAAGGATACTACTAACTGGGTGGGGGAATGGGGATATATCTAAATGGAAGAAAAAGAATACATCTTAAAAGGCTTGAAGTTAATGAATGATCTAAAACCAAGTGACATGAATCCGGCAAGGTGGTTGTCTTTCAAGATTAAGTTCTTGCCTAGATTGACAGCATTTATAAACGGCGAAATGTTTGAAGAAAAGAAAGATGAAGTGGATATAGCGAAAGAGGTCTTTGAAATTAAATAGATCTACCGGGCGGGGTAATTCTATTAAAGAAATTGATTAAGGTTTAGATCTCCGCCCGATAGTTGACTAGCCTTAGTCGCTAGCAGTATACGGCGTTGAGTGCTAAAAGTCAAGTTCTGTCCATGAAAGAACGCAGGAGTGATATTAGAAAACAGTTATTAAGAAGAGACGGCCCCGGCTGTCAGGCTGAGGTACATGAAGAGGACTGTCCCTGTCAGGATTGTCCGGGGAGGAATTGTCAGAGATGTAATCGTATAAATATCGACCATTTTACGGCTAAATCGGTAGCCCGGCAGTTAGGTTGGAATCACAGACAAATAGAACGGTTAGAAAATAAACAAATGCTAAGTCTTGAATGTCACAGAGCCAAAGATCAATTAACACCGGATATGGCAGAAGAATTAAGAGAACAGAAACAGGGGAGATTTATAGAATACGGAGGACACGCGGGAAGTGAAACTTAACTTAGAAGAAATACAAGTAGCCTTTTGGATTATGTGTTTATTAACAGTAGTGATGATGATTTTATTTGTTAAATGAAAACCTTTGAACAAGTAAAACTAGGAATTATGGTAGACGGGAAGTGGACAGAGTTAGAAGGTAAAGTTTTTCCTGACACCACTGAAAAGGATGTAAGACGGGTTATAAAGAGCTTTACCGATAACCTGTTGGAAACAATAAGTAAACTTAAATGAGAAAGATAACCAAAAAAGGACAAAAAAGGAAGGCAGATAAATTGTTCTCGTTGAAAGTACGCAGTCTGGGCTTCTGTGAGCTAGAGGGGAAAGATTGGATAAGTTGCGGTGGCCCTTTACAGTGCGCTCATATAGACACCAGAGGAAAGCACGCAATAAGATGGAACCCCATGAACGCTGTTTGTATCTGCGCCGGACATCATGTTTATTATACTAATCACCCTAAAGATTGGGATATTGTTGTAAGTGATTTTTTTCCGAGAAAGTATCATTTTGTCGAAGTACATCAATCAGATATTTGGGATAAAGATATAGAGAAAGTTTTAGAAGCACTTAAACAAGAAGAATAAGAGGAGATTTTGGGTTGGGTGGGAGAGCGATACTTGTCTACACTAGCCCACCTAACACCAAAGTCCCCTTTACAGGAATAGAGGTTCTTTGAAAAGCTGGTATCGTAAATTAGAGCCTGTACGAAGGCGGTGGGTGCAAATCCCTCTACCAGCTCAAATAGAGGTTCTTTGAAATTAGAGGATTTTGTTCGCAGGTTAAAGCAGGGGGTGCATCTAAGAACCCTTAAGAACGTGCTAGTGTCGAAAGTCAGTACACTCTTTAACTTGCGAACAAAGTCCTTTAGTAGAAAAAGGTATAAGGAGAGAAAATGAATATAAAACAAAAAGAGCTTACTAAAGAAGAAAAGAAAGAATTGGTGGGGTTATTATTGGAAGATTTGGAGGCGTTGACTTTGGCAGGCGCAAGTATAAAATCGCTTGACAAAATTGACCGAATGTTACGAAAACTAAAATGAAAAAAACACCATATATCAAACCGACAAGGCGCGTTCACGAAAGTGGATTTAGATGCTTTGAGGTAGGTTATATATTGAAAATGAGCAAGGATAATAAAGTTGCTAAAAAACAAGTTCTTGGAGAGTATTCAGACCACATTTTTCAAGATTACATGATGCTTACAGGAGAAACTAAACCATTTTGCCTTAACATGGATTTAACAATGGATGGATATATACGTTTATTTACTCACGACAAGGGAGACAGGGTTTTGTGTTGGGATGAGGACAGTTTTGCAACATCGTCAATGGGCTTAATACTAAAATGAAAATGAAAACTAAAGTTAGAAAAATATATAACGAACGATTTGATTATAATTTTTGTTGTGGTGGCGATTATTGTGACAATGACCACGATGAAGAAGTGAAAAAGGATATTTTAGAATTTGCAGATGACCTTGACCTTCTTTATAGGAAGGAAATGGAGAATCAAAAAACTTGTTCAATTTGTAAGAAGGTTAAGAGTCTACACGACTTTTATTTCCAAAAAAATAGCGGTCTCTATGAATATCGTTGTAAGGGATGTAAACATGACTATTATATAGAAAATAGGGAGATTAACCTACCCAAAAAGAGAGAATACCAACGAAAATACTATAAAACAGAGAGGGGCGGAAAACTAAAAAGGGCAACCAGTCGCAAAATGTATAGAAAGCACCAAGAAAGATGGGATGCCAAAAGAATCATTAAAGAGGCAGTTAATTCTGGAAAAATTAAAAAATTAAATTGTGAAGTATGTAATAGCAGTAAGACTGAGGGGCATCATCCAGACTACTCTAAGCCCTTAGTGGTTAGATGGTTATGTACCAAACACCATAGAGATTTACATAGAAAATTTAAAGGTATTGATTTACTATCACACAAAAAAACTATATGAAGAAAATAAAGACGGAGTACATGGTAATTGGGGGCAAGGTCTATTTTGAGGCAGAAAGGGTTGTAGAAATAGCCGAATATCACGGAGACACTAAACTAGCAAAACAGATAAAAGAAACTATCAAAAAAGAAACTAGAGAATAACACCCTGATTTACTAAGAATGAATAACAAAAATAAAATAATACTGGACTTATGCGGAGGAACCGGAGCTTGGAGCCGACCTTATAAAGAGGCTGGGTATGATGTGAGAGTTATTACCTGGCCGGAATATGATGTAAGGAATACCAGATTTAATTATAATGACGAACTTTGTTTAATTCGTGGAAAAAAAGGAAACATAAATTATACGAGAATTAGTTACAAATATATTTACGGTATTTTAGCCGCACCACCTTGTACAATGTTTTCTTTAGCCCGCACAAGAGCAAAGAAGCCCCGAAACTTTACAGAGGGTATGGAAGTGGTAAGAGCTTGTTTGGATATTATCTGGAGTGTCCGGCAGAAACATAAGTTGGCATTTTGGGCATTAGAAAACCCAATGGGGTATCTCCGGCAATTCTTGGGTAAGCCCCCCCTAACTTTTAATCCTTGTGATTATGGCGACCCCTATACAAAGAAAACTGACTTATGGGGCTATTACAACGAACCAAAGAAAAAGCCTGTTAAGTTAGATGCTGACACGATAGCACGATTAAAGATAAATAACCGGAAACTGCCAAGTATCAGCGACTTTACCGGAAGCAAACAGGCGGCACGCCGGGCAATTACACCTAAAGGATTTGCTGATGCTTTCTTTAAGGCTAATGGATAACACCCAATAATTGATTTACTAAGAATGAATAATAATATGAATAAAATATACCAAAACCTTCAACCAATAGATATGGGAAAAGAATATCTTGATGCTGAGTTGAAAAAAGCGAAGGAACATATTTGGTTTAATTTAGAGGAAAAAGCCAAACAAGAATTGAGGAGTGATATTTGGTTTGAGATTAAACCAAAACTTAAAGATTACTTTTTCAAAAATAGTTCTATAGAAACACCCAATAATTGATTAGGATAAATATGAAAAAGAAAATAAAAGAATGGATTTGTAAGATGATTGGACATAAGTTCCATTTGGAAACGGCAGATTTTGTGTTTTGTAATTTACACTACATAACTTGTCTTAGATGCGGAAAACATATTACTTAAATGAAACCAAAAGAGAATAAAGATAAAAGAAAGTATCTGTTTTCAGAAATTGGCGAGTTAGTCTTATTGCTTGGAAACCCGTTGCCATCCTATTATTTTGTCAGATGTGATGCCGACAAAAGACAATGGTGGCTACAGGTAGAAAACTACAACTTAATATATTACACGACAATTAACCTTACCAAATGGAGGGCTATGGCTAAAGTGACTAAATATAAATATATAAATATAGCTAATAACAATTTACACAATAGGGCTTATCCGAACACACCATTAAACCTATGAAACCATCTTTATCTAAATTGAAATGACTAACCCAACACCGATATGAAGATAATAAAGTATTCAGAATTAACTAGAGCCGAGAGAATGTCCGTTAGGGAGAAATATATAAAACTCCAAAAAGGGAATTGTCTTTATTGCCACGAAAGTCTTACAGAGAAACCGCCCAAACTGATTACAGAGAAACCGATAGACTGGAACTTGTTTCCACCCAACTTTCTTAAATATCCTATACACCTACAACACAATCACGCAAGCGACCAAGTTGAAGGAGCTGTCCATGCTTATTGTAATGCTGTAATGTGGCAATATGAAAAGAGATAAATCTATGAAACTATTTTTATCTAAAGACGCACAGTTGAAAAAGTTTCTAAAAACACTAAAGATACACAATAAAGATTTGGGTATTTGTTTCAACGACCATTTAGCAGTGTTTCATTTAGAAAAACTTATCCACTCCGCAGTAGAGGAGGCAAGGAAAGATACTCTAAAATGGGTATTGGATGAAATAAGAATAAACGAAGGCAGTAGTTCCCCTAAAGCAGATTTGATTAAACAAGTAAAAAGAAAACTTTTAGGCACCAAGAAAGAAACAAAGAAATGACTAACCCAACACCGATATGAAGAAAGACGCTTATACAAGGAACCTAACAGTAAAAGAACGCAAAAAGATTATTAAAGGATATAAAGATATGACACCCACCCCCTCTACATCCAAAGAAAGAAAGATAAAGGAAAAGTTGCTTGTAGAAAGCTGGTATAACAGGAGTTTGCCTTGTATTGACTTAGACCACCCAACTGCCGATGGATATTGTAATGAATACCAAATGACACAAGAGGCTTGGGCTAAATCAATCAGGAAAGATTTGAAGAAGTATTATAAGAAGTTATGACCACCCCTAACACATCCAAAGAAAAGACTGGAGATTTATTAAGTAACTGTTGTGCTTGGGATTTTGATGCCCTTGGTTATGAAAAAGAAGAAGGTATTTGGCAGGAGAAGTGTTTGAAGTGCGGAAAGTTGTGTGAACCGATTTGGATTGGCGTAAAAGACATTGAGAATATAAGACAGTGTTACAAATGGAACTTAAATGAAAAATAACAAAGAAGAGAGGATAAAGGAGATAGAAGCCGAAATAGTGGACTTGGTTTATAAGCGTTCCAATGAACTTATTGATAGTTCTTATGACCTTTTTACCGAACAAATAAAAATGAAAACAGATGCGTTGACAGAATTAAAAAACCTATGACCAAAAATAACAAAGAAGAGTTAAAAAAGATTAAAGATTATTACGACATGAGATTTAGACCACAAATTGATGATACTTTTGGTGTGCAATTATGGGAATGGATTGAACACACATTAACCAAGCAAAGGGAAGAAATTTTGGAAATAATTGAAAACGAAAGACCGCACCACGAATACTGCGATGCTTATAAAGATGATTTGGCTGGTCGGCATAATGATGAGATTGAGGTTGATAAGTTTGCCCTTAAACTTTTATCCACCCTAAAGAAATGAATAAGAAAGACACAGAGTTGAAAAAGAAGTTTGAGGAGAAGTTCAAAAGACAAGGTGGCAGATTTTACGAAGCCAGAGATATTTTGGTATTCAATACACTATTAGAGGAAATGTGGGATTTTATCCACTCCGCAGTGGAGGATGCAAGGAAAGAAGGAGAAATAAAAGGATTTGGGAAAGGATACAAACGGGCAAAAATGTTATTTGGTATAGACACCCCTGAAGAAGAAAAATTAAAGACCCTAAAGAGTATTAAAAGACTTAACTGGAAACTCTACGACCCTATTGCGCTGGACTTAAGACTGAGTGAACTGTTGCAAAAAATGGAACAGTTGAAAGGCAAACAGGAATAAAGAAATGAAACACTGTAAACATTGTGGTAGGGAAGTAAAGCAGGGAGAAGCTACTTGGTGGTACAGTACCGATTATTGTTCAAGAACTTGTGCCGCACTTGAGGCTAGAGAATTAAAGGAGAAATACTGGGATATTGTCAGACTTTTGAAAGAAAAGAAATGAAACGAGAATTATGAAACGCTGTCTGCAATGTTTAAAGTTAGTTGATTATGGGAGCCCTAACCGGAAGTATTGCTCGACTAAATGTTCGAACCGACACTTTGATATTGTAAGGCAGGGATCAGCAACAAGACGTGCTTCACAAAGAGCCTACCGTCAAAAGCACAGGGAAGTCCTCTCAGCCAGAGCCAAAGAATGGTACTGGATCCACAGGGAACAGGCTATTAAAAGAGTTCAAGAAAGGTACTATCGGAAGAAAATAAGATTTTTATATACTGATCTCTAATTAACGCAATGAGAAATAATAAACGCAGATATAGCGCAATCAGACTCCCCTGCCCTACTCTCACTTGTGTGTCTATAGCTACGCACGAGAGGGGAATGGGGGAGTACTATGAATGATATAAAACCGATTACTTTTACTGCCGACAAGGTCAGAGTAAATGGCCCTAAAGTTGATGGTGGTTATGCGGTTATTTTTGAAGTTGGGGAATATGAACAAGATAAGGTGGCCGATTTACTTAAATTACCGCAACAGAGCAATATAGAGGTCAGCGTAAAAAGGGATGGATAATAAGCAAGAAAAGTCGGTAAATTCGGTTACAGACCTACCTGAGGTTTACAAGGAAGAAGATTTTAAATTGATGTTGGAATTAGTACAGTCCGGCATCTGGAAGAACGTTAATTTATCTAGGGCTTTACACATTGACGAGGATACGATTGCTAAGTGGAAGAAGAGAAAAGAAGCCACTACAGCTCATAGGCAAGCGATATTAAAGTTTGTAAAACGGAGGACTGATGTTGAAAAAATACTCAAAGAGTTAGAAATGGATTTGGAAACAGACTTGCCCTCATTGGTACAAAATAATTACTATCAATTAGATGATAACCAACTCGACCAGCTCATTGAGTCCAAGCTCAGACAAATTGGAGCTGGCGTTCCTTCTGACAGAGAAGGAAAGGCGGATAAAGTTAAATCCGCTTAAATACGCCAGACAACACCCAAAACAAATCGAAGCTTCAAAATCGGATAAACCGATTAGATCGCTATTCTGGGGAAACCGTGTAGGTAAAACAGAGTGGGGCGCTCAGGAAATGACTAAGTATGTTTTAGGAGAACATCCTACCAGAAAGATAATTCTTCCTATTGAAGCTTGGTGTGCTTGCCCTTCATATGATCAGCAGAAAGAAACTACGCAAAAGAAACTTGATCTATACATACCTCATAACCGGATAGTCGATATTACTTATGTTAAAAAGAATACCTGGGGAGAGGTGGTTTTAGATAACGGATCGAAGATCAATTTCAAATCATATGAACAAGGAAGGGAGAAATTCCAGGGAGTAGGAAAACGGTTAATTTGGTTTGACGAGGAACCACCGCATGATATATGGGAGGAATGTTTCGTAAGAAGTGAAGCTGGTGTGCCACTAGATATTATTATCACCATGACTCCGATTAAGGGGATGACTTGGGTTTATGACGAATTGTATCTAAACACGAGCAACCCTGACCTATTCATTTCGACTGCTGGGTGGAATGATAACCCTTACCTTACCGAAAAACAGAAAGAGCAGATGGCTAGGGGATTGACCCCTGAGGCGTTGAAAGTCAGGAGAGAAGGTAAGTTTGTCCGAAGGGTAGGGATGGTGTGTCCTTGGTGGGAGCGATCAACACACCTAGCCGATCTTACCTTAGATTCAAACTGGCAGATAGGGGCTTCATTGGATTTTGGGTTCAGTAAACCCGCAGCTTTTGAGTTAATAGGAGCTGATTATGATGATAATTTAAACATCTTTGACGGCTTTTACGGGGTTGAAATGACCACACCTACTATCGGAGACAAGATAATAAAGAAGTGTCAAACAAATCAAATAAAGGAATTAACGATTGTAGCTGATTCAGCACAAGCCCAGGATATTCAGGAGCTAAACGATTACTTTGGAGAACAGAAGGCGAATATCAATGTTATAGGGATTAAAAAGCAATCAGGAACGAATAACGAAAACTGGGACGAGTACCGAGCCAGGAAAATGCAGGAATATGGACAAGTAACGAATGGAAAGACTAAGATTAAAGTATCCCAAAACCTTACCTGGTTTGATGAAAAATTAGGTAAGACTGTAAACTGGTTTGTAAGCGAAGTCGAGAGTTTAAAATGGGATGAAACACTTGGGCCAATGGGGGATAAACAACAGGGTGCAAGGTGGGATCCAAAATATGCTAATCATGCAATAGATACTTTTTCCTATTACTTGGTAGATCATATAGATAAGCCCGAAAGACCGAATCCGAAAAAGCCCTGGGAGGGCAAGATACCAGGAACTTACATACCTCCGGCTGAAGAAGAAGTAGAGAAAGATACAGGATTTTTTGAGAATAGGGGGGATAATTACTGGGATGAATAGGGGTGATCGATATGGAAATTAAACAACTCAAAACATCTGAAGTAAATGAGTACAGAAAATACTTTCGCAAAATGGATAATGCTAGGTGGATTGAGGGCGTTGATTTAGTTGGGTATTGGAAAGAAGGCGACAGTTTTATATTTAGGTCAGACGAAATTGATATTTGTATATCCAAGTCCTGTTTAAAGGAAATAATAGCAGAAGTAGAAAAATGAATGAAACAAAGTTCGAATCTGATTTAAAAGCCTATTTCCCTGATATATATAAACTACACCAGCTAGGTAAGTGGGATAAGTGGTTATGGGAAGTAATCTATGCAATGCTAGAAATGGCCGACAAAAACTTATTCGGTGAAATAAGGGTTACTTACCAGAGAGGAAAGATCAACCAAATCTATCAGACAGCCCAGAAAACCTCTAGAATAATCCAAAATGATGGCTTTGCGGTTGGCACTGAGGGTAAGCAACCGCCAGAATTTGACAGCAAAGATAAGGTGATCTAAACTCTAAATAGTCTCAAGTATTAGGGACAGCAGAAATGCTGTTCTTTTTTTATGATTTACTTAATTGTTTTACTAATTCTTTTACAGGTAGGGAGGGAATATCTCTATTTCAAGGAACGGCAGGAGCTTCTGGACAGGATTATGAGCAGGTCATTTGATGAGTTTAAAAACCTGAACGTTAAACCTGAAGAGAATCACCTAGAGCCTGAAGATGACGGAACGGAAGAACTTGAGGTAGCTAAAGACGAAATCATAAATGGCAAGGAAGAAGACTGAGCAAAAGCTAGAAGACGAGCAGAACCTTTTAAAAGTAAGGTTGGATAGGGAGTGGAATACAGCCCAAAGTAATAGAAAAGAGCTGGACTGGCAGTGGTTTATGTACGACTTGTGGGTGTCGGGCAACCACTATGCAAAGTGGGACAAAAACACCCAACAGATAATAACTACTGTCAGGGATAAGGGGAGAGCCAAAGTAGTTATAAACAAGATTTATTCGACTCTTAGGGCGGTAAGGAACTTTGTGCTTCGTAACCGACCCAAGGCTGAAACCACTCCTGATAACCTTACAGAAGAAAACCTCGATCAAGTAAGTAAACTCAATAAATATCTTGATTTTCTACACGATAAACTAAGGGCCAGGACTAAGCTCAAAGCCTCACTGTGGCACGCACTCAAGTATTCTGTGGGCTTCTGGCAGGTCATTTGGGATGAGGATGCGGGTGATAATGGTGAGGTAGCCATAAATGTAGTCGATCCTTACGATCTTTATTGGGATCCGGTAGCCAGGAGTCCAGAAGAAGCAAGATTCTGTGTTCTGGCTGTCAGACGCAATATAGAAGACCTTAAAAACGACCCCAAGTATGATTTTAAAGGAATTAAAGGCGATCAACTTTTAGCAGCCTCTTCAATGAAAGCCCGACTCATGCAAGCCGAGAAAGGTATGCAGTCATTCGGTGAGAGCAAAGGAACCTCAACCATAATCGTCAGGGAACATTGGTACTGGGATACACAAGATACCGAAGAAGAAGACGAAAACGGCAAAGTAACCAAGAAGAAAGAACGCAAACTGATGTTGTGTGCTATAGCGGGGGATCAGATCATTAGGCAGCCCGAAGACACTAAACTTGATAGATTCCCATTCTTTAAACTGGCCTGTGATGTTGAACCTCTAAGTATGTACGGCACAGGATGGGTCAAAAACCTCATTCCTCCTAATAGAGCCTTAGACAGACTTGAAAGCCAGGTAGCAGAGTATAACGACCTGATGAATAGAGGAAGATTCGTTGCTGATAAGGGTTCTGGGGTAAGAGTCATCTACAATGAAAATGGTCAAATTATTGAGAAAAAACGTGGTTATGAACTAACCCAAATGCCGATTGCCCCTCTTTCAGCATCAATATTCGCTCAAATAGAAAACATGAATAAGTACCTTGAAGACATAGGGGGGGCACACGATGCTTCACTGGGGAGGATTCCTTCAGGTGCTAAGTCCGGTGTAGCCCTTGAAGCCCTACAAGTAGGTGATTCGAATAATATGAGCGAGATCGTAGAAAACGTTGAGGAGTTTTTGGAGGAAGTCTATGAATACATTCTTTTCTTAGCGTCTCAAAAATACCAGTTTGCAAGAACAGTCATTCCCACCACCAGATCCGGTGAGAGAGAATTTATCAATGTTATTGGCGAGGATGCTAAAGAGATTGCTCCAGATGGAGCTACAGTCATTCCGGCTAAAAATACGGTAGATGTAAAGATTACTTCATGGCTTGCCTTCACCGACCAAGCAAGACAGGAGATACTTAACCAGCTATTCCAGCTCGGAGCTATTGACCAACAGACATTACTTGAAGGATATAACATCGGATCAGTCTCGGATATTCTCAAGAAGACCGAAGAACGGCAGCTCAAAGATGCTGCGACTCAAATAGAGGTAGGCAAGCAGGAACAGATCGCAGGAGCTGAAGCCCAAGCAGCAGGAACGGCCATGAACGGAGGAAGCGGTCAGAAAGAAGCCATAGCAGTAATAAGAGCCATCATTCAAGGTCAGGAGCCTCCTATGTTAGGAGTTACGACACCTGAGTTTCTGGCATACTTTGATCAGTTCCTTTCAAGCGACGAGGCTAAAAGTTTAGGGCCCGATATACTTCAAAAGATTGCAGACTACAGGGATCAGGCTATGATGAAAGGGGGAAGCAGAGGAAAGATGTAAGGGTAAAAAAATAGCACTTCTTAGTCAGGGCTGCTAACCAGGCAGTTTGGCAGTCCTAACTAGGAAGCGCCGTCCTAGACTTTCTACGGTTTGACCGTCACAGCAGACGTAAAAACAGTAGAACCAATTAGAAAGGAGGTGATATGTATGACAAAACCCATATCACAGGGCGAGGATGTAGAGGATACGGCCCAAACCGCCGATCCTACAGTAGAAACCGATACTACTGACACCTCATCCAATGTGAATGAAACGGATCAGGAAACCGGAGAGTCGGGTAGCGCACTCGATACAAAGGTCGATGATGGCAAGACCGTCCCTTACGAAAGGTTTCGTGAGGTAAACGAGAAAGCCAAGAGAGTCGATGAGTTAGAGGATGAAATCCAAAGACTCAAAGGTCAAGCTCCCAAGACGGAGATTGATCCGAAAAAGGAGCAAGTGAAAGAGGCTTTAAAACCCATCTTGGAAGAGCTGGGTTATGTAAGCAAAGAAGAGCTTGCAAAGATAGACGAGGATAAACAAGTTCAAAGCGAAATCTCTACTTTAGAGAAGCAGTTTGACGGCAAGGACGGAAGACCTAAGTTTGTCAAAGAAGACGTAATTAAATACGCCCTCCAGAACAAAATAGGTTCCGTAGAAGTTGCCTACAAACAACTGCACGAAAAGGAACTGATTAACTGGTATATCAAGAAAGCTCAAGCCGAGAGCAAAGGCTTTAAAACCGAAAGCTCTGACGGCTCTGGATCGTCTGAAGTCGGGGTGACTAACGATGATCTAAAGGAAGGGATTGTAAAGGGTGATAAAACCGCCCTGCACACATTCCTTAAAAGGGTGACCCGAACAACCCCGAAATAATACGGGAGAAAGGGGGTGAAAAATAAGTATTGACTTTATGACTTTGTGAGCCTAATATAGGGAAGTATGACCTATAAAACGGGCATTTGGGGGAAACAAGCCCAAAGAAGAGCACAAAGTAGAAAAGAATACTTTAGACACTATCGTAGACTACATCCACAGTATGAAAGCCATGGAACAAGTCTAGCTTACTTAGGCGAAATGATAGGACTAAAAGTATTAAAAGGGTCAAAGAAGATAAATAGACCTTGTGACTTGAACTGGAAAGGTAAATTGGTTGATGTAAAAACAGCCAAACCCACCAGAACAAGAGACAAAATTAGATGGAAGTTCTTATTGAGTAAACAAAAGGGAAAAATCGATCTATTTTTGTTAATACGCAAGGATAATGACGAGAAGGTTATTGATATACATCTTATTCCAGATAATAAGATAAAGTATAAAAACATATCTATAAGTTCTTTCAACGTCAAGAAATACACTAAATATCTTCTTTCCTTATAATAGGCTCGCTAAAGTTACATAAAGTAATACAAAACAATATGGCGCAAGCATCTGCTTTAAAAACCTATGACGCAATAGGCGATAGGGAAGACTTAACGGACATAATTGCCGTTATTACGAGGTTTGAGACTCCGATTTACTCTGGACTTCAGAAAGTTCAGGCTAAAGGGGTCTTACATGAGTGGCAAACAGATAGCTTATCAACGGGAAGTTCAAACGCTGCAATCGAGGGTGCTGACTTTTCCTTCGCAATTCCTGGTGTAAGAACGAGAGTGCACAATCACTGTCAAATCTTTACCAAGAGTTTGGAAGTAGCAGAAACTCAAAGAGCAGTTTCCGTTGCTGGGCTTGACGACGAGTTTGCCTACCAAATGGAAAAGAAGATGAAGGAAATAGCAACCGACATTGAAAAAGCCCTTATTACCGGAACGGGTAATTCAGGAGCTTCTGGAACAGCCAGAGAATTGAACGGGATATTAAACTTCATCGCAACAAACGTTGGAACAGGAACAGGTACAGCGACGGAGTATTTAACCGAGTCTATGTACAATGATCTGCTTCAAACCATTTGGGCAGCGGGAGGTCGACCTGACGTAACCTATGTTAATGGTTATCAAAAGAGGAAGATTTCAGCCTTTAGTACAAACAATGCCAGATACCAGCAAGTAGACAACGAGGGAGAACTCAAAAACTCCGTCGGGGTTTATGACTCTGATTTTGGTAGACAAAGGATTGAGTTAGATTCTTTCATGGATACCGACAAGCTCATTGCCCTTGAAAAGGACAAGTGGGCTGTTGCAGTTTTGAGGGGAATCAAAAACGTTGATGTTGCTACGGTTGGTGATGCCAAACGTGGTGCATTAGTTGGAGAACTTACCCTTGAGGCACGCAATGAGGCGAGCTCAGGAGAAATTAACGGTTTGAAAACCAGTTAATTTAGGGTAGTCGTGGCCTAGAGCTATCTTACTCAATCCAGGCTAGGGGGAGACTGAAAAATGTCTCCCTCTTTATTTGCTTGACACGATATGCTATATTGCACTTAGTTCATAGACACGGGCCAAAACCTGTGTCTTTTTTTATGCCGAAGATACTGACCTCAAAGGATATTAAAAACCTCAAATATCAATACGCTGCGGTAGATGATGTGAAACTCCAAATGACTCTAGCAGGGTTGGCTAATAGATATTCGACCAAAATAAGAATGATGATCTACAAGGCTTACCAGGATGACCAACTGGCTTCTATTTACAGACGGTGGCGCAACTCAGGAGTATATGAGAAAGGGAGTAAGACGGGGGCGCATTACAGACAGATTATCAGGTTTCCGAATAATTACATCTACGACTTTGTGGATACGGTTTTGACAGCCCTTTACGGGACTAAGTGGATGCAGAATACAAAAGCTTTAAAACATGAACTGGTCAGACCATGGCACGTTGTTAATCACATATGAAAATCCTACTAGCCAATTTAATACTTGAAAGTTTCGGAGGGTCTGAGATGTGGACTTATACGATGGCTCAGACTTTAAAAAAGATGGGACATGAGGTAGAACTATTCTCTCTTAATATGGGGACATTTGCCCACAAATATCTAGCTGATTTTCGTTTGTATGATGTAGCTCCCACTTACCCATACGATTTGCAGATAATTAACCAAAACTGGTGCCTAGATGCTCTGAAGGAAAACCCTGGATACAAGATAGCCAATTCACATTCATATTTTCTTGAAGTGGAGCGTTTCCATAGGGGAGCTAACCAATATGTATCTGTATCTGAAGAAATAAAGGATATTGAAGCTAAAAGGGGATTTGAAAGCGTTGTGATAGGCAACGCCATAGATTGTGAACGCTTCTCACCCACTAAACCCATACACGACAAACTGACTAAGGTTCTCTATCTGACTAAGGATAACACTGATGTATTCCCCAAGATCAAAGAAGCCTGTGATGAGCTAGACATTGAGGTCATCACACCTGATAAGCCCGTTTTTAACATTCAGGACTATATAAATGACGTTGATTGTGTCATCGGCATCGGGAGAGGCCTTCTAGAGGCCATGGCGTGCGGTAGAAACGTTGTCTCGGCAGACTACCGCTTCTGGATGCAGGGCTTTTTCGGTGCAGGACTCATAACACCCGATAACTACGATAAGGCTAAATATGCAATGTTTTCGGGAAGGAATATGCGTATTCAAATGACTAAAGATGAAATAAAGAAGCAACTTTTACTCTATAAGCCTGAATATGGGGAGTTCCTAAGGAATAAGATGCTTGAGGAGTACGAAGCGGTTAAGGTAGCCGATAGATACCTAAGTTTATATGGATGATGAGTTTCAAAAGCGTTATTTAGATCACCAGGCAAAGAAGGTTAAACAACTCGCTTCTCAGGATGGGGAGAAAGAATTTTACCGCTTCAATCCCGTCCAACAGGGAAACTTCTTCAATATTTTGGGGGAAAGACGCAGTCAAAGGATATTTAACCGCACACCCATAGAACAGGAGAAGTTAGACTTGTTGGCCGGAGCCATACGTTTATGTCCCTCATCATGCAACCGACAGGCTATCTCAATTAAGGACATTTCAAGTCGGGATGAGAAAGAACTACTTAGCGGACTTCTCGTGGGAGGAGTGGGATGGTGTCATAGGGCTGATCATATATTTTTGCTCTTTGCTAACGCACAAGCGTATAAAGCAGAGGGTGAAATAACCTATATGCCTTACTTGGATGCAGGAGCCATGATCGAGCAGATCTACCTTACGGCTACAGTTTTAAACTTGGGAGTGTCATACATCAATCCCAACATTAGGGAGAACAATAAATCATTTTTCAAAGAGAGGTATGGGGAAGAAGGGTTGATTTACTGCGGTTGCATTGTCTTGGGGTATTACGACAAAAAAGTAAAAGAAACCCCCAAGCGGTTAGCAAAAGATATATGGATAGAGCATTAAAGATCATAGGACTTCCTGTGGACAATGGCGGATGCGGAAATTATAGGGTATATCAACCTTTCGAGACACTTAAACGGTTTACTATTCACGACACCCACGTAATTGAAAAGGACAAAGACGATATGGTTGCAGTCGCAAAAGCCCTAGAAGTTGCTGATGTAATAGTGGGAAGGCCGGGATCAGAGGTGGGAGTGTATAAATTACTGGAAATGCCTCAATATGCGGGTAAGAAGTGGGTTATGGATATAGATGACAATATTGAGTACATCTCACCCTATTCAAACCATTACCAAGAATACGGAACTGAGGATTTTTACGATGCTTACTCTAAAAAGTGGATCTGGAGAAACGGACAGGGAGAGTTTGACGTTGAGAAAAATAAGGCGAGGGTTACCTCACATATCGACTCCCTAAAACGTGCCAACCTGGTTACAGTATCAACTCCTATGCTTGCCCGCTACGCCAAACGATACAATAAGAATGTCGCAATACTGCCTAACTGTATCAATTTTGAGAGATGGTGGAAGCTAAATCTCAGGCCTAATAAGCAATTACGGGTTGTCTGGGCCGGAGGAAGTTCACATTACGAAGACTGGTACTCTATTGCCGAGCCTCTTAATGAGCTGATGAGAAAGTATCAATTTAAACTAATCATGGTAGGACATCAGTTCCCGGGGCTTATAGACGCTGACAATAGACACTTATTAGAAGTTCAGGACTGGACACCATTTAAGGGGTACTCTTATCGGTTAATGTGCATGGCTGGTGATATTGCTTTAGTACCTCTAGCTGATCTACCTTTCAATTACTACAAATCATCAGTCAAATGGTATGAAATGAGTGCAATGGGTCTTCCCTCGGTAGTTTCTAACATTTCACCTTACTGTGAGGATATTAAAGACGGGGTAACTGCAATGGGCTACAGAACTAAAAAGCAGTTCTATCAGAAGCTGGAATCCCTAATTAAATGCCCTCAGCTTCGCTCCAGGATAGGGAACGCCGCTAATAAGTGGGTAAAAGATAATCGGGATGCGGTATTTTGTGCAAAATATTGGATAAAAGCGTATTCGAGCCTTCTCACGAATTGACACATATGAAAAGGAGTGCTAATCTAAAAATAGTCTCAAGGGACTTTAAGGGACTGGTTTAACGCCAGATCCCTTTTTTTATGAAAATCAACAAAATGCCAGACAAAGAAACTCTAGAACTCTACTTAGATGGATCACATGGAGATGTCCAGGTGTATTTTGACATTGAAAAGGGTGAATTTGTAATGGTAAACAGTTCTTCATATGGTGAGGGCGGGGTTGTCAACGTAAAAAAAAACGAGATTTAGGTAACTTCAGAAAAGTTGGTATGTCAACTAACAGGAGGAAAATCTAATGGCAGCACCAGCAATTCAGTCAACAACAGACATATCCGCAAGCGGGACAACATTTAATGTCAACCTGCCCGCTTCAACGGCAGCAGGTGATTTACTCGTAGCCTTTATTGCTAAAGATGATGATGTTGCAATGGCTTCAACCCATTTGGCTAATACGGGATTTGCTATTACGGGTGCTGACCACGCCACTTATTGTTTTTGGGGAATAGCAACTGCGGCTGATGTAACCCGTACGTATATAACCTTTACTGGAGATTCCGAAGATTATATAGGCAGGTTGTACCGAATTACTGGACATAATGCGGATGACCCCATTGATGTAGCAGATACCACAGGGGCAACAGGTACAAGTGCAACTCCATCAGCACCTTCAATAACTGTTATTGGCGATACTCTTACTTTTGCAGTAACAGGGATGGACGATAATGACGTTCCTTATTCAGTTACCACTTCTGGCTGGACAGCAAACCACAATACCTCAATTACAGATGCAGGAATAGTTATTGCCACAAGGGACGCAACAACAGCAGGGGCGACAGGTGCTTGTGCTTTTTCAACAAACGCTTCTGATGGTTGGGCTGCTGCACAAATAGCAATAAACGGAAATACACCTCCAACAGTATCTCTTACCGACCCCACAGGAGGAGAAACAGTCGCCGATACCACCCCTGCCTTAGTCTTTACAGGAACAGACGGTAATGCAGATGAAGTGGAGTATGAGGTACAGGTGGATACGAGTGCGGGGTTTGATAGTGCAAGTACTGGTCCAACAGGGGTAAATTCCTATCGTTTTGATGGACATACGAGTGTTACTGACCCTAATACTGTATGGACTGATGATAGTTTAGCTTTTGATGGAGATGCTGGAACATCCGCCTATGTAAATAATGGTACTTATCCAGGTACTACTTCAGTAAACTATTTATATGGAAAAGGAACAAATGCCCCAGCAGGTAGTTCTATAATTACACAAGTAAGAGTAAGAACGAGCACTAAGGGAGCTGGTGGTACATATTCCGATAGTGTAGATGTAACCGTTTATACTCAAAATTTAGCAGAAAGTCTTGGGGAGTGTCAAGGATTTCATGGAAACTCACAAACATGGTCATCTTATCTTACTTTAAGTGTTCCTAGTGGTGGGTGGGATTGGTCTAAAATACAAAACTTAGAGATAAAGGCATATGGAGTTCAGGATGGGACTAACCCTGCTGTATGTTACTTATATACAACAGAAGTTGAGGTAACTTCTGTAGGTATTCCTCTTCTTGACACCCTCTCCTCCACCGATGATGACGCCAATTGGGCAGGTACAGGAGCACCTAATCCCTTTCCTTCAGGAAATGAAATAACCTATACAGTACCGGCAGGAAGTGCTTTAAGTGCAGGAACATATTACTGGAGAGTAAGAGCTACCGACCCTCTGGGAACTAATACGTGGGGGACATGGAGTACAGGGGCAGGGAGTGGATATGAGAGTTTTGTGGTAAGTGCTGGTGGTTCTTCCACATCCCCATCAGTCAGTCCTTCGGTATCACCCTCTATTAGTCCTTCTATTAGTCCCTCTGTGTCTCCAAGTGTCTCACCCTCAGTGTCTCCAAGTGCCAGTGTCAGTCCATCCATCTCTCCCTCGGTATCTCCGTCTATCTCACCTTCTGAATCACCGAGTGTTTCGCCGTCAGTTAGTCCTTCAGAAAGTCCTAGTGTTTCCCCTAGTGTTTCACCTTCAGCTTCTATATCTCCATCGGTTTCCCCCAGTGTAAGTCCCTCGGTAAGTCCGTCAGTATCTCCCTCAGTCTCACCTTCAGTTTCACCCTCTGCATCCATATCTCCATCGACCTCACCCAGTGTTAGTCCATCAGTAAGTCCCAGTGCAAGTGCTAGCCCATCGGTCTCACCATCGGCTAGTCCGTCGGTGTCTCCCAGCGTTTCTCCTTCCGTAAGTCCGTCGGCTTCTGTTAGTCCGTCTATGAGTCCGAGTGTATCGCCCTCTGTAAGTCCCTCTGCATCAGTTTCACCATCTATCAGTCCTTCTGTGTCTCCCTCCGTCAGCCCCAGTGTCAGCCCCAGTGTCTCACCCAGCGCAAGTATCTCTCCAAGTGTTAGTCCCAGCGTGTCGCCAAGTGCTTCTCCTTCTATTTCACCTTCCGTTTCTCCATCAGCTTCTATATCTCCGTCAGTTTCGGAAAGTGTAAGTCCATCCGTTAGCCCAAGTGCGAGTGTAAGCCCGTCGGAATCACCGTCAGTTAGTCCATCTGTATCTCCAAGCTTTAGCCCTTCGATCTCAGCCAGTATATCGCCAAGCATATCTCCGAGTGTGTCCCCTTCGGCTTCCGTATCCCCATCGGTTTCCCCCAGTATCAGCCCTTCTGTCTCCCCAAGTGCCAGCCCAAGTCAAAGCCCATCGGCATCAATTAGTCCTTCCGTAAGTCTATCCATTTCTCCTTCTTTCTCTCCGTCCGCATCCATTAGTCCCAGTGTCTCTCCCAGCATATCGCCCTCGATCAGTCCATCAGTATCCCCTTCGGAGTCTCCCTCTGCATCAGCTAGCCCATC
>Ga0208958_1001321_pt1 | contig 25202 bp, 32 predicted proteins | sample RifOxyB1_FD_184032 | JGI IMG/M metagenome (GOLD analysis project Ga0208958, IMG submission 184032) | Soil microbial communities from Rifle, Colorado - Rifle Oxygen_injection B1 (SPAdes) | ecosystem: Environmental > Terrestrial > Deep subsurface > Rock core/Sediment | place: Rifle, Colorado...
AACAAATATTTTCAAATAACCCTCTTTTTTTTCTTTATTCACATTGTTCACTAAAAATGAACCCAAGCTAGTGTTTAAAAAAATTTCCAAGATTTTTAAAAGAATATTCAGGTTATTTTTAATCTACATTATTTAAATCAATCTCATTCTGTTATTCAAAAAGTAAAACATAACAAGAAAAAACATTAAATCCATATTCTAAAGTTTTTTTAATCTCTTTTTTGATAATACCCATTTTTCAGAGATTATCTTAAATGTTTCAGCCATTTTTCTTGAACATTTTTTAATAAGTCAATATTATTATGTTCCCCAAATAATATCGTCTGGCAGAATAAATCAGCAAATTCATATTCTAAATCTTTTCTTATCTCTTCTTTGCTCATCTCTTTTTGTCTTGCCCTGTCAGTCAACATTAAATATTTTTGAGTTAATTCTCCAAATTCTTCTTGTATCTTAAGCAAAAACCAGTCATCATCTCTTCTTACGTGATGGTCTTCAGCATATTGCTTCGATCTTAATTCAATTTTTGCTATTAGTTCATTTACATCCATTTTACTGTTTAGATAAAATACACAATTCCTTATTTTTTAAAACTGGTATGTCATTTGTTCTTAATTCTTTTAAGTCATGCATTATTTTTTGTGCAATTGCTTCTGCGAATTTTACAGGCACAGCATTTCCAATCATCTTATAGCCATCTGCAACATCATTATAATAAAAAATAAAATTATCGGGAAAAGTTTGTATTCTTGCACATTCTCTTACAGATAATCTTCTATATAACTTCTCCTTTCCTTTTATAAATTCCCTTTTATTCGGTTCAATAAATTTCATTTTTGGAGCTTGCGGATGTATCGGAGCATGCCTTCCTCCTGCTTGAATTGTAAAAGACTGCTCATCCCAAGACCTTACTCTATTTCTTGACATATAAATTGTTGAAAATCCTCCATTCATGTATTCATGGTTTGGAATAGACAGGTTTTGGTTAGTTTTATTCTTCTCTTTTGCAGAAGCAGGAACAGGCAAATCGCCAATAGCATCTTTTAGTGTCAATAATTTCGAGTTTGATTCTGGAAACTCAAATTTTTTCCCCAGTTTTTCATGGTAACCAACAATTATTACTCTTTTTCGTTCCTGTGGAACTCCATAATCCTTAGCATCTAATAATTTATAATTAACATTATAGCCAATATGTTTAAATGCCTCAACAATTTTTATAAATTCTTTATAATGCATTGGCGACAAAATTCCAGCTACATTTTCAGCAAGGAAAAAAAGAGGTTTCTTCTCTTTTATAAGATTAATATAATTATAGAATAATTGTCCTCTTAAATCATTTATTCCCCTCATAGCCCCTGCTAAACTCCAACTTTGGCAGGGTGGTCCGCCAATAAATCCAATGACTTCAGGAATTTCATCAGGAGATAAATCAACAATAGACTTTTTGTTTATAGATATACCATGATTTTTCTCAAAAGTTTCCCAACAGCCTTCCCAATTGTCATTAGCAAAAACTATGTTAAAGCCAGAATTACTAAAACCTAAATCCAAACCTCCAGCCCCTGAAAAAAATGATGCAATTTTCATTTTATCACAAAAGTTATTAGTTTTGCCTCCACTAATTTAACAGGATTGTTAGGATCTTTAATTTTTACATCCTTAATAGAAATATCTTTATTTAATTCTATTTCATTTATGTCTTCTTTTGGATAAGAAAAATACCTCTCTTTTCTTAATATTGCAAAAAGATGGAATTTATTTTCTTCAAGTTTACATAAATCCTTAAAAACATTTATTGGATTTTCTATACTCCACATTCCCCTAATTCTTAATTCAGTTATTCCAAGAGGGTCAACCCTTTTAACTTTTCCTAACTCAACAGTTTCTCCTTTTTCTAACCCAAGAGAATCAAGGACAGAATCAACTTCTTCTTTTATTGGCTCGTGGACTTTTTCATAAACTTTATGTTCTGCTGCATAGCAAGTACCATGAACAAAAAATAAGTAATTGATAATGCCACCTTTGGTATTCCCAATAACATAAAATAATTCTTTTTCATTCCAGTTTCCACCATCACATTTTTTACAATCAGCAGTTATCCTAATATCCGTAGCAAGAAGCTTATTCTTTGGTGATGAACTATTTAATGCTAAAGCACTCTTTAAGCTTTCAATTTTCTTTATTTCAAAAGCATCTCCGTTCTTTATTATGATATCAGGTGGATGGTTTTGGTTTCCTAGCCAAGAAAACACCTTAGAGTATTCTTCTTCTTTCTTTTCTTGAAGAGACTTAAAAGAAGAAGCAATCGCATCTTTTATGTAAAACTCTAATTGCTCGCCAACTGCATTTATTCTATTAAGAGATTTAGAAGCATAGCTTTTCAAATCATTATTTCTATATGAAGCAATGTTCAATATCGCTCGTAAAATATTATTTGACATGTTTTTCTCTCCTAAATAAAAAATAAAAAAGATTTTATTTTTTTAAATCTTTTCTTTTATCATAGATTTTCTTTTGAAAAAGAAAAGCTATATGTCTTCTACGCCACCTTCAGTTACTTGAAAAATCGCCTCGCCGTCAGCTAAGTGAGGACTATCAATCAGCTTAGCTACTCTAGAACCTTTTTTTCCTTTTCTTAAATAAACTCGGGTATTTGAGTTATGAGCGACGATATTTCCACCAATAGCAGCAGTAGGATCACCAAAAAACATATCAGGTTTAGCCATTACTTGATTAGTAACATAAACAGCTAAATTATACTGATTAGCTAATTTCATTAAAGTATGCATATGCCTATTCAGTTTTTGTTGTCTGTCCGCTAACTGTCCTCTTCCTGAAAAATCAGCTCTAAAATGAGATGTTAAAGAATCAACAATTATTAATTTGACAGGAAAATCAGTATTCTCTAATTTCTTGACAATATCCTCTGCCTTCTCAGCTAACAACATCTGATGATCAGAATTAAATGCTCTCGCTGTTTTTATGTTTTTCAAAACATCACTCTCATTTAATCCTTTAGCTTTTGACATTTGAATAATTCTTTCAGGTCTGAATGTTGATTCACCATCAATAAAAATAGCAGAACCACTAGCACCACCCTGTTCTTTTGGCATTTGCACATTAACAGCTAATTGATGAGCAATCTGACTTTTTGAAGAATTATGCGACACAATATTATTTGCTAAAAAACTATGTGTATTTGGAACTTCAATGTCATAAACTTTTCCTTGCTTGTTTTCAATAATCTCAATTTTTTTTATTGCTAATATATTAAGATTGGGCTGTTGCATAACTCTTTCATAACTTTGAATAACCTTCTCTATTTTTTCTCTCAATCGCAAAGTTTTAATCCCTATATTTTGATAAAATTTAACCAGATTCTCTTTTCTGTAAATATGCAGTTTATAGCAGATAAAACCCCTTGTCTCATCAGATGTAATGCTGCTTTTTATACCAAATTTTGTAAGCAATAACTGAACCTGCTGCATTAATTTTAAACTTGAGCTTCTTAATTCAACAGATTTGCCTTTTTTATTTGATAAATAGTTCTTTTCTTTGATAGTTCCGTTTTTATTAGTCCATTTTGAAGTTTTAAGCAATTTGCCATTTTCATGTTTTACAGAGCCTTCTCCGTCATAAAAAGCAGTTAAAAATTTTTCAACAACCTCTTTTGGTGAATCAAATAATTGTTTAGGGATAAATTTTTCATTTGCCTTATAATAAATTCCATCAAATTGCCCTAAAAATTCTCCAGCCATTACAGAATTAATATCCCATGTCTCTGTTTTTTCATCTAAACGTCTAAATGCAGATTCAATCCCAAAAACATTTTTTACTGATTTCTTCCAGTCTTCAATAATTTCTTTATTAGATGAGCCAAAAGAAACTCTTACAATTCCGCCATTTTTTCCACCCTTTTCATGCCATCCTTCACTTAGTATGTATCCTAAAATATTTGCTAAATCCACATTTAAAGTTTTAGGCAATAAAACTTTATTCATTATAGTTTTGGGTGCTTTTTTATGAATTTTAATTTCATGAAATAAATTAACTTGCTCTTCTGGAAAAGCATCAGGCCAGCTTACACTTAAATAATCATTTTCCTTTAATTGATCTGCCCTTTTCCATCCATCCTGAGTCATTAAAGGATGATTAGGTGTAACTTTTATCTCTCTTCCATCTTTTAAAGAGATTTTAAGTAACTTTTCGCAATCATAAACAAATAGCTTTTTAGCAAATGTTTTGTGTAAAGAATTATTAAACCATGTAATTATAGGCAAATCTAAATCATACTCTCCAGCAGAAACATTCCCGGCTATGTCTCCTATTTCTTTCATGTTTCCGTCAGCTAAAGTAATCATGGTATCATGAGCCACACAACCAAATTCTCCAAAACATTCAGAAATGCATCCTGATTCAAATCCTCCACCCAATAAAGAATCAAAAGCCTTGCTTCCAGTGCTTATTCTAATTACTAATTCTCTTTTCTTAAGTAAATCTTCACCAGTTTCAAAACCCATCTCCATTTTATCACGGGCAGCATTTATTATTTTCCTGGCACTAGCTTCAGTAACACCAGCTACCTCGACCATTTCACCAGGACTAGCAACAGCAATAGAAAGCAAGGTGTCATACCCTGCTTCTTTTAATTTTTCAGCAGTCGCAGCACCTACACCAGGTAAATCAGTAATTTCATTTTTACTCATCTTTCTCACCACCTTCGAAATATAAATAATCCTGGGCTTTTCTCAATAAAGCTTCTATCTTGCCTAAATCATTTCTTCTTATGTTATTAATAAGTTCATATCTCCAAATCTCTTCATCCTTTTTCTTATAGGATTTAGTCAATGTCATTGTTTTGAAAGCAACTTCGCCTCCATTGAAATCTCTTTTATTTTCCCACACCGCTATTTCAAAATTACCAGCTCTCCATTTCATAACTGGCCTATTTTTCACAGAACTCCCGTTTTTTTCTTGCTTTTGCATTTTATTTCAACCTCCATTGAAGCCTAAAAAGGCATACGAGGATAAAAGCAATAGTATTTATAAACTTTCCAAAGGTGTTTGTCCTGTAACCCTACCTTTTAATATATATTTTAGAGTAAATACTTCCAGATAAAAAATAGATTAAAAACAAGCAAAAAAACAAATAATCCAAATTCAATTATCCCGCCAGTTCTTAAAAATCCATTAACTCTGAAATTAAAAGGATAAATATTAACACCTTCTTTAGTTAATCCATCTAAAAATAAATGAGAAAAGAAACCAATCAAGCAAGGAATCCAATATCGAGTAAATAAAGAAAGAACAAATCCAATCAATCCCCAGACAAATAAGCTATGCAATAATTTTCTATGTCCAAAAAGAAATTTTAAAGGATAAGAAAGAAAGAACAATTTACTTCCAATCTTGCTTTTAGGTTCATCAATATCAATTAAAGAAGCACATAAAACAACAATAAAAACAAACAAATAAGGATTCAGATTAAAATAAGAATAAGAAACAAGTCCAAATAAAAATGCAAAAACAAAATGTGTTCTGAATAGCATAAAAAGAAAAATCAAATCTTTCTTAAAAAGATAACTAAACAAATATAGTATTTGCATTAAAACAATCTTTTTAAATTAATTAAATAAACAATTTTTATGGAAGTGATAACCCCAGAAGCACAAACAACAGTTTCTAATAAAGATTTACCTGATTTAATGTTGAACTTGGAAGCAAGATTGCAACCAGGAATGCCTGTTTTAATTGAATCTTTAAGAATAAATGGTAAAAGTCATCATAAAAAAACAACATTGTTTCTTTCAGGAGGTGTCTTGCAAAATGGTGTTTTTAATCTTAAAACAGGAAAAAGACATTTTGTTTATGCACAATTTCATCCAGATCTAACTGAAGATTATAGAATATCTATTTCAAATGCAGAATTTTTTCCAAGTATTTATCAGCCTAAAAGTCATATAGTTCATGTTCGTGGACATGTTAATGAAAGAGCCATAGATCAAACACCATTTGAATGGGATGAAGAACATTCAAACCATATAACTAAAATAGAAATAGGTTCTTCATTATTTGAAAAATATTTGGATATAATCCGCGCATTAAGATTTGCAGGAGATTCCTTAACATTAACATTACCTATGGCTTATATTAGGCCAAAATATCTTATTAGACAAATAGGAGATTCTGATGAAAAATTAGAATCACAAAGAGATAGAGAATCATCTAATTTAGCCAGTGTAAGAGCAGTAATGAATTTATTAGATAATATTAATGGGGGTCATTGTGGGGCACAGCAGGTTAGTTATTCTAAAAATCCAACAAAAGAAAGTCTTTTCTTAAATGATGAAGATTTCTTACTTTTCGATGCCAATATATTTGCATATGTAAAACCAGGAAGAGGATATTGTTGGGGACAAACATTTGTTCTTCCAGCTAAAGGTAAAGATGAATTAATAGAATCAGCATTTGCACCAGATAACATTAGAAAATTTTATCCTTATGGACTTGAATAATTAAAAATTAAAATCAGCAACAGATTGCCATATTCCATTTTTCTTTTTCAATAAAGAATAGTACTCTATCTCCATTGAAACACCTTTATATTCTTGACTTAAGGAAAGAACTGTTTTTGCAATAGTAATATGAGGATTATATCTCTCAAGACCATATTTAGCAGCCATTGTATCAAACTTAGTAGTATCTCTATCAAAAGCTCTTGAAACCCTTAAAATTTCAGAATGCAACCTTTGTAATTCCTCAACATTTTTTAATCTTATTACATATGAGCTTTCATCAAAATTATCAAAACCCAATACTTCAGTTGCAAAAGAACAAATAGTTATATTTCTTAATGCTTCAATTACTTCTTTTTCTCTTTCCTCATCACTAGCAAACCCCCATAAAGTGCAATGCAATCCTCTTTCAGGTATTCTTATATTGCTCTCAGTAGCAAGTTTATCCATTAAATTTTGTGTAGGTCTAAATAATGTTGTATACCACATATAATAAATAAAATCAAAAATTAATTAAAACTATGTTTCAAACTAAGCTTTAATTTTTTTCTGCAAATAACTTGAAAAATAACCATTATATCTTTTCTGTAAATCTTTTCTCATCCAGTCTTTTCCACTAATTATCTTCCTGCAGTTTTTATTTCCACAATTGCATTTTAATTCATATTCCAATGAATCAGACATAGCATAATCAATATTTATCTCCTCTCCTTCATTAATATCCCTCATAGCAACAAACACAATGTTTCCTTCTATGCCTGCATTAGGATTGCAAGAATGATTCAAAAACATCATACTATCTTTAATTTCATTTTTGGAAATAGGTGCTATAAAAAAATCATCATTAATCTGGAAATATGTGTCGCCTATTTCATTCAAAATCTCATTTAATTTTTTTAAATTAATAATATGTCCCCATTTAATCCCAATAACTTCTCCTTTTTTAATCGGTTTAATTGCAAATAATCCCCTTCCTTCAATTTTGCTTTCCTTAATTTCTGTTTTTGGAGATAAATAAGACTTCATATAAAAATTAAAACAAACATCTTTAAATTTCTTTTCAATTATTCAAAACAGTTAAAGCATCTTTATAATCAGCTTCTTTAATTGAATTAGCAATCAATTCAATCCTTTCAAACATTTCATTCTTAACAACTCTTCCGGATATAGCTAAGAACTTTCCAAGAGATTCATTGAAAGTACCACAATTTTTCAAAATCTCATCAGCATTCTCTCTAAAAGCAACTACACGTATATTAGCAGAACCATCATCTAAATAAATATTCAAAATAGGAACATCTTTTACAGTAGCATTTTCATGTTCTAAGCATTTGTCAATAACTTTTTTATTGCATTCGCTACAAGCCCTATAACTTCTAGGTTCAAATGCTTGTACAACATGCCCATAAACTTCTACATTATCCCCTTGTTTTAATTCATTTATTTTCTTAGTTACCTTAGCTACAATATTGTTTACAATAACATCCCTGTCAACTTCAAAAGAAATCTCACCCCTGTTTCCCACATGGACTTCATTATAACCATTATTTTCTTTAACATAGCAATTTTTTAATTTTAAGTTCTTGCCTTCTGTAATAGAACCATCTTCAATTAATTTAATATGATTAGTATCCCAAAGAACAACCCTAGTAATTCCAGATTCATCTCCAATTAAAAAATTAGCAACTTTCCCCTGCCTGTTCTCTTTATTAAATTCACGAATACCATAAAGTTTTACAACTTTTCCAGTAACATCAACATTATTGTATCCAGGAATTAATTTGTTAATCTTAATATCTTTCTTCTCAAATTCTTTAACTAATTTTACACCATATTCATTAGCAACAATATGAGCAGCACCTTCTTTAGTAATCAAATCAGTAAACTTGTTTATCTTTTCTTTTATCTTAAGCTCAATTTCCTCTTGAGAAACCCTTTTTTCAGCAATTATCCTCCCTATAATGTCTTCATAGCTTAAATTAATCATAAGAATCTCCTTCTTTAGCTATTTTTATTGATTTCCATAATCAAAATATACTTATAAAATCATAATATTTTAGTAAGTTCTTGAGAATATGCAAGTTTTTATTTGCAGGTTCATGAAAAGTGCTTTCTTAGTGTAAGTTCTTTGCAAAGAAAGTGCGCAGGTTCATGAAGGGCACCAGTTTTTAGGCAGGTTCATAAAGGGTGCAACCCTTATGTTAGATTGAGTTCAACAACAGGCTTCAAAGAATAGCTGTAATTTCCATTCTGAAAAGTAGCACTATACTTCCTTTCATTAAAAACAACAGTAGTAATATTCCCTTCAAGAATAACATTTTCAAATTCACTATATTTTTTAATCTCAATTTTCAAATTCTCAACAAGAAGTTCATTATTTCTGCATTTCTCCTCCCAATTAGAAAGGCATGAAGAACTAAAAGTATTTGTTTTAGCTTTCTCAAGTGAGTATCTTGCAATGTTTTCATGATTGAAATAATCAACTTCAGCATCCTGATAAGAATTAAATAATACAGGAATGCTTTCTCCAACAAATATATGTCTTTCACCATTACCATTCAAAGCAAATATCATGTACACAAATAATGTAACAGTTAAAATAGCTAGTACAGGCATAAAAATTCCTTTTCTATTCATTTTAGTTTCTTTCTTTCAGGATTTTCTTTCTTTTCAAAGAAAGAAACCTGCCTCCTCTTTAAAGCAGTATTTTGAAGTAAATATAATAATTTTCTCAGGATTTTCAGTTTCAAAAACAACTTTGTTTTTCACATCATCAAGTTCATTAATATTTGCTTTATTAACTAATATAGGAAAAATAATTCCATGCTCTCTTATGTAATCACAGGAAGAAAATTCACTATATTCATCAATTTTAATTTGCAATAAATTTTTCAATGCAACATCTTCAGAATCCTTCAAATAAATGTAAAACAAGTCAATAGCACTATACTCTTCTCCTTTATAATTAATTTGCTCCCTCGCTAAATTCAAAATTTCAATTTTAAAATTATTAGAAACACTTACACCATATTCCTCGCTTATTTTATTGTCCGAAGCAAGAAAAAAATAAATCACAATTATTGAAATTATGATAAATATGCTTAATATTGCTAATATCGCCTCTTCCTGCCCTTTCTTATTCATTTTACTCATTTTTTACACCAACCAGCCATAAATTAGCTTTCGCCTCTTTAATTTCACCATTATCATAAACATTTACATAATAAGTATAATTATTGCATAATAAATTTTTCTTCTTGATATTGCAAAATATTTCAGCATTTAATAATTCATCATTAAAAGTAAGTGTTTTTACTTCGTTTTCATAAAATAAATTAAACCTAATAGCATATTTTCCCTGATTCATGCATTTTTGAAAATTATCAGAATTTAATTTATTCAAATCAATAACACCATAATGAACTCTATTGTCACTTAAAAGAAAACATTCATTGTAATAAATATTATTTGCAAATACTCTCTCATGTAATTTTTCAACATGCAATATTCCTTCAGTATCATGTGCTAAAGCAACCTTAACAGAAACTACAACAACAATTAAGAAAAAAATATTAAAGAATAATAAAACAGATTCTTTTGATAAAATAAAGCTCCCTTTACTCATTGTTAAACTCCATTTTGTTAGTGTTTAAATTTAAATTAAAATCAGGTTTGAAATAATAATATTTTGCATTATCAAATTTTGCTTCACCTTTGTCAAAATTAACATTATATTGCTCATTAAAGCTATAATTTAAATCATAAGAAAGATAACTTTCTTGCAAACTGTCAGAAATAAGGGCAATATCTCTCACATATAAATCTTTTTTATAATTTTTAAAAGTAATCTGGTCATTAACTTGCCCAAAAAGATAAGCAAAAGTAACTAATAATAAAACAATATAAAAAAGCCATAAATAAAGCCTTTCATCAAAACTTCCTCTTTTTTGCATATAATAAAGAAAGAACTTCAATTTAAATTATTTATGTTATGCTGTTAAGGTCTTTTCATAAACTATAACTTTTTCGACAGGTACATTGACTAAAGCATTAACATCACAATTTTCAAAACCTCCAGAAATTCCAACAGGGCAGGAGCTTAAAACAACATCATATCCCTTATAAAATCCAAGAACAATGTAAGGCATGTCATCTTTTTCATTCTTATCATCATGCACCTTCTCATGTAAATACTTCAAATAAGCTACACCAGCATTTAGATTTTTTTCAGCAATTAGTCTTTCATCATTCTCACTATCAATCATTAAACCATATTTAGTGGCAATCTCAGCATCAAGAGGCAATAAGCCAGCTCTTAAATCATTTTTCAATTTCTCATCAACATTTGGATTGCTTTCAAGTATCAAAGCTTTCACAAACTCAACAGAAATGTCAGCATCATTCGTATCAATAGCATTTTCAATAAGTTCATCATAAGTATTCAATTTTTCTAGTCTATTTGCAGGTACTTTTTGAGCATTTACAATATCATAATAATATTGTTTCTCTTCTTCAGAAGTTCCAAAACTAGGAATTATAATAAATTTGATTAAAACAAATATTAGCATTACAGCTATAACAAGCCCAATTAAAAGCTGCCCAGAAATACCTTTTTTATTCATTTTGTTTTTCTTCCCAAAAGGCTTCTTTACTAAAGAAGGCTTTTCATGTTGTAGCAGGTGGATTTGTTCCAGCAGAACTATCAGAATCATCTTCACCAAATAATTTCTCAGGAAGATTATTTGCCTGGTCAACAGTTCCTCTGCTAATGCTTCCAAAACCACCAAGAACATTCGCTATCTGTTGATTAAAAATAATAACTAAAGTGACTAAAACAATCAAGGCAAGTATTGCAACAATAATTACATTAATGCTTAACTCGCCTTTTTTAGTCATTTTTTTCATTCTGCTTCTTCTTTATCTAAGACATACTGCTTTCTTTTTATTGAAGATTTTTCTTTCGCAAAGAAAAAGCTTCTAGCATGCCACTTCAGGACAAATTGAGCTTATAGGTGCTTCATTGCACTTATATTTTTTAATTAGATCTCCATCCATATCTGTTTTACCATCATTATCAGCATCTAAGCTGTATTCAGCATTACAATAAGATTTTGAACCAGTTAATTTGTCTGAGTTGCAATTAGTACTACAACCAGCCTGTGCTACACTTAAAGGGCTAAAAACTTTGTTAGTAGAATCAGTAACACCTGATAATTTACCTAAGAACAAAGCTCCTAAAACAACTAAAACCAATAAGCCTAACACAGCTATAATAATCATATTAAAAGATAATTCAGCTCCTCTTTTATTCATATACATCATCTCCTTTTTTTGTTTATTTATCAATTTATATAAGCTTTTCTGTTTATACACACGAAGTTACAGTTCCAAATCCAATTGAACTAGCATCCAACCAGCATAAATTTCCATTGCTTTTATACATTTCAATATTAGCAAGATTTTCTTCATAATTAGATTTATACCATGCTGTTTCATAAAATAATTTAGGAACAATAACCTCTTCTTCTTTCTTGAATATAATCTGGAAATCCTTAATCTCATTTTCATTTGGATTTTTCCAGATGCAATTTGCATTTGAAAATGAAATCTCGTTTAATTTGACATTGCTTTCAGAATTTTCATAAATTCTATTGTCAAATAAAATCAGTTCGTCTTTATTAACTTCAATAATATGATTCTCACTAAAACCAGTTAAACCCAGTTCACACCCACAATTATTAGTTTCAGAACTTTTGCATTTTTCTAATTTAGCAATCAAATCATTTTGAGTATCTTCAGGATTGTTAAAATAATTTCGTGCTACTTGATTAGCTTGAGTATAATCAAATTCCTTTTCCCCCATAAGCCAGTCAATAATCCCAAACAATGCATTTTTTGGATCTTTTGAAATATAATTATAAGCAAAAAAAGTACCAACTATTACAAAAAAAACAATTAAGGCATAGACAATAGTTTTTAGTTCCATTTATCCTCCAAAAGTAATCAGGTTTTTTATTCTTTCAATTAAAGTAAATTGCTTTGTTTTAAAAGCCATTATAATTAATAAAATAATAATCAAAAAAGCTAAAACCATTAATGCCCTTGCAATCATGTCCCAATGCAATTCTCCTTTTTTAAACATTTGAATTTTCATTCTTCAGTTTCTCCCACACGCCTTCTCTAGGTTTATAATAAATATTATCGCAAAATGGTTTTACATTAGCTTCATTATTTTTGTCATAGCCAAATATCATTAATGAAGGTGCAATATAAGAATCATCAACTGCATAATAAGTAACAGTAGCAGCAGTTATTCCAACAGCTATAATTCCAAGTCCAATTGGACTAAACATAAAAGGAATCGCAGCTGCAATTCCAGCTCCACTAGCAGCACCTGCAGTACCTGCAGAAGCTATTAAAGCTGTTTCACCTAAAAAACTACCGCCTAAAGTTAAAACAGTTCCAGTAGTAGCTACAGTTCCTGCAGTAGCAGCAGCACTACCACCAGCTATAGCAGTTCCTAAAAGATAAGAAGAAGTAACACCAGCAGCAGCACCTCCAGTCGTTGCAAGACCTTGCCCCAAGTAAGACTTATCACCTTTAGTAATATGAAAAGTCACATAAACTGGTTTATCTTGACTAACATCAAATTTTGAATTTTGAAAACTAGGGGTGTTTATATTAGCATTTTCGCTTTTCAAAAAATATTCAGTATAAGTCTCAGCTCTTCCAGGAATCTGATGACTTGACATATAGGTCCATAATTCATTTAAATCAATGCTTTTTTCCTGATTATTCTCAAAAAGTTCTTCATCAAATCTTATTTCACTGCACACTAAACAATTCTTTTCAGTATTTTTTTTACCAATACCACCTACTGGACTCCAGTCACTATACCAGTTTTTCTCTCCTCTCCCATACATATCCCAGCAAGTGTACATTTCATTAGCTAAAGTTTCATAAATTTCTTCATTTTTTCCAACATTAACTTTCCATGTTTCACAAGGTGAATTTAAATCGAAAAATCCAAAAGATTTTATTCCAAAAGTTTTTCCAGCAATAGGTGCAGATTCAATTGCAATCCACGTCTTGCATTTGTTTATACTTCCAGCCCTGTCAGCAGGTTTAGTAATTCCATAAGTTGCAGAAACCAAAACAATCAAAGTAACTAAAAGCAAAATAAATTTTTGACTAGTTGACCATCCATCTTCACCTTTTTTATTCATTTTTGTTTTCTTCATTTTGCTTCTTTTTTCCTAAATGTTTTCTTTCCTGTCATCTTGCTTCTTTTTTATTGAAGATTTTTTCTTGCAAGAAAAAAGCTTCTTAAAATCCAACAACCCCTTTTATAATGTAAAATACAATTATGCTAAATATTAACAAAGCAATTAGGATTACAATTAATTTTAAATCACCTTTTTTATCCATTTTCTTCATTCTGCTTCTTTCTTTCAGGACTTTCTTTCTTTGCAAGAAAGAAACCTAACCAGTCAGGTTAATACTTATAGCTAAAAAACCAAATATTATTGTAGTTATTCCAGCTACTAATAAATAAAGTATTCCCCCTTTTAATAAATTACTCCCAATAGAGTTTTTCTCTTTAATCTTGTCATCTCCGTTTTCAACACCATTAGATAAGATAGATAAAATAATAATAATCTCAACTAAATACAATCCAACAACAATTTGCAAATAATAACTGGGTACGATATTCTCAATTTTAAATAAATCTACTAAACCTGCATAATTTGTAACTTCACTACCCCCAGTCAAAGAAGCTGAACTTCCCTGTACAGCTAAAACAGAAGTTAATTTTCCTAAAATAGAAACAATCATAGATGATATTCCAACAACAATTCCAGCAATTATAGGTGTTAAGAAACTAATTTGACCTTTCATTGAACTAATATCTTCAGAAAGTAAATCCTTTAATCTTTCATTAACCTGCCTTATTTTGTTTACATAAACACTTACCCCAATCATTGATTTAGCAACAACTTTAGGTCCTTTCTTAGCACTTTCCAATAAAACTTCCATTGAACTTTTAATTAAATTGCTAGGATAATATTTTATAGCACCTCTCTCTCCAAAAATAGCTTCCCTTATATCCATTCCCTGCTGGTTTATGTTATTATTAACAATCTCAAAGAATTTTCCAGTTGAAGTCCCTGAAAAATTATTAGCAACATCATTAACAGCAACTTCTACAGGCACTCCATCCCCCACCCTATTTCCTAATTGAAATAAAGCAGCAGAAAATTCAAATTCTAATTTCTGAGTCTCCTCTCTTATAACTAATAATTTCTTAGTTCTAATTGAATAATATGCCCATAAAGAAAAAGCAATAGCTAATGGCAAAAACAAACTTAGTATAACAGCCCCAATTCCAAAAGGCCCATAGCAGGAATTAGAAGTACATGCCAAACCACTTGCACTTTTATAATCTAAAAATAATAAATCACCCATAATAAAAAAATCTTTTACATTAAAAAAATGCATAATAACAGGAATTAATCCAAGAAATAATAATGCAATAAAAATCAAAACAGAAAAAATAGCAGGATTAATTAAAACTTCTTTGTTATTAATATTAACAACAATATTTTCATATTTTTTATATTCAGGATTCTCCTCAACAATATTAATCTCAGAATAACCAGCAGGTCTTTTTGTTAAAATATCCAGTCCAATAAAAGCAACAGATACAGGTAAAATAACATTATAAATTACAAGTAAAAATATTATTTTTGTAAATCCAGCCCCTTCAATTAAAGAGCCAATTAAAGGTAGCATAACTAATCCAAGAATAGGTAATACTATTCCAAGCATGTTTAACATAGTAATAGGATTTTTAAGATTCTGTGCATAATGCAGCATGTTTTCATAAGTCCCATCTAAGATAATATCAAGAGCTTTTTCTAGCATCTCAATTCTTCTATCATTCGTAGTTTCATATAAACTCCCCTCAATCAAATGAAATGATTCAACAAATTCTAAATTAGTCTCTCTCCATCTTAATAAATAAGCATCCAAACTTTCTTTTATAGTCGAATATTTTCCAGTTTCAATGTCCCAGAATACTTTTCTGAAATCTAAAGCTAACTCCCCTTTAATATGTTCAGAAGCAAACTTAATAGCATGCTCTAAATTAGAAGTATGCCTCATGTAAATAACAATATACAAAACACATAAAACCATCTGGCTAGATGCCTTCATTCTATATCTTGCACTTAAATAAACAGGAATTTTGAAAATAAAATTAAATAGTAATATTGAAATCAAAGCAAACATAATAAAAATTAAAGCAAGAGTAACACCTTCAGAAGTTAAATAAGCAGCGATTCCTAAAGAAAAAAATATTAAAGCAAGTAATCCAACAAAAAATGCAGCAAAACCAGCAGCACCTTTAGCAGTAATGTTTAAGTGAGAAAGCTCAATTGCATCCTCAACAGATTTAGAATCCTTGACATTTACATTTAATCCCTCAAATAAATTGCATAATCTTTCATATAATCCAGAGCTTATATTTAACTTTTCTTGCCTGAAGTCTTTATAGCTTCTTGAAAAATCTTGTAACTCAGCAGAATCCTCTAAATCAACATTTCTCTTTAGCTTGTCCTGATATTTTCTCAGGATATCATCCTCTTCTTTTCTAATAAATCTCACCTCTTCTTTTTTGAACTTTTAATTGGAGTCTTTTTCTCTTTTTTTGTAACAGATTCTTCACTAGTTTTTTTATTTAGCAAAACAAAAATTAGTAAAACAATAACAATTAAAATAAGGCTAAATGAAACATAATAAATCCAACTGATGCTTTTAACTTCATTTAAATTTCCAGTATTATTTGTATTAATTGTTTGATTTGACTGTCCCTGATTGTTATTTAAATTATTATCTTGATTTAATGTATTATTAAATTCACTAATAAGACCAAAACATTTTTCATTACTACATTCATTTCCAGTACATTTGCAATTATTACAATCAACTAAAGCTCTTAATTCAACATATGCCTCTTTTATCTTTCTTAATTTGAAATCAACACCTTGAAATTCATCATCAGGGTAAATTATCTTTTGCTCTCCATTCACACAAATAGAAACTTTGTCTTTATCTATCGAAATACCAATTAAGGTAATATTCTTCCCCTGAAATTCAAATGTATCCCCAACAACCATTGTCTTTTCAATAGACGCCCCATTAACAATTCCCAATAGCAATAAGCTCATCAATATCAGTTGTATTTTCATATTTTCTTTCCTTAAGTGTTAAGCTTTGCTTAACATTAGAAGAGATTGACTCTTCTTTAGTTTCTTCCTAAGAAAGCTTAAAACATTATATTTTATATACCTTACTAAATCGCTTTTAATTCATTCCTAACCCATTCATTCCATAAAAAAAGTACTCGCTTAGAATCAATGCTTCCAACTTCTTCTCTTACTTCATCACAAATCTGATGAAAAACATCATTTGAACGTATAACAAATGGTGCTTCTAAAATAGCATTGTTTCCTGTTTGATTAGCATATTCAACAATTGCTTGTTTAATATTAGCTCTTAAAGTAATATTGTCCCAAACAGCATCCCAATTTCCAACCCATTCTTTTACACCAGAAGCAATGTCTTTCAACACATCACTATCGCCATTAATCAAATTATCACTAGGTTTCAATGTATCAAGTTTAGCATCATATTTCATTAAATCATTAAACCCGCCTTCAGCAATAGGGTCATTTTCCCAGTTCTTTCTTACTTCAGCAATTTCTAAGCATCTTCTTTTTTTATGCAATCCATCAGCACTTCTCACAGGATTAGCAATAATAATAATATCAGTTGCTTTAAAACTAGTCTTAGGTACTTTCAAATCATTTACAAGTCTATCATAAACACCATATGGTGAAGCACCATGAATAGTACCAGCAACAACATTAGATAGTGCTCCTACTCTCATAGCTTCAAAAAGTGCAAGTGCTTCTGTATTATGTAACAATATTCCTCCAAAACCACCTATAAAATTTTGAGTAGGAGAAACAGATAAATCATAAACATGTTCTCCTTCTTCTAAATTTACTTCTTCAATTTCTTTAACTTCATCTAAATAAAATTCCCCATTAGCAAATGACTTGATATAATCATCTGCCCTTGTGTTTTCATCAGCAACTATTTTCCTAAGAAATTCTTTCCCGCAGGAATTATATTTTCTTAAATGCCTGTACTTCCTTATTAATTTAAGATGTTTTTCTAATTCTTCAATATCATAACTAACATCATTAAATTTGGAATGAGAAACATTTTTTTCTATAATCTTTTTATCATATTTGATAAAATCAATTTTATCTAAAAACTTTTTTAAAAAATTTCTATCCTTAAACTCTACTACATATAATTCATTCTTTCCAATACCCTTACTTTTTCTGCTATGAAGTCTTGCAACTATTCCAACATGTAATAGTAAATACATTAAATCTTCAGCAAGTTTTAATGAAATAGTATAATATCTTGCACAATTTCCAGAACTTTTTGAATAAGTAAAGTTACCATCACCAGCATAAAGCCCGCTTAAAAAAGAATATATTTTTTCTTCAGATAATCCATAGATAAATGCAGGAATTCCTTTTTCTTTACTTGTTCTCCCACATCCGATAGAAGATAATAATTTAACTAAAGGAGAATTATGAATAGATATCTGATTAGATTCTCCTAAACCATGAGTTTTTCTTATATAAGGAGAAAGTTTAAACTCAGTCTTACATATATTTACAATATCAGAAACTATTTTTTCATTATTATTTGATAAAACCACCCCATTTTTAGAATAATAACCTTCAGAAATAAAATAACCTAAAAATCTGCAAAAATTAGAATTTACAGGCAATAAAACATTTAAATTATTACTAGTTCCATTTTTAATAGATAAAGATTCTAGATTAGGATTTTCATTTGTAACCATCATTAATTTATTAAAAGCATTAATAGGCATATTGGTTTTTTGTTTTCTAAAATAATTGTATATATCACCAGATTTTATTTCGCATATTGAAGTAGCTTCTTTCCATCCAACTTTAGAAATAGCACTTCTTACAGGCTCTTCAAAATTTTCAACTCTTGCATTATCTAAGATTTCTAAAAGATTTAAATGCTTAATATCATTATACCCGCAAGGTAATTTAGAAGGTAACACAATCTTGCTTCCTATTTTCAAGTCTTTACACTCAATAGGATTTACTTTAAAATTATGAGAAGTAAATAAACTATGATCCGGAGTAACAGTAACATTTCTTCCAGTTCTGGTTTTAATTCTTAAAAGCTTATTTCTTTGAGGATGTTTTACAAATGCAGTAAGTTTAGATAGTTTTACTTTAAGATTAAAATCAAGTGTAGGAACATAAATATTTTCAATATCTTTGTTTTCTAAATCTTTAATCTGGACTCTTTTAGTAATTCCATTTTCTACAATAACTACTTCTTCAGTTCCCCTGATAGAACTTCTAATCTCTCCCACAATCAAAGCAGAATCACCCATTCTTAAACTAGTTCTGATTCCTTCATCAGCTTCTAATTCACTCCCTCCTTTTGTTAATGCACTTCTAACTTTCATTGGCTGAATATTATATCCCAACTTTCTTAATGAATCAACGCATAATTCTAAAGTGTCCTCCACCGTTATTATTTTATACTTTCTCATAACTTCAACTAAAACAGAACCAAGCAATGAAGTTTTACCAGAACCTCTTGTTCCAGCAACTAATATAGAACGATTGCCATCAACTAAAAAACTAATCAATCCAGCACTTAATGGATTAATCATTCCATTTTTAATAAATAATGGCAAGGTCCAGGGGTCATCTCTATGTCTTCTTAAAGTATAAGCTAAACCAACAGGATTTAATGGAGCAGAAATAATAGCAACTCTCGCTCTTGCATTAGGCAAAGTCAATTCAGTATCCAAAACAGGATTAGCTTCATCTAAAGGTCTTCCGCTCATAACCCTGAATTTAGAAGCCCATCCCTCTCCATCTTCTTTAGAAGGATAAATATTAGTAACACATTCATCAAATTCCTGGTGTACTAAAAATATAGGACTCTCTCCAATAGGCCCATTAATAGAAATATCCTGTACCTTTTCATCATTCAATAAAACTTCAATTAAACCAAAACCAACAGTATATCTAACAAGTATATTAGCCAGTTCACTTAATTCTTTTAATTTTAAATTAATTCCTTTTCTTACAGCTAATTCCTGAATCAAGTCTTTTCCAATATTATAAAAAGTACCTCTTATTTTTTCAGTATCCAAAAATTCTTCTTTCTTTGGCTTATGTTCAGCAAGAGTCCTTCTTGCAATATCTAATAATTCATATTTATCCTCATCAAGTTTAAATTCAGGAGGACTTAAGTGATATAAATATTTTATATTATTTTTTAATTTAAATATAGAAACATCAGCATTCTCTCCAATAGAATAAGTATCTAATTCAGAGGCATCTAATGGAGCTTCAGCCATTAACCTGGTAAACATAAAATCAGGGCTTATTATTGGCCTGAAAACTTCCTTGTAGATAATCCTATTCCCAATAATATGCCCGCTTAATTTTCCAGAAACCAATTTAATTAATTTAGTCTCTTCCAAAACAGAATGAACATACATTAATAATTCAACATAACTATTCCTATGATTGACTTCTTGTAATCCAGAAGCAATTTGTATTTTAGCTTTCTCCTCTCTTATTAATCTTTTAATTTCAACAAAAGCACTAATAGGGTCGCTTTTTAATAATCCCAATAATAAATTTTGTAATTCATTTCTCCAGTTGTCAGAATATCTCTCGCTTCCTTGTCCAAAATTAACAGAATCTATTCCAAGTAATTTCTTTCTTTTAACAAGCAAAGAATAAATAGAAGCAACTTCTCTCAAGATTTCAGTCTGATCATAAGGATAAGTATAGTTTCTTCTGTCAGAAAAAACAATTCTTGTAATTCCTGGATTCTCAACTAATTTGTCTATAGTTATAGCCATGCAGTTAGCATCATCTTCCAGAGAAGGCAAGTAACTTACTCCTGAAGTGTTTATTCTTATTACAGTATCGCTTCCCTCTTTTATTAACTCATAATCATCAGGTTTTATTTTCTTGTTAAACAGCATATTTAAACATAAATAGATGTAGTATAAATAATTAACTAAGAATAAAGCAAAAACCTTTTATATACTATAAGTATAAGAAAAGTAAAAGAGGGTATTATGCCAGAACAATTGCAACAGGATTTTAATGAAAGCGAAAGATTGAGGTTAATTGAATCTAAATATACCTTAATGAGAGACCGTCTTCTTATAATAAATCAAAACATGATTGAACAATATAAGAAAATGAATAAAGAAATCTCATTATTAAGGGAAGAAATAAAAGATATAAAAAAAACAAGTTATGATTTAAAGGAAATCATAGAGCATTTAGTTTCAGAAATGAGATTTTTCGCTAAAGTAGAGCAGGTTAAGGTTATAGAAAAATACATAAACTTCTGGAACCCTCTAAATTTCACAACAGAAAAAGATGTTAGGAGAATAATAGAAGAAAATGCCACCAAAAAAAGATCAGGAAAACATAATAGATGAATTGTCAAAGTTTGATGCAAGTGAAGAGCTTCCAGCCCCTTCAGCACAGCCACAGGAATCAATGCCCCAATCCAATCCATTATTAGAAGATGCACCAGCACCAACGCAGCAGTTTAATCAGCAATATTCTCCGTCATATTCTCAGCAACAGTCATTACAGCCATCAACAGAAGAATTTCAGCAATTAGCAGAATCAATCATAGAAGAAAAATTTGCAGAATTTCAGGCAAGATTTGGAGACCTGTCTTTATGGAAAGAACGCATGAATAATGATGTATCAGCAATAAAACAGGAAGTTTTACGAACCCAGGATAGGTTCATGGATTTACAAAAAGCATTAATAGGAAAAGTAAACGAATACAATGATAATATAACAAATGTAAATACAGAAATGAAAGCATTGGAAAAAGTCTTTGAAAAAATATTAGAGCCTTTAACAACAAATATAAAGGAATTAAAAGCAGTAACAGAAAAAATCAAAGACAAAAATAAATAAATTTCTTTTTATTTTTTTAATTTTAGGGTAAGTTCTTCAGGATTTTCATAGAGTATAACTTCTTTTGCAATACCTAAAAGAGTATTTGATATATCAGAACCTTTTTTTGCAATAACAACAATAGGTATATTTTTTGAATAAGCATAACCAGCTTCTATTCCCAAACCAACACCTTTTTCAGAAAATTCAATAATCAGCAAATCACTTGAATCTATTAATTTGAAAGTTAATTTCATTAATTCTTCAGGCTTAAATTTAACTTTGCCCCACTTTTCATAATCTTTAATAATTGTTTTTACTTCAAAACCAGATTTTTCTAGAACTTCAATTATTGTTTCTATTAACTTTTTATTTTTACAATCTTCATGAAATTTAATTGCTAAATACGCTTTCATAAAAAAACAAGAGTAATTCCATTTTTATCTATTTCTAATATTAAATTTTGCAGATTTTTTGGATTGTTTCTTTTTAGTGCGGGTTCGTAAATAATAATGGCAGGTTCGTGAAGGATGCAATCCTTACTTTTTTAGAATCATGCCTTCAGAAATAAAACTAACAGCAAATGCAGCAATTACTAATAAAATAACAGCCCCTAATACTTTTGGATTAACTAAAGCATTTATGCCTTCATTAGGTGCTGCATTTTCATCTACAGGATTGCTTGCTTTATACACATTAGCAATTACAACAGAAAGAAAAATAATAATAATCAATAATAATGTCCAGTAAACTTTAGGATCTTTTAATGCATTTCCCATAGTCTCTTCTTTGACACCTAAAAATAAGAAAAATGATATTACAAACATCCCTAAAACCATCATAACAACAAACCAGGGAGTTGTAGCAACAACAACACCTACAGCAGTTCTTGAAAACAAAAACAGAACAGCAATGCAAAAAGCAACAAGTGCATGCAATGCTTTATTCTCCCCCATTAACTTGAATTTATCAAGAACAGCAAAAGAAATAAGCATAATAAAAAGAAAAATAATTATTGGCGCAATAAGTTCCATTATATTTGCATCAAGTAAAGTTGCCATATTTAATTTATTTCCCTAAACTTCCGCCGCCGCCTCGTCCAAACATTTTATCTAAAGATTCACCTAAATTCTTCATACTATTGTTTGAAGATGAACCTGAAAATGCCCCAGACATGGCAAATACAACAATCAAAAATATTACACCCATTGCAATCCATCCAGGATTCATTTCAATCCAATAAGGTAATTGGAAGTTTAATGCAGGAGCCAAGGAAAAATAAATTATTACTACGCCAACAATGGTAAATAATAATAGCATAAATCCACTAAATCCTTTATCTATACCAACACCAAATAATCCAATTACTATTAAGAACATTACAACAACAATTATCCAGAATGAAACTCTAGGTATAAACGAATTTAATGCAGCTACAATCTGAAACTGATTAACTAATAATAAACCAACAACAATTGAAATAATAAGATTAGCAGGAGTATTAACTTGATCTCCTCTTTTAAATAATCTGACTTTTTCTAATACAGCAAAAACAATTGCAAATACCAATATAAAAGGAAGGAAGAAATCATAAAATCCACTGCCTTGTAAATTATAAAATATGTCATAAAAATTTGCCATTCATCACACCTCTTTTTTCTCCATAATAAATTAATTATAATTTTCAGCTTTTTAATCTTTTCTTACTTTTTCTTTTCTTCTGGTTTAGGAGCAGGCTTCATACCATTCATCAAAAACCAAACAATCCCAACAACAGCAATTAACATAATAAGGCTTCCAACAATAGCACCATTAGCATTATTTAAACCATAATTAACAACATACATTAACAAGCTACTATCTTTGTAAGGCATAGCAGCAAAGAATATTCCTAAAACAATTAATAAAAGCAAAAATACAAAAAAGCCATATAGTCTTTTATGCGCTGTTCTGAAATCTAATTCACCTGTCTGCCAGAATACTCCTATTAATATCAAGAAACTAACAGAGATTACAGAAACTAATATTATATTAGGCAAAGCAGCATTAATTATACTAACAACATTTGCAGTAGCAACAACAATCATAGCAATAACAAAAGCAATTGCCCCATTCAGATTCTTTTGAGGATATTCAGTCTCCCCAATCTTCTGCTTTCCAAAAATCATAGTCTTTTCTAAGATAGCAAAAACAATAGTAAAAACAAGAATAAATGGTACTATTACATCAAATAGTCCAAAATCTCTTAAAAACTCAACAGCTCTTCCAAGAGGAGTACTCATTTATATTTCCCCACCCATATCTCCTTCAGGTTCTTCATAATTTGGTAAGGCATTTGCACTAACAACTACTACATCACCAAATGATTTTACATATTGATGTGGAACAATAACACCCTTAGCACCACTTAAGATTTTACTTAATTTAGAGCCTTTAGTTGCTTTGACTCTCCACCCGGATATTTTATTTCCAGAAATAATAGTTTCTTCTATGTCTCCAAAATAATTACCATCATCAGTAAAAACTCTCATACCATAAGTTTCAGTTACTCTCTTCGTTTTTAACATTTTTTCCTCCTTTAGGTATTTTTACCTACTAGTTTATATATTTAAAGATTTCTTTTCTTAGATGATTAAGTTTATTGGCACATCTCACATCTCTCCAGCAAGCATAAACGAGGTAGAAACCACTGTTTTAAGCTACTCCCCAGACATAATTTGCCTGGAATTAGATTATGGCAGATTTTTAGTATTAACCAATCAGGTAAAAAGGAAAAAATATAGCTTTCAAAACACAACTTCTTTCCTTTTAAGTTTAATTGGGGCTTATATTGAAAAAAAATTAGCAAGAGTAGTAGGCACTTCTCCTGGTGATGAAATGAAAAAAGCAATAGACTTGGCTAAAAAAAATAACATTAAGTTACAATTAATAGATCAGGATATTAATATAACCCTAAAAAGACTCACAAGTATAAGTAAAAAAGAAAAATTCAGGATTTTAAAAGACATAATAAAAGGTTTTTTCATATCATTAGTGCCAAAGAAGTTTTTAACAAAGAAATTCATTAAAAAAAATTCAATAGCATTCAACCCAGCAGATGTCCCGGAAGAAAAAATAATTCATGTAATTTTAAACCAGGTAAAAAAATCTTATCCTGAGATTTATAATGCTTTAATAGAAGAAAGAAATAAAGTTATGGCAAATAATATAAAGCAGTTAATCAATAATAATCCAGATAAAAAAATATTGGTCATAATCGGTGCAGGTCATGTTTCAGGAATTAAAGCTCTCCTCAAAGGAGATTAAAAGTGTAATTATCTCAATCATCTTAATTTCAATAATTTTTTCTTATAACGACAGAAATCAAGTATTTGCATGGAACACATGGCTTCAGAATTTATTATTAACTCTCAGCATCACTGCAATAGTAATTTTAATTTACATTATTGGAATAAAATTCTCCTCATTCAAGCAGGGCAATTTAGCAACATTTTCCAGCATGGACATAAAAGCAGATTACCTTAGAGCATTTATGGCATTAATCTTAATGCTTATTTCAAATGGACTATTATATTTTACTTCAATGTATAACCTCAAGCAG
>Ga0208958_1001327_pt1 | contig 25113 bp, 20 predicted proteins | sample RifOxyB1_FD_184032 | JGI IMG/M metagenome (GOLD analysis project Ga0208958, IMG submission 184032) | Soil microbial communities from Rifle, Colorado - Rifle Oxygen_injection B1 (SPAdes) | ecosystem: Environmental > Terrestrial > Deep subsurface > Rock core/Sediment | place: Rifle, Colorado...
TTCAGATATTCGGCCGTGACGCCGAACCGGCCCGAGGCCACCTGTTTCACCGCCGAGTTGGCGTCGTCGCCGTTGGGCCGCGGATGATAGCGTTCCGGATCCTCGCCGCCTTCGCCCGACACCGAGCGGGCGCCGATGCGGTTCATGGCGATGTTCAGCGTCTCGTGCGCCTCGGGACCCAGGGCGCCCAGGGACATGGCCTGGGTCAGGAAGCGGCGGCGGATGTCCGACACGCTCTCGACCTGATCGATGGGAATCGGCGTCCCTTCGCGGAAGTCCAGCAGGTCGCGCAGCGACAGGTCCGGCTGGTTTCGGACGGCTTCCGAAAACTGCTTGAAACGACGATAGTCGCCCCGGTTGCAGGCGTCCTGCAGCAGGTGGATCGTCTTGGCCTCGTGGGCGTGAGCCTCGCCGCCCGCGCGGATCTTGAAGAAGCCGCCGATGGCGGGGGAAGGCAGGGCCTCGCTCCAGGCGGCCTTGTGCCGCTTTAGCGCCGCCTGCTCCAGACCCGCCAGCCCGATGCCGGAAATGCGCGAGGGGGCGCCGGGGAAGAACTCGGCCGTCAGGGCGCGTGACAGGCCCAGCACCTCGAACTCGCAGCCGCCGCGATAGGCGGAGATGACGCTGATCCCCTTGCGGGCCAGGGTCTTCAACAGGCCTGCCTCGATGCCCGACTTGTAGTTCAGGCAGGCGTCGCGCAGCGTCAGGCCGGGGTAAAGGCCCCGGTCCAGACGCTCCTGGAACAGGTCCTGGGCCAGCCAGGCATTGACGGTGGTGGCGCCCACCCCGACAAGAACCGCGAATCCATGCGGGTCCAGGGTCTCGGCGGTGCGGACCACGATCGAGCAATAGGTCCGCAGGCCCGCCGCGGTCAGGCGTCCGTGAACCCCGGCCGTGGCCAGGATCATCGGGGCGGCCAATCGCGTCGCCGAACCGTTCTGATCGGTCAGCACGATCAGGGCGGCGCCGTCTCGGGCGGCGGCCTCAGCCTCGTCCATGATCCGGTCCAGCGCCGCGCGAAGGCCCGCGCCGGGCCGGGCGTCGTCGGCGGGGACGTCATAGCTGCAGTCGATGACCACGGTCGAACCGGCGCCGACAGTCGCGACCATCCGCTCGTACATGCCGTTGGTCAGAACCGGGCTGTCCAGAACGAAGACGTCCGTCTGCGCCTCTTCCTGAGCCAGGATGTTGCCCAGGTTCTTGAACCGGGTCTTCAGGCTCATGGCCCCGGCTTCGCGCAGCGGGTCGATGGGCGGGTTGGTGACCTGACTGAAGTTCTGCCGGAAATAGTGGCTCAGCGGGCGCGGCAGGGCCGACAGCACCGCCGGCGGGGCGTCGTCGCCCATGGAGCCGACCGCTTCCTTGCCGTCGCGGACCAGGGCGTCCAGCAGCAGGTCCAGATCCTCGCGGCTGTAGCCGGCGGCGATCTGGCGGCGGGTCAGGTCCTCGCCTGAGGCCGAACGTGGTTCCGGTCCGGGGCCGATGATCGGCTCCAGATCCACCATATTGTCCAGCCACTCCGTATAGGGGTGGGCTGCGGCCAGGGCGTCGATGGCCTCATGCTCGTCGTACAGGCGGCCATGCTTCATATCGACGGCGATCAGCTTGCCGGGGCCAATGTGCAGGCGGCGCTTCACGCGGCTTTCGGGGATGGGAACCAGGCCCGCTTCGGAGCCCGCCATCAAGAGGCCGTCCACGGTTTCGACCGCCCGCAGGGGGCGCAGGCCGTTGCGGTCCTTGCCCGCCACCACCCAGCGGCCGTCGGCGGCGCAGATGGCGGCCGGGCCGTCCCACGGCTCCATCACAGCATTGCAATAGGCGTAGAAGGCCCGGTGTTCGGGCGGCATGACGACGTCGTCCTTGGCCCAGGCCTCGGGGATCAGCAGGGCCTTGGCCATAGGCGCGGGGCGTCCGGCGTGGACCAGCACCTCCATGACATTGTCCAGGGCGGCCGAGTCCGACCCGCCCGGCTGAACCACCGGCTTCACCTCGCGGTCGCGATCCCCGAAGGCCTGGGCGGCCATGCGGATCTCGTGCGACTTCATCCAGTTGAGGTTGCCCTTCAGCGTGTTGATCTCGCCGTTGTGGGCCAGCATGCGGAAGGGCTGGGCCAGCTTCCATTCCGGGAAGGTGTTGGTGGAATAGCGCTGGTGGAAGACGGCGTAGGCCGAGACGAAGCGCGGATCCTCCAGATCGGGATACAGGTTCCCAAGCAGCTCGGCCCGCACCATCCCCTTGTAGGCGATGGAGCGCGCGGACAGGGTGCAGATGTAGACGGCGGCCAGATTCTCGGTCTTGACCGTTTTCTCGATCCGGCGGCGGCACAGATACAGCTCCCGCTCCAGCGCCTCGCCGTCCAGCGGCTGTCCGGCGTCGTCCAGCGGGGGGGCCAGCATGATCTGTTCGATCTCGGGCCGCGTGGCGCCGGCCTTGGTCCCTACGACCGACAGGTCGATGGGCGTCTGGCGCCAGCCGTAGATCCAGAAGCCGGCGCGCAGGGCCTCGGTCTCGACGATGGCGCGGGCGCGGTCCTGGGCGCCCAGGTCCGTGCGCGGCAGGAAGACCTGGCCGACGCAGATCGGGCCGGGACGCAGGGATTGACCGATCGAGGCCACCTGGTCGGCGAAGAAGCCCTGGGGCAGTTCGCACATGACGCCGGCGCCGTCGCCGGACAGGCCGTCGGGATCGACGGCGCCGCGGTGGGCCACGGCCTTCAGGCTGCGGATCGCATATTCGACCACGTCGCGGCGCGGCGTGCCGTCAATGGAGCAGACCAGGCCCACGCCGCAGGCGTCGCGCTCCGACGCGCGATCATAGGCGTGGCCGGCTTCCAGGCGGTCGCGGGTCTCTTCGTACTTATCCAGCCATTGGGTCATGCCGCGACCTCCTCGGTGCGGGTCTTCAGGTAACGGTCGATCTCGGCGGCGGCGTCCTGGCCTTCCCGCACGGCCCAGACGACCAGCGAGGCCCCGCGCACCGCGTCGCCAGCGGCGAAAACGCCGGGCAGGCTGGTGGCGAAGCTGACCGATCCCACCTTGATGGTGCCGTCGTCGCGCAGGCGTAGGTGGGGCTCATGCGCCGCGAACGGCTCGGGCGAGAAGCCCAGGGCCTCGATAACGATGTCGGCCGGCACGTCGAAGTCGGCGCCGGGCACCGGCACGATGTCTCGACGCTGACCCGGAGCGGCCTCGGTCAGTTGCATGCGTGCGGCGCGCACGCCCGTGACCTGATCGCCTTGCGAGAGCAGGGCCTTCGGCGCGGCCAGCCATTCGAAGACGACGCCTTCTTCCTCGGCGTTAACGACCTCGCGGGCCGAGCCCGGCATGTTCTCGCGGTCGCGGCGGTACAGGCAGGTGACGGACGCCGCGCCCTGGCGGATCGCCGTGCGGACGCAGTCCATGGCGGTGTCGCCGCCGCCGATCACGACCACCCGCTTGCCGCGCGCCTCGTGCCAGCCGTCCTGTTCGGCGTCGCCCAGGTCGCGCCGGTTCTGATGCGTCAGATAGGACAGGGCCGCAACGGTCGAATCCGGCCCACGGCCGGGTGCGGACAGGATGCGCGGCTGATAGACTCCCATGGCCAGCAGGACGACGTCGTGACGCTCGCGCAGTTCGGTCAGGGTCACGTCCTTGCCGACCTCGCAGCCCAGCACGAACTGGACGCCGCCGTCGATCAGACGGTCCACGCGCCGCTGGACGACGTGCTTCTCCAGCTTGAAGCCGGGGATGCCGTAGATCAGCAGGCCGCCGGCGCGGTCGTGGCGGTCATAAACGACGACCTGATAGCCCTCGCTGCGCAGGCGGTCGGCGGCGGCCATGCCGGCGGGGCCGGCGCCGACGATGCCGACGCTCTCGCCGCGTTCGGCCGCCGGGCGGATCGGTTCGACCCAGCCGTTGGCGAAGGCCTGGTCGCCCAGCCAGGCTTCGACCGAGCCGATGGTCACGGCGTCCCAGCCGGACTGGTGCAGGGTGCAGCCGCCTTCGCACAGCCGGTCCTGCGGGCAGATGCGGCCGCAGATTTCGGGCATGGTCGAGGTCAAGGACGCTACGCGCCAGGCTTCGCGCGCCTCGTTCTCGGCCGAAAGGCGCAGCCAGTCGGGGATGTTGTTCTGAAGAGGGCACGCGTTCTGGCAGAACGGCACGCCGCAGTCGGTGCAGCGCGACGCCTGTTTCTCGGCCGTCTCGGTCGAGGGCGGAATCGTGATCTCGCCGAAACCGCGCGCGCGCAGTTCAGCCGAGGCCTTGGACAGGCGGCGGGGTTCGACGACGAAAGTCCCGCCTTGCTTCAGGGTCTTATGCATGAGGCGCATATGCCGCAAAGGGCGGCCTTTGCGCAATTACCGTTTGCGTGAAGGGGGCATTAGATGACTATTTTGCAAAAATAATCCCACCCAAACCAACTAAGGACGAATTCCTTGCGTCGTTTTTCAGATTCCGAACAGCAAAACTTGGCTGTTCAGGGGCGCGTCTGACCTTGGCCGCGCACGACGTATTTATAGGTCGTCAGCTGTTCGGCGCCCACGGGACCACGGGCGTGCAGGCGGGCGGTGGAGATGCCGATCTCGCCGCCGAAGCCGAACTCCCCCCCGTCGGCGAACTGGGTCGAGGCGTTGATCAGAACGATGGCGCTGTCGATCTTGGCGGCGAAGCGTTCTGAGGCCGCGGCGTCGGTGGTGATGATCGCCTCGGTATGGCCCGACCCATAGCGGGCTATGTGATCGGTGGCGGCGTCCAGATCCTCGACGATCCGCACCGCCAGGATCGGGGCCAGATATTCGGTGGTCCAGTCGGCCTCGGTCGCCGGCCTCATCGCCGGAACCACGGCGCGCGCAGCGTCGTCGCCGCGCAGTTCGCATCCGGCGGCGATCAGGTCGGCGGCGACCGGCGGCAGCAACCGTTCGGCCGCCGCGCGATCGACCAGCAGGGTCTCGGTCGCGCCGCAGACGGAGACACGTCTCATCTTGGCGTTCAGCACCACCGCGCGGGCCATCTCCAGATCGGCGGCTTCATGCAGATAGGTGTGGTTCAGCCCCTCCAGATGACTGAGCACCGCCGTCTTGGCCTCAGCCTGGACACGGGCGACCAGGCTCTTGCCTCCGCGCGGGATGATCACGTCGATCGCGCCGTCCAGGCCGCCCAGCATCAGGCCCACGGCCTCGCGGTCCGGCGTGTCGACCAGTTGCACCGCGTCGGCTGGCAGTCCCGCCTGCGCCAGGGCTTCGGCGATCAGTCGGGCGACGGCCAAAGACGACTGCAGACAGTCTGATCCGCAGCGCAGGATGGCCGCGTTTCCGGAGCGAATGCACAGGGCGGCGGCGTCGGCGGTGACATTCGGACGGCTCTCGTAGATGACGCCGAGCACGCCGATGGGGGTTCGAACGCGGGCGATATCCAGGCCGTTGGCGGGGGTCCAGCGTTCGGTCTCCACGCCGAGGGGGTCGGGCACGGCGGCGATGGTCGCCACGGCCTGGGCCATGCCGGCGATGCGGGCCGGGGTCAGGGACAGCCGGTCGATCAGGGCCTCGCTCATGCCGTTGGCGCGGGCGGCGTCCACATCGCGGGCGTTGGCGACGAGGAGGTCGGCTTCGGCGGCGGCCAGGGTTTGAGAGAGGATTTCCAGGGCTTGGGTGCGGGCGGCGGCCGGAGCGTCACGCAGCCCAGCGGCTGCGGCGCGGGCGCGGCGGCCCCTCTCCAGCATCTGGGTTTCAAGATTGGTCATCGGTCGTCCAGAACCATGTCGTCGCGGTGGATCAGAACCGAGGCGCCGCGATAGCCGAGGATGGTCTCTATCTCCTCGCTGCGACGCCCCCGGATACGAACGGCCTCGTCGGCGGCATAGGCGGCCAGGCCCACGCCGACCGAGCCGCCGTCGGGGTTTGTCAGGCGAACGCAGTCGCCTTTCTCAAAGTCGCCGGCGACGGCCGTCACCCCGGCCGGCAAGAGGCTCTTGCCGGCTCTGAGCGCCGCGACGGCGCCGGGATCCAGCGTCAGGACGCCGGCGGGCGAAAGGCTGCCGGCGATCCACTGCTTGTAAGCGGCCATCGGCCCGTCCGGCGCGGTGACCAGGGTAGCGCGGGCGCCGTCGCGGATGGCGCTCAGCGGCGACAGGGTCTGGCCCGAGGCGATGATGGTGGCGCAACCGGCCGAGCGGGCGATCTGGGCCGCCACCAGCTTGGTCGCCATGCCGCCGGTGCCGACCCCGGCCTGGGCGTTGGCGCCGCCGCCCATGGCCATGACGTCGGGGCCGAGACTCTCGACCAGCGGCAGGTGCACGGCGTCTGGGTTGCGCCTAGGATCGGCGGTGTAGAGGCCGTCCACATCCGACAACAGGATCAGCAGGTCGGCCCGCGCCAGCTGGGCCGCGCGCGCCGCCAGCCGGTCGTTGTCGCCGTAGCGGATTTCCTCGGTCGCTACGGTGTCGTTCTCGTTGACGACCGGAATGACCCCGTGCCCCAGCAGGGCCTCGACCGTCGCGCGTCCGTTCAGCCAGCGACGACGGCGCTCGGTGTCGTCGCGGGTCAGCAGCACCTGGCCGACAACCAGATGGTGCGGCGCCAGGGCGTCGGACCAGGCGGCCATCAGCAGCGACTGGCCGACCGAGGCAGCAGCCTGCTTGTCCTCCAGCCGAGACCCCAGGTTCGGGAGACGCCCTCGGCCCAGGGCGATGGAGCCTGAAGACACCACGATGACTTCGCGCCCTTCCCGCTTGAGACCCGCCAGGTCGCGCGCCACAGCCGCCAGCCAATCGTGCGTGGGCCGCCGCGTCTCGGGGTCGATCAACAGCGAAGATCCGATCTTGACCACGACCCGACGCGCCGCGCCCAGCGCAGAGGCGGCGTCCGGGCGAGCGGCTGGGGAGGCGGCCTGGAACATGAAGCTTTCTCTAACCCCGATGTTCGGGCTTGTCTCTTGCCGTATCGCCGGTCACAGCAGCCGAATGATGGAATCCCTTTCTCCGATTGCGGCCGGCGCCCTGGGCAGTCTGGCGGCGGGCCTGATGACGGCGGTCGGCGCCGTGCCGATGCTGTTTCTGAAGAAGCCCAGCGAACAGACCCAGAGCGTCCTGCTGGGGTTTGCCGCCGGAGTCATGCTGGCGGCCTCCTTCTTCTCGCTGATCATGCCCGGCGTCGAAGCGCTTCAGACCGGCGGCGCCTCCCAGGCCTCGGCGGCGGGCGCCATGGCGGCGGCCGTGCTGATCGGGGCGACGGCCGTCGGTCTGATGAACCGGTTCGCGCCCGTGGACATGCTGGCCATCGGCCCGGCCCAGTCGAAACACCTGGCCCGCCGCATCTGGCTGTTCATCATCGCCATCACCCTGCACAACTTCCCCGAAGGCGCGGCCGTGGGCGTGAGCTTCGGCGGCGGCGACATGCACCAGGGGCTGGCAACGGCCTTGGGCATCGGCATCCAGAACATGCCCGAAGGCCTGGCGGTGTCGGCCGCCATGGCGTCGCTGGGCTACGGCCGCGGTCCCGCTTTTCTGGGCGCCCTGGCCTCGGGTCTGGTCGAGCCTGTCGGCGGTCTGATCGGGGCGGGCGTGGTTGGGCTGGCGCCGGGCGCCCTGCCCTGGGGTCTGGGTTTGGCGGCCGGGGCGATGATCTATGTTGTGACCGCCGAAATCATCCCGCAGACCCGTGAACAGTCCAAGGGCGACGGCTCGATGATCGGTCTGATGATCGGTCTGGTTGGCATGATGTTCCTCGACATCGCCCTGGGTTGAGCCGATGCGCGCCGCAGACGGCGGGGCAGTTACATCATTTACATCCGGCGCGGGTCTGGACGGCGACCGTCGCCAGAGGTTAGGCCACGAACCTCGCCGTCCAGTCTTGCCTGAATGAACATCCCGAAGGAGCGCCCCATTAAGACGCGACCTACAAAGCCTTCGGCTTCCCGTCGAAACTTTTTGTCTGGCCTGGGGCTGCTTGCCCTGATGGGCGCCGGAGTCTTCCCCATGCCTGTTTCCGCTGAAATCTCGCGCACCGTTCAACGCCACCGTCAGAGGATCGAAGATCTGATCGCGGCCATGACGGTCGAGGAGAAGGCGGGGCAGTTGAACCTGCTGGCCGATCCGTTCCGCTGGATGCCGACGGCGGTGAACCCCCTGGACGGTACGGGCGATCCGGCCCGCGTCACCGCCCTGATCCGCGAAGGCAAGGTCGGATCGTTGTTCAACGGCATCGGCGCCGAGGCCGGTCGCCGTATCCAGAAGGTGGCGATGGAGGAAAGCCGCCTTAAGATCCCGCTGCTGTTTGCGGCGGATGTGATTCACGGGCTTTCGACCATCTTCCCGGTGCCTCTGGCCGAGGCCGCGGCCTTCGACACGGATCTGGCGCGGCGTACAGCCCGGGCGGCCGCGGTCGAGACCGCCGCTTCGGCGGTGCACCAGACCTACGCCCCCATGGTGGACGTGGCCCGCGACCAGCGCTGGGGCCGCAATGTCGAGGGGGCCGGCGAGGATGTTCTGCTGAACAATCTGCTGGCCGCCGCCCGGGTGCGCGGCTTCCAGGGCGACAAGGGGCTGGACGACCGCGACGCCGTCCTGGCCACCGCCAAACACATGGCCGCCTATTCGGCCGCCATCGGCGGCGTCGAATACAACACCACCGACATGAGCGAGCAGACCCTGCGCGGGGTCTTCCTGCCGCCCTTCAAGGCCTCGGTGGACGCGGGCGCCCTGTCGATCATGAGCGCCTTCAACGATGTGAACGGGGTACCGGCCTCGGGCAGCCGGAAACTGTTGACGGACATCCTGCGCGGCGAGTGGGGCTTCGAAGGTTTCGTCGTCTCCGACTACACCTCCGAGCAGGAACTGATCGCCCACGGCTTCGCCGAGGACGGCCGCGACGCCGCGCGCCTGGCCTTCAACGCCGGGGTGGACGTGTCGATGGTGTCCGGCCTCTATCTGGAGCATCTGCCCAGTCTGGTGGCGAGCGGCGAGGTGTCGATGGCGCGCCTGGACGAGGCCGTGCGTCGGCTTTTGACCACCAAGGCGGCGCTAGGCCTGTTCGACGATCCGTATCGCGGCACGGACGTGGCGCGGGAGAAGGCCGTCGTCGGGTCGCGCGACCATATCGCGCTGTCGCGCGAGGCGGGCCGCAAGTCTATCGTTCTGCTGAAGAACGACAACAACCTGCTGCCGCTGAACAAGAGCCAGAAGATCGCCTTGATCGGCCCCTTCGCCGACGACGTGGAGAATGTCTGGGGTCCGTGGACCATCTGGGGCGCGCCGGAACGTCGCGTCTCGCTGGAGGCCGGTTTCCGCGCCGCCATGGATGATCCGCAGCGTCTGACGGTGGCGCGCGGCTCGGGCGTCGAGACGCCGATGGACGGCGGCATCGAAGAGGCGATCCGCGCCGCCGAAGGCGCAGAGGTGATCGTCCTGGCCATCGGCGAAAGCCAGAAGATGTCGGGCGAGGCTCAGTCGCGCACCGAGATCGTCGTGCCGGCCCCGCAGATGGCCCTGGTCGACGCCATGGCGGCCCTGAACAAGCCCATGGTCATCCTGCTGCGGAACGGCCGGGCCCTGGCTCTGGAAGGCAATGTGAAGAATGCCCCGGCGGTGGTCGTGACCTGGTTTCTGGGCGAGCAGATGGGCAACGCCGTCGCCGACGTCATCTTTGGGGCCCATGGTCCTTCGGGGCGTCTGCCGGTCAGCTTCCCGCATAAGTCGGGCCAGCAGCCCTATTCCTACGACCATAAGAACACGGGGCGTCCGGCCAATCCGGCTCTGGAAGTCGAGGAGTACAAGGCTCGATATCGCGAGACGACGAATACGGCCCTTTATCCGTTCGGCTACGGCCTGAGCTACGGCGCCGTGACGTATGGGCCGGTGCAGATGGCGAGCGATCAGTTGCCGTGGAACGGCACGCTGGAGGTCGCCGTCACCGTGACCAACGAGGGGCCTCATCCGGCCGAGGAGCTGGTGCAGCTCTATATCCACGACCGGGTCGCCAGCCTGACCCAGCCGGGCCGCCTGCTGAAGGATTTCAAGCGGGTGAGCCTCCGCCCGGGTCAGAGCGAGACGGTGCGTTTCACGCTGAACCCGCGCCAGCTGGGCTTCATCGGCGAGGACGGCGCCTACCGGATCGAGCCGGGCCTGTTCGACCTGTGGCTGGCCCCGCACGCCCAGGGCGGTTCGGCGGCCCAGTTTCGTCTGGTCGGTCCGGCCTGATCCTATGGGCGTTGACGGAGCGGGCGGCAGGGCTTAACGACCCCGCCGTTTGTCTCCGGCCTCCTTTCGGGCAGGATTCGTGTGTAGGAGCGCGCCCATGACGACCAAGCTACTTCCGGGCGCCACAGGCGTCCTCGCGCTCGCAGACGGCACGATCCTTCAGGGGATTGGAGTCGGGGCTGTCGGGTCGGCTCTGGGCGAGGTGGTCTTCAACACCGCCATGACCGGCTATCAGGAGATCCTGACCGACCCGTCCTATATGAGCCAGATCCTGGCCTTCACCTTCCCGCATGTCGGCAATGTCGGCACCAACGTCGAAGACATCGAGCAGATGGGCGGCGGTTCGGACACCTCGGCGCGGGGCGCCATCTTCCGCGACGTGCCGACCGATCCCGCCAACTATCGCGCAGACGCCAGCTTCGACGCCTGGATGAAGCGGCGCGGCGTCGTGGGACTGGCCGGCGTGGACACCCGCGCCCTGACCAAGATCATCCGCGACAAGGGCGCGCCCCACGCCGTGATCGCCCACGATCCCGACGGAAACTTCGATCTTGACGCCCTGGTCGCCCAGGCACGGGAATGGACCGGCCTGGTCGGTCTGGATCTGGCCAAGCCCGCCTCCACCCTGCAGGCCTTCGAATGGGACGAGGGGCTGTGGGAATGGCCGGAAGGTCATCCCAAGACCCAGGGCCGCAAGGATGTGGTGGTCATCGACTATGGCGTGAAGCGCAACATCCTGCGCGCCCTGGCCTCGACCGGCGCCAAGATCACCGTGGTCCCGGCGACGACGACGGCGGAAGAGATCCTGGCCCGCAATCCCGACGGCGTCGTCCTGTCGAACGGCCCGGGCGATCCGGCCGCGACCGGCGAATACGCGGTGCCTGAAATCCAGAAACTGGTCGCCAGCGGCAAACCGCTGATGGGCATCTGCCTGGGTCACCAGATGCTGGCCCTGGCCCTGGGCGCCAAGACGGTGAAGATGGATCAGGGCCACCACGGCGCCAACCATCCGGTTAAGGATCTGACCACCGGCAAGGTCGAGATCGTGTCGATGAACCACGGCTTTACGGTGGATCGCGACAGCCTGCCTGACGCCGTGACCGAGACCCATGTCAGCCTGTTCGACGGCACCAACTGCGGCATCGCGGTTAAGGATAAGCCGATCTTCAGCGTTCAGCACCACCCCGAGGCCTCGCCCGGGCCGGCCGACAGCCTGTATCTGTTCGACCGGTTCTCCGACCTGATGAACGCCCGCTGACGGCATGAAACAGGGGGCTGTCCGGTCGGACTATCTGGACTGGCTGGCCCAGGCGCTGGAGGTCGAGCGCGCCGCGACGCCCCTGCCCGACGGCGACGTGGTGGTCGGATACGCCACGGGCTATGACGCCGCCGACATCGCGCCCTTCGTGCTCTCGCTGCGGGCGGTGTTCTACGGCCCGGTCGCCCTGGTGGTGGATGCGGACGCCGAGCTGCGGCGCTTCCTGGCCCAGAACGACGTGACCGCCGTGGACCCGCCGATCTGGCGTGGCTGGGCGCCCCATCCGGTGATGCAGAGGTTCGCCGCCTTCGCCGGCCTGCTGGGGGATCGTCCGGGCGCCGCCCTGGCCTGCGACGTCCGTGACGTGATCTTCCAGGCCCCTCCGTTTGCGCCTGCCCCTGCGACGCTTGAGGCCTTCATCGAGGCGGACGCGCCGCTCGCGGATCACGCCTTCAACATGAAGTATCTGCGCGCCCTGTTCGGCGACGCCCAGGCGCGGCAGATGGGCCCGCAGGCCTGTCTGTGCGTGGGCACGGTCCTCGGCCCCCGGGCGGAGGTCGCGCGGCTGTCGCGCCTCATCCTGTCGCTGGCGGCTACGCCCCGGTCCGAAATCGGCGGCGCCTTCGGGGCCGACCAGGCGGCGTTCAATCTGGCCATCCACCAGGGCCTGGTCGCCGCGACGATCCAGCCCAACTATGGGCGGGTGGCGACCCTGGGGCTGACGCCGGGGGATCGGCTGTCGTTCCAGGACGGCCGGGTGGTCAATCCCGACGGCACAGCCAGCCCCGTCGTCCACCAACACGACCGGCATCCGCATCTTGATGCGGCCGTTCACGCTCTCTGGGGCGGGGGGCTCGAGCACCGCAAGCGGATGCGTCTCAAGTCCGTAGGCGAGAGACTGGCGAAGCTGCGGGCCTCGCTCCGTCGGCGTACGCCCGAACTGCGTTAAGGCAGAGGCGCGAAACTCTTGTCTTCCCGCAGGGCGCTGGCCTTGCGGACGGCCATGGGGGCGGCGTGCAGCCAATAGTCGGCGTCGTCCAGCCGTTGCTCGCGTCGGCGTTCCAGGCCGCGCATCCGCCTGAGGGCGGCGTTTTCGAGAAGGCGCGCGTGCAGGGCGCGGGGCGACAGTTCGGGAATAGCGGGAGAGCCGGGGACGGCGACGGCGTCGGGGCCTTTGGGCTCCACCGCCGGACGGGCGATGGCGATGAACATGGTGCCTCAGATCGGATTTGAGAGGCGCTTCTGCGCCATGCTAACAGCGGGTTAACCACAGCAGCTGTGGATAGTTCCTGAGTGCGTTCAAAAAAAGTCCGTGATTCGAGCGGGTTCCGTCCCCATCCGAACAAAATCCTTACTGAGTTGTTAATCCGAAGGCGGAGCAGTCGCTCAACGCGCCCGGATATCAGGCCGGCCTATTCGGCGCCGGTGGCAGTCCCTAGGGGAGTCGAACCCCTCTTTTCAGGTTGAAAACCTGACGTCCTAACCGATAGACGAAGGGACCGCGGCCGGGGCGGCGCATTTGCCCCGGATCGGTCCCTTCTGCAAGCGAAAAATCACGCCGCCTGGGCCTCGGCGGGAGCCAGGGCGTCCAGGGCCGGGAACAGGTCGGCGATCAGGTCTTCGACATGCTCCAGGCCGACCGACAGGCGCACCAGGCCGTCGCCGATTCCGGCGGTCGCCCGCTGCTCCGGCGTCATGGCGGCGTGGGTCATGGTGGCGGGGTGGGCGATCAGGCTTTCGACCCCGCCCAGGGATTCCGCCAGGGTGAAGATTTCCAAAGCCTCGACCAGGTCGCGCACGGCCTCGGTCCCGCCTTCCAGCTCGAAGCTGAGCATGGCCCCGGGGCCGGCCTGCTGGGTCGCGACCAGGGCGTGGTTGGGGTGCGACTTCAGGCCGGGATAGTGGACGGCCTTGACCGCCGGGTGGGCGGCCAGCTTCTCGGCGATACGGCCGGCCGTGGCTTGTTGCCGCTCGATGCGGGCAAACAGGGTCCGGACGCCGCGCAGGGTCAGATAGGCGTCGAAGGGCGAGCCCGTGACGCCGGTGCAGTTGGCCCACCAAGCCAGGGTCTGGTGATCCTCGGCGTCGGCCGAGATGACCGCGCCGCCGACCACGTCGGAATGGCCGTTGATGAACTTGGTCGTGGAATGGACCACAAAGTCGGCGCCCAGCTTGATCGGGTTCTGAAGGGCCGGCGACAGGAAGGTGTTGTCGCAGACCACCTTGGCGCCCGCTGCGTGGGCGCGGGTGCAGATGTCGGCGACATCGACCAGACGAAGCAGCGGGTTTGACGGGGTCTCGACCAGCACCAGCTTGGGCTTCAGCGCCAGGGCGGCTTCCAGGGCTTCAGGATCACCCTGGTCGACCAGCAGCAGCTCGAAATGGCCCTTCCTGGCGCGGGCGTTCAGCAGGCGGCAGGTGCCGCCGTAGCAGTCGTGCGGCGCGATCAGCAGGTCGCCGGGCTCCAGCAGGGCCGAGGGCAGGTCGACCGCGGCCATGCCGGTGGCGGTGACGACACAGCCGGCGCCGCCTTCCAGCTCGGTCAGGGTCTCGGCCAGAACGTCCCGGGTCGGATTGCCCGAGCGGCTGTAGTCGTATTTCCGCTTCTGCTCGAAGCCGGCGAAGGAGTAGTTCGACGACAGATAGAGCGGCGGCATGACCGCGCCATGCGCCGTGTCCGAATCCACGCCCGTGCGGGCGGCGATCGTGTGCGGGTTGGCGATACGGGTCATGCTTTAATGTCCTTGAAAGCGGCGCGGAGGATGTCGCCGACGAAGGCGTCCTCCTTCAGAAAGGCGTCGTGGCCATACAGGGAGGGCGCCTCGACGAAGCGCCACAGGGTCGGCAACCGCGCGGCCAGTTCGCGGATGTCGTCGATCGGCACCAGCCGGTCGGAGGTGAAGCCGATCAGGGTGACGGGGGTGGTTATGGCTTCCGGCGTCACGCTGTGCCGGTCCAGGGAGTCGGACATCGACAGCCAGCGGGCCGGGGTGGTGTGGGTGCGATAGGCCTGGCCCCGCGCCGTCAGATAGTCGCAGACCGGATAGGCGCCGCCGACGGCGTCGGGCGCGGTGGTGTCGAAGCGGTCGTTGAACTCTTCCGCCGTGCGATAGGTGGTCATGGCCAGTTCGCGGGCCAGGGCGACGCCTTCCTCGGGGCGGCCGGCGGCGACGGCGAACTGAAGGATGCGACGCTGGATGCCGCGCCAGGCGGTGGCCTGGGGGTGGGCGCGGTGGGCGGCCGAAACGACGATCAGCTGCTCGGCCCAGTCGGGATACAGTTCGGCAAAGGCCAGGGCGACCATGCCGCCGTAGGAACAGCCGACGAAGGCTGCGACCCGTTCGATCTGCAGATGGTTCAGAACTAGGGCCAGCAGGCGCGCCTGGTCGTGGGTGGTGATGGTGACGGGCGTGTCCTGGAACTCCTGGCCGGGCGCGAAGTCGACAGCCAGGACCTGAAGCCGCGACAGGTCGATGGGGCCGCGCACGGAGACGGCGCCCGACCACCAGCCCAGGCCGTTGGTCTCGGTGCGGTGGACGAAACGGCCGGCCGAGATGCCGCCGGCGACCACAACCACGGGGGAGCCGGCGCGGCCGTGAAGGCGGCCGATGATGGTGGGCTGGTTCAGGCGCTCGCCCGAGGCGAGGCGGAAGTCGGCGGGGATAGGGACGATCACGTCACGGGCGCCGCCGCGCTCGCGGACAGGCGTCGAAATCGGCTGGGGCCGACAGGAGGGCTCTTCGAGCAGGGAGGGTTCAGCCAGGGTCATCTATCGTCGTCCGCATCGTTCTCGCCTCAGCAAGGCTCGATGCGGTGACAGATCGTGGAGCGTCGCCTCGTCGATGCTCCACTCATCTCTCGCGGCCCGAAGGACCCCGCAGGAGTTGGCACCGTTTCGGGCGGAACCCGATGGTTGCCCCGGCGTCAAAGGGCCTAATCCCTCAGCCGGTCTTGATGAGTGATCTTACGTTGATCAAACGGCGCCCGCCGGTCAAGCGAAAAATTCGACCCCAAGCATTGGTCGATGGAGTTTGAACGGGTCTGAAACGGACCCAAAAAGCGCTGTCGTGAAAAAATCATCTAACGGCGCTTGACAGTGTGGGGGCGATCCAAGCACCCTAGGCTCAGATTTGAACCGGACCAGCCCTGTGCAACAGCGCCTGATCATCGCCGAAGTTTCGACCGTCGCCGGCCTCGCCGCGACGCGTCTCGGCATGACCCTCGGCGGCTCGATTATTGGCGGCACCACCGGCACCACCACCACCATGCCCTCACGGGCGGGACGAGTTTAGCGCGCCGAACCCCGGCAACCGCAGAACCCGAACCCCGCCCGGTCCGCCAGGCGGGGTTTTTCATTTCACCCCACCCCTTCCGAACATCGCCCGAGAAACCCAATGTCAGCCTCCCTCGCCGTCGTAGAGAAATCCGAGACCCTCGAACCGAGTAAACAGCCCGCGCCCGAGGTGGTGGTGCTCAAGTTCGGGTCGTCGATCCTGCGCAGCCCGGCGGAGGCGCCGCTGGTGGCCTCGGCCGTCTATGGCCATGTGCGGGCGGGGCGGAAGGTGGTGGCGGTGGTCTCGGCCTTCGGCGGAGCGACGGACCAGATGCTGGGCGAGGCGCGGGCCCTGGGCCTGGCCCATTCCAACAAACTGCTGCCCGGCTATGTCGCCCTGGGCGAGGAGAAGTCGGCGGCCCTGGTCGCCATCGCCTGCGACCGGATCGGCCTGGACGCCTGCGCCCTGTCGGTGCGGGAACTGGGCATCGTCGCCGAGGGGGAGCCGGAGCATTCGCGGCCCTGCGGCCTGCGGCCCGACCATCTGAAACAGGCGCTGGACCGGCACGAGGTGGTGGTGGTCCCCGGCTTCGGCGCGGTGCGGCCGGACGGACGGATCGCCCTCCTGGGCCGGGGCGGGTCGGACCTGACGGCGGTCTTCCTGGCGGCGGAGCTGGGCCTGAAGACGGTGCGGCTGGTGAAGGACGTCGACGGCCTGTACGACCATGATCCGAACGACCGGACGGCCCCGGCCCTGCGCTATCGCCGGGCGTCCTGGGACGTGGCGCGCAAGCTGGGCGGCGCCCTGGTCCAGCACGACGCGATCGACCTGGGCGAGAGCCGGGGCGTGGAGATCGAGGTCGCGGCCCTGGACCGGGCCGACGGCACGGTGATCGGCAAGCGGTCGGCGCCCCCCGGACCGGCCCCGGCCCTGCCGCCGCTGAAGGTGGCGGTCGCCGGATGCGGCGTGGTGGGCGGCGGGGTCCTGGCCCGGCTGCTGAACGATCCGCGCTATGACGTGGTCGGTGTGCTGGTGCGAGATCCGAAGAAGGTCCGCGACGTGGCCTGCCCCCAGTCCCTGTTCACCGCCGACCCGGCGGTCCTGTGGGCCAAGAAGCCGGATATCGTGCTGGAGGCCCTGTCGGAAGGCGAGGCGGGCCATGCGGTGATCCGCGCCGCCCTGGAGGCCGGCTGCGACGTGGCAAGCGCCAACAAGCAGGCGGTCAGCCGCGACCCCGGCGGGCTTCAGGATCTGGCCAGGGCCAAGGGCCGGCGGATCTTCTGGTCGGCCTCGGTCGGAGGCGGGGCGCCGATGATCGAGACGGTGCGGGCGGCCCGCGCCGCCGGCGAGGTGATCGGGTTCGAGGCGGTGCTGAACGGCACGGTCAACTTCATGCTGGAGCGGCTGGGCGACGGCGCGGCCTTCAACGAGGCCCTGGCCGACGCCCGGGCGGCGGGCTTTGCGGAGGAGGATCCGTCGGCCGATCTGGAAGGTCTGGACGCCGCCGCCAAGGTGCGGCTGCTGTGCCACGAGGCCTTCGGCCGCTCGCCCGAGGGCGAGGTGCCGCGCGACCATCTGACCCCCGCCACCTCGGCGGACGGCGGGGTGCGCCAGATCGGCGCCGCCCATCTGAAGGACGGGACCATCGCGCCTTCGGTCAAGCTGACGGCCGACCACGGCGACCCGCTGTTCTCCAGCCTGTGCGGCGAGGGCAACGCCCTGAAGGTTTACGGCGCCGACGGGCGGGTGTGGCGCTGCCGGGGCCGGGGCGCCGGCCGCTGGGCCACGACCGAGAGCATCATGGCCGACCTGGCCGAGATCGTGCGTGCGCGCCGCGCCGACGCCGGGCTAAACTAGGCCATGGCCGTCTTCACCCCCGTTTCGCTGAAAGAGGCCAGGGCGTTCCTGGCCGGCTACGACCTGGGCGAGGTGGTCGAGCTGACCGCCATCGCCGAGGGGGTGGAGAACACTAACTACCGGCTGGAGACGCAGGACGGCGCGCACCGGCGGCGGTTCGTCCTGACACTGTTCGAGGGGCGGACGGACGAGGCGTCCCTGCCCTTCTGCCTGGGGCTGACGGCCCATCTGGCGGGGCGAGGCTTTCCCTGCCCGACGCCGATCGAGGACCGGTCGGGCGGCTGGCTGGGGCGGCTGAACGGCCGGGCGGCGGCGGTGATCGAATGGAAGACCGGCGCCTGGCTGCGCCACCCGTCGCAAGCCGATCAGGCGGCGGCGGGGGCGGTGCTGGCGCGGCTGCACCAGACGGCCCAGAGCTTCGCCGGGCGGCGCGAGAATCCGGTCGGGCCGGCGATGTGGCGGCGGCTGGCGGATCGATGCGCGGCGGGCGCCTCGGGCGAGGACCGGAGCTTGCTTGACCAGGTCGAGGCGGCGCTGGCGCGGCTGGATGATCCGTTTACGGATGATCTGCCGTTCGGGGCCATTCATGCCGACTATTTCCCCGACAATATTCTGTTCGAGGAGGGGGCCGTTTCGGCGGTGATCGACTTCTACTTCGGCTGCACCGGGCCGCTGGTCTATGACCTGGCCATCGCCCTGTCGGCCTGGGGCTTCGACGCCGAGGGACGGGCCATGCCGGACGCCCTGGCCGCCTTCCAGCGCGGCTATGAGGCGGTGCGGCCGCTGAGCGAGGCCGAGCGCGCGGCCCTGCCGCGGCTGGGCGAGGCGGCGGCCCTGCGGTTCACCGTCACCCGCCTGCACGACCGCATCTTCCACGACCCGTCCAAACTGGTCACGCCCAAGAATCCGGCGGTCTTCCTGCGCCGCATGGACCACTGGCGGGCGCTGGAAAATGCATGATTAGACTCGAAAAAAAGTGAGTCTATTTTCGTCTATTCTTTTGCGCTCGGTGAATTTGCACTGCGTGGAAAAGACGGTGCAATGTGCAAAGAGTGCAATTTCACGGCGGGACTAGAGTTTTCTTTTCAAAGACCGTGCGGACATTATGGCACGGTTTTGAAGGGCGCTAGATAAAGGGGCGTTCGCCCGCGCCATGGGATTGAAAAGGCGCGGGTTTGTTTGCGAAATTAGGATAGCACGGCGCTCAATGCCGTCTCCTCCTCGCCTGCAGGGAGGGGGCTGAGGGGTAAGGGGCTCTTTCCGTCCCACCGAACCCGGGGTCCAGAACCCCTCCGTCACGGCGCCGAAGAGGCGCCGCGCCACCTCCGCGGGGTGTGGGGAGGAGACGTTGGTCCCGGTCGGATCAGGTTCGGCAGATGGAGACGCCGCCGTCCACGAGAGTCGCCGTGCCGGTCATGAAGCTGGAGGCGTCGGAGGCGAGGAAGGCGGCGGCCTGGGCGATTTCCTCGGGCTGGGCGATGCGTCTCAGGGCGTGAAGCCCTGAGACGAAGGCCAGGGTTTCGGGTGTGTCGGCGACGGCTCGGCCCATGGGGGTGTCCACCCCGCCGCTCAGCAGGGCGTTGGCGCGGATGTTTTGCGCGCCGAACTCGGCGGCGATGACCTGGGTCAGGCCGATCAGTCCGGCCTTGGCGGAGGCGTAGGCGGCCATGCCGGGAAATCCGACCGTGTGGCCCACGAAGGTCGAGGTGAAGAGGATGGAGCCGCCGCCGCGCGCCAGCATGGCCGGGATCTGGCGTCGGGCGCAAAGGAAGGCCGCGGTCAGGTTTATGTCGAGCGTCTCGCGCCAGCCGGCGATCGTGAGGTCCGGCGTCGGGCCAGTCTCGGGAATGGCGCCGGCGTTGTTGAAGGCGATGTCCAAACCGCCGAACCGCTCCTCTGCGGCCTGAACCAAGGCGGCGGCCGTCGCTTCGTCGCGGATATCGCCGGCGACCGAAACCGCTTCGCCGCCGTCAGCGCGGATCGTGGTCACCAGGTCGGCGAGCTCGGCCTCACGACGCGCCGAGACCACGAGCCGAGCGCCCTGGGCGGCGAACAGCCGCGCGGCGGCGCGGCCGATGCCGGAGCTGGCGCCGGTGACGATGGCGACCTTGTGTTGAAGCGGCTTCATGATCTGTCCTTTTTGCAGCGGAGCGCCGTCTGGCGTCGGGGCGACTTACACGCTGGCTTTTGCCCGTACGGTCGTGCGGCGGCTGGCGGAAAGCGGCTGCGGGATTGAGAAAGGGGCGCTCCAGGCGCTGCGCCACCCTGTCGCTGGAACGGAAGCGGTTTCCGGGATTTTCATCGTCACGCGGCCATGAGGGTCGCGCTCCCCGAGGACGAGACACATGACCGACGAACGGATCGAGGGCGGCGCCTATCAGGCGAGCGGCAAGACGAAGAAGGGTTTCGGCAAGCTGGTCGGCGACCAGAAGCTGCAGGTCGAGGGCGCGCTGGAAGACGCCAAGGGCCGGTCGCTGGAGACCTTCGGCAAGGCGATGGACGCGGTGGATCGGCTGGTCGAGAAGGCCCCGGTCGATTATCGCGACCGCGCCCGCCAAGTGGCCGGCGAGGCGCGCAAGCGGCCCCTGGTGACGACCCTGTCGGTGGCGGGCGTCGGCCTGTTGCTGGCCGGGATGCTGACGCGGCGGCGGTAGTCCGCATAGCGGCGCTTTAGATCCTCCCCCGCTTGCGGGGGAGGGTTTGCGTGTCCTTCAGGCGTAGTTCTCGCCCAGGTAGACGCGGCGGACCTCGGGGTCTTGGACCGCTTCGTCGGCGGTGCCTTCGAACAGCACCGCGCCGCCCGAGATGATCGAGATGCGGTCGGTGATGTCCAGGGTCTCGCGGACATTGTGGTCGGTGATCAGGACGCCGATTCCCTGATCCGCGAGATAGCGGATCACGGAACGGATGTCGGCGATGGCCAAGGGGTCGATGCCGGCGAAGGGTTCGTCGAGCAGGATGAAGGAGGGACGGCCCGCAAGCGCCCGGGCGATCTCGACCCGGCGACGTTCGCCGCCCGACAGGCCGGTGGCCGGGGCGTGGCGCAGGTGGTCGATGTGCAGTTCGTTCAGCAGGCGGTCGGTCTCGGCCTCCAGCTGGTCGCGCGGATAGTTGAGCTCGACCACAGCCTTGATGTTCTGCTCGACCGTCATGCCGCGGAAGATCGAGGCCTCCTGGGCCAGATAGCCCAGGCCCATGCGGCTGCGCTGGTACATGGGCTGGGCGGTGATGTCTTCGCCGTCCAGCCAGATCGTGCCGGAATCCGGCGGGATCAGGCCGGTGATCATGTAGAAGCAGGTGGTCTTGCCCGCGCCGTTGGGGCCGAGCAGACCCGCCACCTCGCCGCGCTGTACCGTCAGGGAGACGTCGCGCACCACCTGACGCGGGCCGAAGGCGCGGGCGATGTTGCGCACCCGCAGCCCCTTTTCGGCGGCCGGGGCCGCCGGTTGAGGGGCCGCCGCCGGCCGGTCAGCCAGGTTCAGGGCGGAGAGTTCCTTGCGGGCCAAATCGGGAATCCGTGCTCAGTCTGACCGGGGCCGGGGGCCTCAGTTGGTTCCGTCGGGATAGAAGACGCCCTGGATGCGGCTGCCGGCGCCCGCGCCCCGCGGAGCGCCCGACATGGTCGCCGCGTCGGTGTTGACGTTATAGGTCAGCCGCCCGCCGGTCAGGACGTTCTTGCCCTGGTTCAGGATGACGTTGCCGGTCACAACCAGTTCGCCGCTCGCCAGGGTGTAGACGGCGCGGTCGCCGCGCATCGACTGGGTCGGAGTGACGAAATAGACCGTGCCCGTGGCCTCGACCCGGGTGAACTCGCCCTGAGCGTCGCGGTAGGCGGTGATCGACTCGGCCCGCAGACGGTTCTGGCCCTGGGTGATTTCGGCCCGACCGCGCAGGCTGATGCGGTCCGTGGTCTGTTCGCCGTCGTCGGCCCCGAAGGCGATCGGCTGGTTCGAGGTCGTGCGGCCGCTTTGGGCGTCGCCGACGGCCGGCAGGGCCAGAAGGGTCAGGGCCGTCAGGGCCGCTGCGGCGCGACCTAGGAAGGTTTTGGATGTCATCGCCGTCATTCGCCTGATCCCGAAGGATTGATGGTCCCGCTTATCTTGGTGTCGCCAGAGCCCTTGAACACCACGCGCTCGCCCTGATCATAGATCGCATAGGACGAAGCGTTGATGGTTCCAATAGGGCCCGCGCCCTGAACCCCCCGTGAACCCGTGATGATTCCGGTGCGGGTGTCCACCACCGCCTCGGGCGTGGTCAGGACGAAGCCGGAGCCGCCGTCCGAAATCCGCACGTTGGGGCCGATGGTCACGGTGCGGGCCTGTTCGTTGTAAGTCCCGCCGTCGGCGGTCATTTCGGTGACCTTCCGACCGCCCAGGTTCAGCTTCAGGGCCGGACCCACCAGGCGGAAATGGCCGGTGGCGGGGTCTCGGATCGCCCCTTGGGCGCCGACGGTGAAGGCGCGGCCCTGGGCGTCCTGGCCGTGGAACAGGGGCTTGTCCAGCCGGACCTCCTGGCCCTGGCTGGCCTTGCGCTCGACCCCCGACATGACGGTGCGGAAGACGGTCCAGGTCAGGACGCCGCCGGCCAGCACTAGGATGATGATCGGCAGGACGCGGCGATACAGACGCACCCTGCGGGAATGGGCCCTCCAGCGCGCGCCGGCCTGAGCCACCCGCGCCTCGTCGGCCGCCTCGCCGGCGGATCTGGAGCCTGAAGGATCGCGGGGATCGGTCACGGGATCAGCTGTGGGCGAAGATGTCGATCTCATCCCAGCCGGCGAGATCGAGCGCCGAACGGGTCGGCAGGAAGTCGAAGCAGCGGGCCGCCAGTTCGGCGCGGCCCTCGCGCGCCAGCATCTGGTCCAGCCTGGCCTTGGCGGCGTGCAGATAGAGGACGTCCGAGGCCGCGTAGTCGAGTTGGGCCGGGGTCAGTTCGGCGGCGCCCCAGTCGGACGACTGCTGGGCCTTGGACAGATCGACGCCGACCGTCTCGCGCACCACGTCCTTGAGGCCGTGGCGGTCGGTGTAGGTGCGGGCCAGTTTGGAGGCGATCTTGGTGCAATAGACCGGCCGCGTCTCGACCCCGAGGTGCAGCAGGAACATGCCGATGTCGAAGCGGCCGAAATGGAAGATCTTGGTCACCGCCGGATCGGTCAGCAGCCGCTTCAGATTGGGGCAGTCGTAGGCGGGGCGGTTCAGCCGCACCACATGGGCGTTTCCGTCGCCGGACGACAGTTGGACCACGCACAGGGGGTCGCGGCGGAAGCGCAGGCCCATGGTCTCGGAATCGACGGCGACTTCGGCCCCCAGGTCCAGGTCGTCGGGCAGATCGCCCTCATGCAGGTAAACGGTCATGGCAGGTTCTTACACGGCGAAGCCAGTCGGCGAAACGGCCTCGCGACGAGCATGACGAAGGGCCGGAAACGACGACGGGGCCGTGTTCGAAAACACGGCCCCGTCTGAAAGATGGTGCCCAGAAGAGGACTCGAACCTCCACGGCCGTTAAGCCACTGGCACCTGAAGCCAGCGCGTCTACCAATTCCGCCATCTGGGCCCCGTCGGCAGCGCCTTGCGGCGTTTCCATCGGGAAGGCGCGGACCTCTAAGGGAGGGTCCCGGCGGGGTCAACAGGGTTTTTTCGTCGGGACGCGGTTTTATTTCGCAAGCGCGGCCGCAGACGCCGGCGGATGGCCATTCGGCGGGGTTCGGGCTAGGGTGGGCCAGTTTTTCCGCGCCTTCTCCTCCCCTTGATCGGTGCGCCCGTGATTCTGACCGTCCTTCGCGGCGGCGCCCTTGCGGCGCTGTCGGCCCTGTTCGTCGCCATGCTGGGGCCCTTTCAGGGGGCCGAGCAGAACGTCGGCCTGAGCGACAAGCCGGCGCACGCCATCGGCTTCTTCATCATCACCGTCTGCCTGGCCCTGATCGCGCCGAGCCTGGGCGTCTGGCGCACGGCCCTGCTGGCCCTGGCCCTGGGCGCGGGGGTGGAGGTGGTTCAGGGCATCAGCGGACGCTCGGCCAATCCGTTCGACCTGCTGGCCGACGGCATCGGGATCCTCGCGGCCTCGATCGTGCGGGGCCTGGCGGAGCGGGCGCGGCCGGATTGGTTTCCGGCTCGTTAGGCCTGTTCGCTTACCGCGCCTTGAGGGGCGGCGGCCTATGTCTGGCCCATGGCGGACGCATCCCAGATCTCACCGACGAAAGACCGTCGCGCCGCGCCGCGCCCGGCTTTCCGCAAGCGCCGGCGGCGGCGCGAGCGGGTGCACATGTTCGGCCAGCTGGTCGATCTGGTGAAGCCCGAGGAGGTGCTGCACCATGTCCAGGACGCCGTGGCCGAGGGGCGCAAGAGCCTGGTCGCCAACCATAATCTGCACAGTCTCTATCTGATCCAGAAACACCCCGAGATGCGGCCCTTCTACGAGAAGGCCGAGCTGATCGAGGTGGATTCCACGCCGATGATCTGGTTCTCGCGGGCCCTGGGTCTGCACAGCCGAGGCTTTCACCGCTGCACCTATCTGGACTGGCGCGACCATTTCTGGAGCGTGGCCGACCGCAAGGGCTGGCGGGTCATGTCCGTCGGGGGCGAGCCGGGCGTGGGCGAGGAGGCGGCGCGGCGTCTGCGCCGGCGCTACCCCAAGGCAGAGATCCGCACCCGCCACGGCTTCTTCGACGCGACGCCCGGATCGGCCGACAACGCCGAGATCATCGCCGAAATCCAGGCCTTCAGGCCGCATATCCTGTTCGTCGGCATGGGGATGCCGCGCCAGGAGCTGTGGACCCTGGCGGTGTTCGACGCCCTGCCCGACTGCGTGATCTTCTCGGTCGGGGCCGCCTTCGACTACGAGGCCGGAACCCAGACGCCGGCGCCCCGCTGGATGGGCCGTGCCGGGGTGGAATGGGCCTATCGCCTGTTCCAGAACCCGCGCCGGCTGTTCCGCCGCTACTGCGTCGAGCCCTGGACCCTGATCCCCCTGGCCGTCCGCGACCTGCGCGCGGCGCGACGCCGCATGGTCGGCAAGGCCGCCAAGCGGACCGAGGATTTCGGAGCACCGCCGGCCGATAATTTTCCTCGCGGCGCCGGATAGATATTCCTACTTGGCGAATAGGTATTTATCGCCATGATCGAACCCAATCGCCGTCCGTCCTGTTAAGGTCGGGCCGCCTCCGCCAGGGGGTTCGAACCGGGAGGCCCGATGCCGAGAGACCAGGGACTGCACGTCGCCATCGTCGGGGCGGGCTTCAGCGGCCTGCTGACGGCGATCCAGTTGCTGAGACAGGACCCGGCGGTCAGGGTCAGCCTGATCGAGCGCCGCGCCGCCTTCGGGCCCGGCGTCGCCTATGACACGGGCAATCCCGGTCATCTGCTGAACGTCCGGCTGGACAATATGAGCGCCTTTCCGGACGAGCCGGGACATCTGGCCGACTGGCTGGCGGAACAGCCGGCGTGGCGGGCGCAGGACGGCTTCATCACGCGCGGCATGTACGGCGACTATCTGCGCCATTTGCTGGACGAGGCCCGCGACGGGGCGCCGGAACGGCTGAGCCTGATCCAGCAAATG
>Ga0208958_1001331_pt1 | contig 25056 bp, 42 predicted proteins | sample RifOxyB1_FD_184032 | JGI IMG/M metagenome (GOLD analysis project Ga0208958, IMG submission 184032) | Soil microbial communities from Rifle, Colorado - Rifle Oxygen_injection B1 (SPAdes) | ecosystem: Environmental > Terrestrial > Deep subsurface > Rock core/Sediment | place: Rifle, Colorado...
GACAATTTCCTATATATCATAAACGAGAATTCAATGTTACGGGTATTCCTTGGGGAATAAGTCCATTTATTGTCTTTTCTCAACAAATGGATGTTAAAGAAATTGTTCCGGCGCAAGAAGAACAAATTTACACTATTGAAGACGCAAGGGAATACTTAAGAGAGTATTGTCCAGAAATAGAATGTCAAGACTTAGAAAACGATGAAATAAAATCATTGGCATTTGATAATGGCATGGGTGAAGACGATTATATCCCATGTGATGAAAATTTCGCATATGAGGAATTAAATTACTATTTTAAAGAAGCAATTATACAAATGCCTGATTACGAATTCAAGTTTGAAAATGATAAAAGAATTTGGATGTTGGGAGATTGGGAAATTGATCTTGATGAGGTATTGAAAAATAAAGCTCTTGAAGATTAATTAGTAAAATAATTATTTCATAAGCTCAATCCTTTGATTGAGCTTATTTTTTTTGTGTAATTTGACAATAGTTAAAAACGATGTTATAATGATTTCAGTTAGTTGAGAAATCAAGAAATCAAAAAGGAGCAAGGAAATGGTGAATATCGTTCGCTCTAAAATATGTGAAAAGTTTGATCTAATCCCTGAAAAAACTTTTAAATATCGGTGTTCATGGGAAAACATTTACGAGGTAAGAATTGGAGGTCATGCCTTATATCGGCTTTTCTTGTAAAAGTTCATGGAAGTAGTGAACAAGACGCCATTGATGAGCTTTTGGATTATCTTGAGTCTGAAAATAAATATCCTGGACTATGGTCTAAACGGGATGACCCACATTTAGAAGAATTAAGACAAGATGCAATAAAAGACGGAAGAAGTGAGGATGACTACGTTGATGATTTTTATATTTATGGAGGCAACTCTGGAATATATTTATATGATCCATATCAAACTGTTCAAATAGAGCTTGTATTGAAAGGAGGATAAAATGAAAAAACTTACATATTCTACTCAATACGGAAATAAGAAATTCCCAAATCCAGACAATTGTGATGCTTTCTGCACAAGGTTTGAAAAATGCCTTGATGCCGATGGAGATAGAAATTGGCATGATGGCGATTCTTGTTGGGATTGTGCAAGTGCTGATGTAATAGGCTATTGTGAGAACTTTTATCAATATGATGAAGATAAGGGATGGAAAACTATTCCTTTCACTGTTAAAGAAAAAGATGAGATGTTAGGAAGACTTGGCTATCACTGGCAAACAAATGTCTGTAAGTGGGGGGTTACAGATATGTATGTAAATCCTCACAAAAATACAGTTTTGTACTGTGGGCCATTTTCTCGTTATTTAGTTGTAACATGGGAAGAAATGATGAGGCTTCTTTACTATAATTGGAAGCCAGGAACCAAAGAAAATATGGAGTATTTTGAAGAATTTGTTAAATCTCATGTAGAAAATAAAAGGAGAAAGAAAAATGACCAAAAGAGAATATAAAGAATATCAAAAAGCAGTTGCAGATTTTTTTGAAAAAGAGGAAATAGAATTCTTTAGCACTGCTGGAGATGAGCCGTTTATATCAAGCCAAATGTGTGATTGCTGTGGAGATAATCTTCAAGGTAGTCGAGCAAATGCTATGGCAATTCATAAACCAACAAGAGAAAAAGTTGAGTTTATTATTTGCACAAGTTGTGAATATTACATTGAACATGGTCGTTTAGATGATCTAACTATGATGAAAATACAAGAAGGAAAATAAGAAAAATGGAAAAATTTGAAGCTTTACTGGAAGAGATATCTAGATATGAAAGTTTATCTTATGAAAGGCAATGTGGGCTTTTTGATGAATGTGAAGCATGGTATATGTTTTCCATTTGTTGGCATGGAGGAATGAATGAATGAATGAATGAATGAATGATCCCTTGTATTCCGTAACAGGAAGACTTGAGACTGCTAGGTTTAAGCCTTCGCCACTATTGAATATGGAAAGCTTGAGTGAAGCCAGTTTGGATTATTATAAACAACTTTTAGAAGATTTTGGGTTTAAAGAAGATCTGAATGAGTACTATGAAAAATTTGAGGAGGATTAAAATGTTTGAAATAAGAGAAACTTTTGTAAATAGAACAGAAAATTATAAAACTGGTGTTACTAACTGGTATAAATGTCAATATCCATTTGACAAGAAAAGGATATTTAAAAATTATCAGAAAGAATATGGTAAATGTGAATCTAAAATTTATATAGATGTTCCAATGGGAGATGGAACATTCAGGACTGTTTCTTGTGGATGGGTATTTACCAAGAAAATAAAATACTCTGATTGTAAAGAATATTTTATTCAAGAGACTTGGATAGAATACAAATAAAAAGGAGATTAAAGTGCCTAGAATTTATGGAGTCGTATTAGATGAAACTGAGTATTGGAACGAAGGTATTGTCCAAAGAGCAGGAAAGATTTTTGGGGTATATCTTTACAATCCAAAAGAGGTTTATCATTGTTGTGAACTTACTCCTTCATATGAACTTCATTTTATGGGATCTTTTGCTCAAGAATATCCTGAAGATGAATCAGAAAGAGAATGCTTACAGGATGCAATAAATGAAGGAGATATGAATACAGAATTAATAAAATATTTTCACTGTAAAGATATAAACAAGATCCCTTTGATTAAAAGAGGATCTGTCAAAGAAGGGAGATTTTTTTACGCCTCATACAACAAAAAAGATTTGGAGTTTGAAGACATTTTGGAAGATTATAGGTGTAATCCTGTTTATTGAAAGTGGTGACAATGTCACCACTTTGGTTTAATTTGACAAAGGTTAAAAATAGTCGTATAATATTTTATCAAATTAAGAAAGGAAGCAAAAATGAAAAAAATAAAGAATCTTGACAGGTTGACCATGCAGGAAGTAAAAGAGTTTTTCATTTTAAAAGAAAGACTTTTTGGAAACGAAAGTTTTATAGTAGCTGACTTCAATGATCCAAATCACATAAGATATAATGATCTTATAGGCAAAATAATGACTCAATGTAATTTTGGAAGAAAGGAAAGATAATGGACATTTATAGACAATTAAAAGAAGCCAATATTAAATTGGATCATCATAACTCAGATCTTTACGTTATTAAGTGTCCAGAAAGTGAGGCCATTATTGAAAAGTATAAATTTAAAAACAATGTAACTACTTTTATATCTCAAATAGATGGGAAAGTATGGTATGAAATTCCATTTGCATTTATGCCATATTGGGAAAGGAGAATAAAATGAATAATTTTGAAGAAAAATTTCAACAATTTTTTATGAAGTGTCAAGGAATCATAGAGAGACATAATCAATCTATGAGATATCCTCAAGAGTTGACCATAGATGAAGGTAGAAGATATCTTAGAATTGTAAGAAGAGACATATCTTCTGCTAGTGCATGGGCATTTGTTGATAAAACCAATGGAAACGTTTTAAAACCTGCTTCTTGGAAAGCTCCTGCTAAACATGCAAGAGGAAATATCTTTGATGAACACAATGGAATACAGAATATTGGTCCATATGGACCAGCGTATCTTAGATAAAGGAGAATAAAATGAAAATAATCACGTTGAAAAACTCATTTCATAATACTGAGGTGAAGGTGCGCGGCCCCTGGAATAATCAATGGGAAGCCTGGGAAGATATACAAACTGCTGTATTTGGCTCTATTGGATTACCCTCTAGGGCAGATAGAGCTAGATATAATCGTGTATTCAAGGCTCTTTGCGGAATGGAAGATTGTACTTGTGGAGTAGTGAGAAAATAAAGGAGAAAATAAATGAAAATAAGTGAACAAGTTTTGAATGTGTTAGATCAAGCTACCATTAAAGAAGATAAACTCTTTCTTAATGGTCAACTAGATAGAAAGCTTTATTTAGATACCAATAAGGTATTAGAAGCTGCCGGTGGCAAGTGGAGTAGAAAGGAAAAGTGTCATATTTTTACAGAAAATATTGAAGATTTTATTGAAAGAACTATTCTCACAGGAGAAATAACAAGACCTCAAGACTTTGGGTTTTTTGAGACTCCCTTGTCAGTAGTCAATAGATTACTTCAATTGGCTAAAATTGAACCTCATATGGAGGTATTGGAGCCTTCTGCCGGTAAAGGGGCAATTGCTAGAGAAATTGCCAATATGACAAAAAAAATTGATTGTATAGAATTGTTGGAATCTAATTGTAAGGAATTAAAAAAAGACAAATGTTATAAAAGAATTTCAAATGCTGACTTTCTTCAAATATTTCCCATTAAGGAATATGATAGAGTAATAATGAATCCACCATTCGGGAAACAGCAAGACATTAAACATGTAACACATGCTTTAGAGTTTTTAAAGCCGGATGGATTGTTAGTGTCTGTAATGTCTAGCTCTGTTACTTTTAGGTCTAATAGACTCACAGTTGATTTTCGTGATATAATAGAGGCAAGAAATGGAAGAATTGAGGCATTGCAAGAAAATGCCTTTAAGTCTTCTGGAACTATGGCCAGGACAATAATTGTTTCAATTCCAGGTAAATATGAAAACTAAACAAAAAAAAGCAGAAGTAATATCAATATTCTCTTTAGAGATACTGGATAAAACCCTAAAAAAACTTAGGAAAAGAAAGAAAAGAAATGAAATGGAGGATGTAAATAGAGTAGCTAAAAATATACTGGAAAGAATGGAAACTGTAAGAATTTTAATTGAAAGAAAGTTAATGGAGGACTCTAAAAAATGAAAATCACAAATAGATACACAGGAAATATTATCTATAAAAATCTAGAAATAGATAATATTAAAGACTTAGTTATTGAGGCTATAAAAAGGGGGGCAAATCTCACAGAAGCAAATCTCACAGGAGCCGATCTCTCAAAGGCAAATCTCACATGGGCAAATCTTACAGGAGTCAGTCTCTCAAAGGCAAATCTCACAGAAGCAAATCTCACAGGAGCCGATCTCTCAAAGGCAAATCTCACATGGGCAAATCTCACAGGAACAAATCTCACAGGAACAAATCTCACAGGAGCCAATCTCATAGGGGCCGATCTCACTGAGGCAAATCTCACAGGAGCCAGTCTCATAGGGGCCGATCTCACTGAGGCAAATCTGCCTAAATTTACAATAGTTCCAGAAAAAAAGGATAAATAAAATGTTAGTAGATCATCAAGGGAGAAGAAATTCCTTAGAAGAAGTTTATGCAGTTCCAAAGGTGCAAAGAACTTCCACTTGGAATCCCATTCATCATAAAGAATTGGATATATCTTTAAGAAATGCCCTTAATCAATGGGATTATGAAATCATGGGTGCAGAATACTCTATGAATGAATCAGGTATGCGATTATTTGCCGTATATCAATTGAGGGCCATTGATGAGGACAGGGCATTTAGTCTTGGCATGAGAAATGCAATGGATAAATCAATGGCAATTGGGATAACTGCTGGAATCAAAATATTTGTTTGCACTAATCTTGCATTCAGCGGAGAATTTCTCCAATTCAGAAAACATACAGGACTTCTTGATTTGGAAGAAATAAGAAGTATTGCAGGAAACGCAGTTCAACAGATAGGAGGAAATCTAGAAGGATTTTCTAAATGGCATGAAAAACTTCATGATTATTCTCTTACAAGAAGCGATATGGAGGCATTAACATTTAGGGCAATTGAAAATAAAGTGCTTCCCGCTGGTAAATTTGGAAGATTTCATGATTTGTTTTTTAAAAAAGACTCCATAGGAGATTATGACAATGATCTGTATGGATTTCATGGAGCCATGACTGAGTTACAAAGAGAAAATTCTTTGATTGGAGCAGGAAAATGGAACAAGGAATTAAATAAGCTTCTTGACAGTGCAATTGTGGACATTAAAGACTACAGCTTTATAAATAATTAAAGGAGAAATAAAATGCCACTCATGGGAAATCCAGACACCATAACATGCACCAGTGATTATGTTTTTTTTCACTGTAAGAAATGTGGACATATTTCTAAATCTGCCAAAGTAGAGGGGTTAACTTCTTATAAAACTCTTTCTAGTAATATGGTAGCATGGTTACAAAAATTATGTATAAGATGTAATGAGCCGGTTGAGCCCGAATCACATTGATAAAATCTAAAGTGGTGACAATGTCACCACTTTAAAAATTTTTTTACAACTGAGAATTTTTAGTTGACAAAACAAAAAAAAGATGGAATACTTTTATTAGAATTTAAAAAAAGGAGAGGAAAATGAGTATTTCTGTAGAACTAACGTCTAAAGACATGATCAATTCTTATTTTGAAAGAGTCTGCTTGGGGGATGTAGACAAATTTAAAACAGATCTTTTGGCAACAAACACTCCAAAACTTCAAAAAATCAAAAAGGCTTTAGATATCAAGGCTTCTGATAAAAAAGAGGCCATTGAGTCTATAATTAAACTCATATGTATGAAAGGAAATGAAGAGATGACAGAAGAGACACAGGTTATGGGCGAAACTCCTGCTGAATTGACAGTGGAGCCAGTAGAGGAAAATATTCCTCCTGAAGACGACTATCCAATTATGCAGATAAAAGTAGATCCTGAATTGCTTGCTTTGGTTCCTAGACCTTCCAGGGAAAACTTTGAAATACTTAAAAAGAGTATTCAAGAAAGGGGACTAAATGATCCCATTGAAGTTCTTCCTGATGGAAGGATAATTGATGGACACTCTAGGTTTAAGGCTTTTGAAGAATTGGGAATGCTTCCTGTTCCTCCTGATAAAATTAGAGTGGTGAATCTTACGGAAGAAGAATTGATGACTTATATGTTTGATCAGAATATTGCCCGTAGACACCTGACAGATATTGATAGGATTGAGTGGGCAGTAAGACTTATGCCAATAGAAGAAGTCAAAAAGGAAGTCAAAAAAGCAAAAGAAGAAAAAAGACAGGCAACTAAAGCAGGCAAAAAAGCCAAAGAGGTAAAGCCCGAAAGGTCCAGAGATAAAATTGCTAAAAAGGCTGGAATTTCTCCAGCTCAACAAGCCCGTTACAATGTAGTGGAAAAATGGGCTCCTGAAATGCTGGAAGAAGCAAAGAAAGACAAAAGCTCTTTGGGCAATGTTTATCTTAAAGTCAAGAATATGGTTAAGGAAATTAAGGAAAAGATGCCTGAAGTTCTTGACCAAATTACAGAAAAAGCTATTACTCTTACAGATGCATATGCCGCCTGTATAGAGAAGTTTCCAGAAGGCAAGAAAGAAAAACCCGATGGACCAATGGCAAAACAAGTTCTTTCTATATTGGAGCTTGTTACTAAAAAGATTCTTGTTAAAAAATATGGAGGCGCCGAATACACTCCTGATGAGTATTGGCAGGAATTGATCGAGAGATTGGATGCATTGCTACAGAAGAATAGGGATGCCGGGAAGTAATTAATATTTCTTTAAATTGGTAGAGGGAAGAAGACAATTATTCTTCCCTTTTTTATTATCTTTTATTTGACATAAGTTAAAGGTGATGGTATAATATCTTTAATGAATAAAGAAAAGGAGAAAGATGATGAATGAAAGCACTCCAGTTGAATCTTGGCAGGAAAGGGAAGAAGAAAGAAAAAGGCTAGAAAAAGAAAAGGAAGATTCTTTTTATGATCTTATGAGAAAAGTTACAGATGAACTTTCAAATATCTCTGTCAAATGGGAATTTGAACCAAGGCCAGGAGCATGGGCTCCTCATGCCAATATAAAAGCATTAGATCCTAAATATGGAATGCTTTATGTTAGCTTAACAAAGGATAAAATTAATATATCTGGTCATTTGCCTATAAGTATTGATGGAAATGATTTTATAACACAGGCTTATAGAAATTTAGGAATGAATTTCTCTTCCATAGGCATTTCCAGTAAGAAAACTCCTACTAAAATAGCAGTTGAAATTGACAAAAGATTTCTAGTTGATTATGTAAAAATCTTCAGAGAAGCCACGAAATTGAAAGAAGAGTATATCGAAATTAAAAACAAGGATAAATCTATTCTTGAAAGTCTTTGTTTTTGGGGCAATGGAAAGATTCATAAACAAGGCCCAGGAGCAGATAAGGTGGCTTCTTTAAATGTAGGAGATGCCTATATAGATATCTCTGTATATTATGGAAGCGTAAGAGTTGAAAGAATAGGCAGTTTAACTCCAGAACAAATGCAGAAAATAATACAGGTGTTGAAATAGGAGAAAGATGATGTCTACTTTAGAAGAAGTTTTATCAGAATGTGATTATGAGCTTCCAGATTTTTATGATTCAAAAGATTATGATCCTGAAGAAGATTTTCCCGATGAAGACTCTTATTTTCATCTTTGCCAAATGGAGGATGATGACTAATGAAAGAAATATCTCAATTGGAACTTTATAGCGAAGCGTGGTTTGATATTGCATTTCAAGGAATGAATATTTCTTTAGAGTTTAGAAAAATGGTTGAGCATTTAGTTAGATCATATACTATTAGGGGCATATGTGATCCAGGCTATATTGCCAATGTAATAGCTCATAATTTAGGATTAGGAGATGGACAAGGAAATTTTTATGAAAATTAGAGATTATAGATTTCTTTGGGCAACAATTAAAGACAACAAGAGAAAGAGGAAATTTAAATCTCATTATCCTAAAGGATATGGGTTGATTTCCTCTTACCAAGACAAAACTGATTTTCCATATTTTTTTGGGCAAGTGTTTATACTTACAGTGTAAATCTAAGATATTTAGAAAGGAAATAAAATGAAATTTTTTATAAGTAGAGCACATTCAAGAATTACATATCCAAAAGAAGCCTATTTGGATAAGTTCTCAGTAGCCTATTATATTAATCTCTCTACTTTAGAAGAATTTATAGATTTTTTAGATACAAATCCAGGCGCAAAATATTGGGGAAAAAGAAATCATTGGGAATATTTAGGGGCCTGTGTTCCTGAAATTCACTTGGAGGCATAAAATGAGATTAGCAAGCCATGAAGAAAATAAAAAATTGGCTAAAGAAGTTAGTATCTTGGCCAATAAAAAAAATTATAAATTTTATCATAATAGAACTTCCTATGGTAAATTTGATGGGTGGCATAGGTATGTAATAATAGACCCAAAAATAAGTAAAGATACAAGTATCCGCTCAAAAGGATTAATTTACTACACAGAAGCAAGATTTTGTAAATATTTTAAGCCTTCTATCATAAGAGAAAGAATCGCACTAGCTGATTTAAAAGCGATGCTGAGGCAAAGATAATGGCAATTTTCAAGTTTAACAATATTCACTGCTATGTATATGGAACTAATGAAGAAATTGCCATTATTATTGATTGCCTTTCTTACAATAGAAAGGGATCTAGATATTACGCTAAAGAGCAATGGCAAAAAGAGGCCAGCATGTATCATGCCGGGTATGATAGATTTCCTACTGGCCTTATTCCCTTTGTCCTGAAAGAAACAGAAGGTCTATTAGAGATTGATTTAGAGGATAGTAGGCCACCATTAAGAGATATTCCTCTAAACGATATCAGTCTTTACAATGAGAAAACAAATTCTACATTAGAACTTTTTGACTATCAGAAAATTGGAGTAAAAAAAATAATTGAAAATGAAAGAGGAATAATAAAGCTTTCAACGGGTAGTGGCAAAAGCGTTATTGCCATTGCTGCTACCCAAAAACTAAACAGAAATACTCTTTTTTTGTGTAATACCAAAGACCTTCTTAGGCAAACAAGAGAAGAATATAAAAATAAAATGGGTATTGATACGGGAATTATAGGAGATGGAAATTGCACTATTAAAAAAGTAACTGTAGCAACTATGCAAAGTATAGTTTCTTTGATTAAAAAAGAACCAGATATCATTAAATATTTAAATGATATAGAATTTTTAATTATTGATGAAGTCCATGAAGCCTCTAAGAGTTATAGAAAAATAGCCAATCTCATGGTTAATGCCAGATATAGGCTTGGCTTGTCCGCTACTCCATTCATGAGCGGTAAAGAGAATAAATTTAAAACTTTGGCCTTGATAGGGCCAATCATCTATGAAGTCAAAATGAAAAAAATGGTTGATGACAAGAAAATTGCCAAACCTACAATGATATTTATAGAAAATTATATTGATCCAATAGAGGGAGAATGGCAGGAGATTTATGATCAAGGGATTGTTTTCAATGAAGAAAGAAATATGAAAATGGCCATTATTGCCATAAAGAAACTAAGAGAAGGCAAAAGTAGTCTAATATTGATTGAAAAAACTGATCATGGATATGAAATACAAAAACTTTTGGAGGATAAATGCAATGTAAAATATGTTCATGGCGAGCACACTTCAAAACAAAGAAAGGAGGCTCTTCAGGATTTCTCTACAGGCAGTATAGACGTTTTAATTGCTTCTCGGATCTTCAATAAGGGGATTGACATACCTTTCTTAGAAACGGTTATAGTGGCTTCTGGATGGAAGTCTCAAGTGCTAGTTTATCAAAGGGCAGGAAGGGGAGTTAGAAAAACACCATTTAAAGATACAACAACAATTTTTGATTTCATGGATGAACAATGGTATATTAACAGCGAAATGGAACATGCCAAAGGCGTTCTATATAACCATTCCTTGAAACGATACAATACCTGTAAAAAAGAAAAAGGGTTTATTTTAAAGCTGATGAAAATAGAAGATTTTTTGAAAGGAGAGTAAAAATGGAATTTAAAATTGTAGAGGCTGGCGTAGACCCTAATCATCAAACTAATCATTGTGATTTTTGTGGAAAGAAATTCAAAAAGAAAAATGATTTTGTCAGAGACGAGGATTATATTTCTGGCGATGAATACGAAGAGGAAATAATACAAACATGCACACATACAGATTATGTTACCTTGTGTAGATCATGTTATAACAAGGCGGGCAATTCTGTAAGATAATTTAATCATGTTTTAAAGGAGAATAAAATGAGATCTGAAGAAGAAATTAAAGAACAAATTTTAAAATTAACTGAATACAGGGACGATTATTGGAGAGATGCCGAAGAGCTTGCTGATAGGAAAGAATATAGACAAGCTGCCAAAAGATCAGATATGGCTTTTTCCTTTGATCATGTAATTAGAAAACTCAAATGGGTATTATCTTGAAAGGAGAATTGTAAAAATGTTTAAAAAATATGTTGATAATTATTTTGCAGAGCATCCCAAAAGGACCAGTTATCCTTTGGATGTTATGGTTATTGCAGCCGACCTAACAAAAATAGTGTATACCATGCCGCCTGCAGGAAGCAGTTTTTCGCCAGAGGAAACTGATGTGAAAGACACCTTCGATGTTTTCTGTGATCATATTGCGGAAAAGCTAATGATGGAAGGGGAATAGATAAAATGAAATTTTTAGAGGCAGTAGAAAAGATTGTAGGAACCAAAGACATAATAAAATCTTCAAATGAGGCCATGTGTTTTTACAAATTCATAGACGATACCTTATATCGCATTTCAGGAGGAATCAATAAAGAAGTTGTAGAAATGAGATCAACTCTTATTCATAATCATGATCATTGGATTATTATTAAAAATAAAAGCCCAATTGAACTTTTATTTGATGAATGTCAAGCTACATTAAATTATTGGAATCGAAAATTTCCATTTGAAAAAGATATAAGAAGAAAGGAATGTTTTAGCAAACTTCTTGAGTTTGCTAAAAATAAAAAAGAAGATTTAGATAATTTAACCGATGATGGATATTTAGGAGTTACTGTTAGTCATCTAATTGAATGTTTATATCGTAAAAATTGGATTCGCGAAGGAGAAACTGCATCGGGTCAAAAATTTACTATAAAACTCGAATGGGAGAAATAAATGTTTTACGATATTCAACTTCCAAAAACAGGGAAAGGAGCCATATTTGAATGTTTATGTTGTAATTGGAAAGGAGAAGAGGCTATTTATATAAATAATAGCTTCATAACTAAATTAGGAGAATATCTAAATAATTCAAAACATGTTTGTCCAAAATGCAGATGCAATGTCTATGTAAAAACTACCGCAATAGAAAGGAAAGAAAAGTTAGATTATTTAATGGAAAATGCTCAAATTACTGATAATGTTGATGAATAATTTTCCTTGACAATGTATTAGGTAAGTGATACCTTCCTATTCATATTTATTCCTCTCTTTTTTTAAATTGTGTCGGTAGTTCATTTGGCTACCGACACTTCAAAATTAAATTAGGGCGTATGAAAAATAAATCTTTAAAAAAAATATTTCTTATTTGTGGCCATGTGGGGGGGGACTAAATTGTCATTTGAGATTTTTAAAATATTTATTAGAAATTTCTTTCCTCTTTTGAGAAGTCATGATATACAGTGCCAATCAGGGTTTTTAAACTTCCCTTAAAAAGAGTTTAGCCCATTAAGAGTATCAGTGCTTAACGGGCTACTACGGAAACTAGGTCTTGGTTGGTAAATATGATCATAGCAAATCTAGAAAATAAGTCAACAGAAAAAACACCTTTTTCAAAAAAAAATTATTCTTCTAAATATCACTCCTGGCAAGAAATCGTTGCCACATATAATATAGTCAATAAAATTAAAGGATACGCCTTTAATTCCACTAGAACTGATAATCAAATTATGAATGAATTGATTAAGAAAGATATTTCCAAAGTCTCTCTTAATTTACTAGATGCTTTAATCAGGACTCAAAGTTTTAAGACGGGTCAATTGAATATAACCAATGAAGGATTGATTTTTTATCTTAGAATAAAGCCCAAATCCATAGAAAGAAATTTCACTGTTCTATATAAGGAAATAAAGGGATATATCAGAGTAGACCATTATTGGGAGACTCCGAATAGGCAAAGAAGGCAAATTTATATAGATTGGGATGGACTTGTAGAAAATCTTCCAAAGATGGATGAAAAGGCATTTAAAAACTCAATGAAATCAAGACCCCCAATTAAATGGGGGGTAACGACTAACGAAGTTAGTTGTTGTTCTTTGTCTTTTCTTAATTCTTCTTCTTTAAATTCTGGATTTAAGAGTTCTGATAAGAACTCTTTAAATAGCAAAATTTTTGACAAATCTAAAAAAGAACAGTCTGCCAATCAGGGGATTAATAGCTTCGCTTCGCTCGCTATTAATTCTTCTTTCCCTTCTAAAAATAATATAGAAAAAGAAAAAGTGAAGGAACCTGCTAGAATGAATCTTGAAGAATCTGAAGATAAAAAGCCTGCTAGGGTGGATTTAAAAGAGATTGAAGATGATAAGATACTAGAAATAATAGTTGCAACGCCGCTCTCCACGCCCCAAATTCAAAGTGGTGACAATGTCACCACTTTAGTAGATGATTTCTTTTCTGATGGCAATAAGATTATTAAGAATAAGTATGTCCCCAAGCCCATAAGTTTTGAATTAGGTTGCATGAAAAGAGATTTTGAAAGAGAAGAGATTAAAGAAGAGAAGTATTTTGAAGAAGAGGTTACTAAAAAAGAAATAAATGATTGGTATAAAAATGTTAATAAAATAGAAGACTTGCCTATTGATCTACAAGAATATTTAGAAAGTTTATCAGAAGAAAGAAGACAAAAACTTATAAGGTCATCAAATTTAATCCCTTCCCTAATATCTTTTGACCGATCTTTCAATAAACCAAAGTTCAATATAGTTAAAAAAGAAACTCCTTTGGATAAATTAAAAAAAGACCATTATGAAAAGCTGGAAAGAAATCATAGGGTAGTCATTGAAAGAAGAGAAGAATTTGGTAAAAATAAGGAGCAGTTAAGAGAGCAGAGAATAAAAAATATTGTAGGCATTTATCCAAATTGGCAAGAGATATTAAATAGAGAAAATTGCTCATTAAATGAACTTAAATATAGAATGAGGAAGAATAGATTTTATGAACCATTCACTAAAGATACTTCCCATTGGAAATTTGACTGTCATCCAGAATATGCTCATTTGAATGAAGAAGAAAGAGATTTTAAATTTATAGAATCAGTAGACATATGGCTATGGCCTAAGCCGATTAGACATTCAGAAAGAAATCTGAAAATGTTCACAAGGGCCAGAATTAGAGCAGATAAATTAAAAATAACATATTACGATTGGGTAGCTGCCATTTATGATAAAATAGGAGAGTTAAAAATAGAATATACTCATTTGAATTGCTCATTTGCCGAAGAATTAATAGAGAAGTGGCAAGATGAAGGTTCAAATTATCCCAATAATTTTGGTCACATGCGAAGACAGAGATGGTTGTATGAAAAACAGAAGAACAAGAAAGGAGGATATTTTAAAAGAAGAAAGTCAGTGGAAGAAGAATCAGAAGAGATTAGAGATTTCATAGTTGATTATGGCAAAAGAAATATAAAGGAGATTGATGATGGGTAGGCTTATAATAAAAGAATATCTTTAAGTAAAAAGGGGGTTTTATGGGAGCGCCAAGGACAGTAGAAGAATTTAAGGAACAAAAGACATTGAGTAAAGAATGGTTCCATTGCAATGTCTTAAAGGTCCACATGACATTATCCGAATGTGATAATTTTCAAAAAATGAAACAAACTTATTATAGACAATATGATTGCGAAGAACATTGTTGGATTACTGTTGTGAATCCTATCTATGCCTCTTGTAAAAAGTGTGACAAGTGGAAGGGATATAATATAGTCAAAAATCCTTTTGTTGAATTCTCATCCTATAAGACGGAGAAGTTTTATTCAAAGCCCTATTGTGGGGTGAAGTGAAATATGGGAGCAAGAGAAGGGTCTGAAGATTATGAAATTTATTTTGCATTGGCAGTAATTCATAGTGAAAAATTTAGGCACTATGTTCTTCCTCATATAAAAGCCGATTGGCTTAATTTCTGGTTAGCCAGAAATCTTTATGAGGCATGTCTTCGCCTTTATCATAGAGATAGGAAAATATCATTCATATCGGTAATAGAGGAAATTAAAAGAGATATAACTATCTCTGATGAAAAGGTTCAAGATATTTGTGCTTTTCTTTCTGACAAGGGGAAGAATGATATCTTATTAGAAAGTGTAATAGACTCAGCACTTCCTAGAGTAGAGCTAGAAATAGGAAGGAATGTTATAACTCAAACGATTATCATGGCACAAGGGCTAGTTGAGGATGGGAGATATGATGATATTTTTAAAATGTTTGAGAAGGCCAAATCACAAACCATTTATCAAAAACCAAAAGAGTCTAATTTTTGGGCAGAGGCGGAAGAAGAAGCTAATATCCCCTGGAGAAGAGGAATTCCATTGGGTATTCATGGAAGAGTGGATGACTTAACAGTGGAATGGCTAGACCATAAGCTTTTCCATTTAGGATTGCCAAGGGGAGCTTTGGCTATATTTGGAGGAATAGGAAAAGGTGGCAAAACTTCTTTTCTGCAAAATATAGCTATTTATCAATCTTTAATGGGATACAATGTAGATTTCTATTCACTTGAATTAGATATTGATTACTTAAAGGCTAGATCAATAGGCATTGCCACTAATATTTCCACTAATGATTTAAGAGATCCAGATGCTTTTAACGAAGCAAAAGGAGTATTATCTGATTTAAAAAAGAGATTTCCAGATAAAGGACAGATTCATTATTATCACTATAAGGCCCAATCGCTGACTGCCTCTGTAATTGCCCACAATACTAATTTTCAAGAGTCTATGGGCAGGAAGGTAGATAGTATCATAATTGACTATGTGGACATTATGGGCTGTGAGAGGAAGTTTAGAGAGGACTATCAAACTGCTGCCTACAATACATTGATAGTTAGAGATTTAGGAATTGAATATGATTGTAGCGTAATTACTGCTTCTCAATTGGATAAAGAGGCATTTGGCAAGAAAGTCACTAATAGGAAAAATGTCAGGGGAGCATTTGCCAAGACTTTTACTTGTGACATGTTTGCAACTATAGCCTGGGAAAAAACTAAAGTCACAGATGTCTATAATGATACAAGAGAAGTAAAACACGCAAATTTTTACATGGATGCCAATCGACTCGGAGCTGGGGACTATATTATAAAGTTAGAAGAGGCGGATTTAGCAACTGGAAGATTTTTTGATCCAATTCCTAAATGACTTGGAGGGTTTATGTTTAATTTGTTGACATATTTGGAGGATAATTTTCATGTAGAAATGTTTAATGAAGAAAATGTAACTATGCCGTGTATAAGGTGCGGAAAGGGGAATAAGCATTTTCTTATATCAATAAATCCACAGAAGCCCTATTGCCACTGCTTTAGGTGCGGCTACAAAACAAGCGTTGCTGGTCTAATTTCTCAATTACAAGGAATTTCTTATGATGAAGCCAAAGAAATTACTGAAAATACTTTTTGGATTAAGCCAAAAATTAAAAAAGATGTAATTGAACGTATTTCTTTGCCAATGAAAGAAGTATGGACAGATGAAGCCTGGGATTATCTTATTAACAGAGGGCTTACTAGAGAGTTGATATGGAAGTATGATTTGTATTTGACTACTGAAAGACCATATTATAATAGAATTATCGTACCAGTATATTTTAATGGTATTCCTGTAACTTTTCAGGCTAGATCAATAAATAATTATGGGTTGAGATATTTGTCTCCTAGAGACAATCCAATAGGAAGGATACTTTATAATTATGACAATATTAAAGGATCTGAATCTGTCATTTTGGCTGAGGGTATTTTTGATGTGTTCGGCTTGGCAAAAGCTGGATTTGATAATGTGGCGTGTTCATTCGGTAAGAAAGTTTCTATGGAACAGATTAATCTTTTGGAAAAGAAAGGAGTCAAAGAAGTTATTTTAATGTATGACAGTGATGCAATTTCTAAGATAAAAGAAATTTTTATTAAATTGCAAAAACATTTTAAGGTATCAATTGCTCCTTTATTGGAAGGAGATCCAGGAGACTGTAATGACTTTACTTTTCCATTTTCAAATCTAATAGATAATATTTATGATTTGAATGAATTTATTATGTGGAAGTTTAAAAATCATGTTGACAATAGTGAAAACCAATGTTACAATGTAGAATATTAAGAGAGGAGAAGAAATGTGAAAAGAAGTATTGAGTGGCATGAAGAATGTTTAAAAAATAATAAACGATTTATTAAAGAAAAGCGTGAAGAAATAAGGAGGTTACAATTAGAGATTGATCAAAATTTGTTTGAATGTGAAATGTATGAGTTACAAATATCAGAGGCCAAAAAGAAAAAAATGAATGGCTTTGATTCTGGCTTATTTATGGAAAAAATAAAGGAGAAAAGGTATGAAGAAGAGTTTGGAATTGAAGAAGACAAGTGTGGAGCCCGTTAATAAAAATGTGGATCAATTAAAAGAAGAATTAGAGGCTATTCTTCCTCAATCAGAAAATCCTATCGTTACTGTTCAAATGGGAGAAACTTCTATTTCAATTCCCATTCCTTTCGATATAGTAAAAGCTTCTTTAAAAACTATAGGTATGAAAAATAGAACTATTTTGGAAATGTTTGGAATTAAAGTGGCCTTGGACGTTCCGTAAAGTGGTGACATTGTCACCACTTTAAAAAAAACAAAGGAGAATAAAAATGGATCATGAAAAAATGTGGGAAGAATTAGGGGCCTATGCGATATTACTCTCTGGCAAACAAGGGCGAAGCATTCTTGATGCCATGAGTGACATTGAAAAGGCCAATAGCAATGATGATGTAAAAACAATTAATAAGGATTTTTTTGTTAATCAAACGGTTGAGTTGCCTGATGATGTTCCCATTTATGTCAGATATGATGACGAGTATTTTGGATTTCATTTTGAATATGTAGACGAGACTCATGAAGATCGTAATGATCCTATCTTGAATATGCCTACTGACAAGCCTTTTATTATGGTTTGGTTTGGAGACTAAATAAAGGAGAATGAAAATGTCAAGGGATGAATGGGGTGGAGATGATTTTGATAAAGAAGTGGAATATGTCACCATATTAGATGCATTGATAAAGGCAGAAACAGCTTTGGCTATTTTAGTAGAAATAGGAGACAAAGAATATTGGATTCCTAAATCACAATTGGGGCCATATAATGAAATTACAGAAGAAGGAGATATGGGCAATTTAGAAATACCAGAATGGCTTGCGGACGAAAAGGGAATATAATCAATGACTTATACTCACCTCCATTGCCACGGCGTCAATTCTTTACTAGATGGGCTAACTAAACCAAAAGATTTAGTAATTAAGGCTAAAGAATTAGGCTTTCATTCTCTTGCCTTAACTGATCATGGTTCTGTGTCTGGATCAATTAAATTTTATAATGCCTGTAGAGACAATGATATAAATCCTATTCTTGGAATTGAAGCCTATTTTGTAAATGATGCCTCTAAACACGAGAAAGGAGACAAGAGGTATCACATTATTTTATTGGCAAAGAGCCTAAATGGATTTAAGTCTATTTGTAAACTAATGACTAAGGCCCATAAAGAGGAAAACTTTTATTATTTTCCTAGGTTTGATATAGGGATGCTATTAGAAGCAGAAGACATTATTGTCTCTACGGCTTGTTCGTATGGCATTTTGACTAATCCTAATTCAGAAAGAATTGTTCAAATTTTAAAAGATAGGTTTAAAGAGGATTTCTATCTGGAAGTGATGCCGTTATTTTTTGAGCAACAACTAATCACAAATAAATACGCAATAGAATTGCATGAAAAGTATAATATTAGACTCATAGCTACTAACGACATCCACTATCTTCACAAAGAAGATTCCAAAATCCATAATTTTCTTCTAAAAATGAACACAAAGGGTAGATTGCAATTTGACATTTCTGGCCTTTATATGAGAACTGAAGAAGAAATGATAGAAGAATTCTCTAAAATGGACATGGAGGAACATTATTATTTAGATGCGATAAACAATACTGAGGAAATTGCACGAAAAATAGACATTCAGTGGCCTAAAATGCCCATACAACTTCCTCATGTTTGTGAAGGAAACCCAATTGATGTTTTAGGGCAAAGACTATCTAGTTTTACTCTAAATGGAGAATATAAAAAGAGATTAGATTATGAATTGGGGATCATAGAACAAAAGGGATTTGCCGATTATTTTCTCATGGTTCACGATATGATTGAAAGAGCCAAAAAGAAAAATATGGAATTGGGGCCAGGACGAGGAAGCTCTGCTGGAAGTCTAGGTTGTTATATTTTAGATATTACTGGCATTGATCCAATCAAAGAAGGATTGATGTTTGAGAGATTTCTTAATCCTGAGAGAACTGATTATCCAGATATTGATATAGATTTCCCTAGAAGCAGGAGAAAGGAAGTAATAGATGATTTAAAAGAAGTGTTTGGTAGCGATAGGGTGGCTAACTTATCTACCGTATCAGAGCTTAAACTTAAATCTGCTTTTAAGGATGTTGCAAGAGAATATGGAGTTTCTTTTTTAGATTCCAACAGAATATCTAAATTGCTGGATAATGACAAAACAATGGAGGAAATGTTTATTGAGGATGCCAATGTAAGAAAAGAATTAATGTCTCTCAAGAATGGTCAAGAAATTGTGAATATGGTTCAGGGAATATCAGGAACATTAAGGCAAAGTGGAACTCATGCTGCTGGTGTAGTTGTGGCTCCATATCCTGTGACTGAATTTGGAGTTATGGAAAGAAGAGGTGGAGATTATTGTCTTAATTGGGATATGTCAGATGCTGAGCACCTTGGACTTGTAAAAATAGATGTTCTTGGATTAAGAACTCTTGATATTATAGGTGAGGCCAGAAGGCTAATAAGAAATCGACATGGAAAACTTATAAATTGGAAAACTATAAAGGTGGATTCAGAAAAAATACTTAATGAATTTGGCAAGGGAAATACAGTTGGAATTTTTCAATTTGAATCTATGGGTATGACAAGATTGGTTAAGCAATTAAAAAAAATATCCTCTAAGAATGTCTTGATAGACTGTAATGCTCTTGGTAGACCTGGACCCTTGGATAGTGGGCTGACTGAATTATATATAAAGAGACATCATGGAGACACTACATATGATGAGCCATATGTTGAGTGGTTGAGAAGATATGATATTGCCAAGGATACTTATAGAGTAATTATTTACCAGGAACAAATTATTGAAATTCTTCAAAAGATTGCAGGATACAGTATTCCAGAGGCAGACATAGTAAGAAGGATTTTTGCAAAAAAGAAAGGAGATATGAATGAACAAAGACAAAAATTTGTAGATGGGTGCAAAGAGACATCTGAAATGCCGGAAGTTGTTTCTAATAGGTTGTTTGATGCATTAGAAAACTTTTCTAGATATGGATTTAATAAATCTCATGCTGCTGCATATACTCAATTGGGATTAAGGCAAATGTGGTTGAAAGTAAATTACCCGATAGAGTATATGTCTGCTTTGTATAGATGGACTGATGAAGTTGACAAGACAGATAAATTCATTGACGAAAGTGCTAGATTGGGAATCAAAATACTGCTTCCTGATGTTAATAAATCTGGTATTGATTTTTCTATAGATGGTGAAAATCTTAGAATTGGGTTGAGGTCAATTAAGGGTGTGGGAGAAGTAGCCCTTAAATCAATAATGTTGGCTAGAGAGAAAGGAGAATTTAGGGGATTAGAGGATTTTAAAATTAGAGTATCTAAGGCAAATAAGACAGTAATAAATAATATGGTATTAACAGGATGTTTTGATGAAGTTGATAAAATAAATAAGGGCTTTTTTATGGAAAACAATGAGGTGTTTTATGATGTCCATAACAATAAAAAGAAAATACCAGAAGATGTTCGGGAAATGCTTACCGATGGATTATATTCTGAAGAGAGTCTTATGAAAGAGGAAGAAGAATTATGGAAGATTTCTCTTTTAGAAGGTGTTTATCGAATAGACATGGAGCCTAAAGTTGGGTTGAATATTGATACAGAAAGGCTTGGCAGACTTAGAGATGCAATTGCCGATTGCGATGCTTGTGTGTTGAGAAAGGCTTATGATTGCCCTGTAGCCATGGAGTATCATTCTACCTCTAAGTTGTTTATATTGGCAGAGGCTCCTGGTAAGGATGAAGTAAAGGAAGGAAGGCCATTAATTGGTGATGCTGGCACGATCTTGATGGATATCTTAGAATCACATGGAATTATGAGGAAGGACTGCTATTTATCCAATGTTTTCAAATGTAGACCAATGAATAATAGATTACCGGAAGGAATTTCTAAGGAATGTTATAAGATATTAAATAAAGAGATTGAAATAACGGAACCTAAATTAATGTTGGCTTTAGGTGGCACCGCAATGGAATTTATAATCGGAAATAAAATTGGAATCCAAGCCAAATCTGCCTCTTTAAGAGTTTACATGGAATTATTGAGTGGTAAAAAAATAGTTCCGGTTGTTTATGGAGTGCATCCAGCAAGTTTACTTTATGAAAGGAGTGAAGACAATAGAAAATTATTGGAAGATGCGATAGGATTAGTAGCAGATATTTTTTATGGAATGAAAGAAAACAAAGGAGAAAAAAATGAATAAATTGTTGTTGGCATTGTATCCAAGTAGTTTGAAAGAACTGGATGAAGTTATGGAAGAAATTTTTCCAGTAGAAAAAGAAGAAATTCTTCAGAAAAAAATAATTAAAGATGGTCTTTTAAATGTTAAGTGGGAAGTTTCTATGAAAACTTTATTTAAATTGCAAGGAGCAATTAATACAATAAAAAGTATCAATGGGTTAGTGGGGCAAAACAAAGGAGAATAAGGTGGAAATTAAAAAGCAAGAAACTAGATTTGGCATTGCCTTGAGTTGTTAGAAGGCTTTAAATAGGAGGGCTGTTTTGTCTAGTAAAAGAAGAATAAGGAGAAAGCAATGTGGTAATAAAAGAAGATATGAAACTCAAGAAGAGGCCAGTAGGGTGCTGTGGACATTGAGAAACAGAAGGAGTGAGGCCACTGCCTATAAATGTCAATGGTGTGGAAAATTTCATATTGGTCATTCAAAATTTGACGTAGGATACCTGTCAAGAACTGACAAATTAAAGGAGAATTAAAAGTGAAATTCAAAGAATTTAGAGGTTTAATGCAAGCTCATTTTGAAGAAATGACGAAAAAATATTTAATTCTTTTTGTTGTTGATATTGATAAAGATAAATTGTGGGACACTTATCTTGACAACTTTCCTCCTGGAACTAATGAGGTCTTTAGAGAAAGACGAGAACATGATTGTTCATGTTGTAGACATTTTATCAAATCATTTGGAAATGTAGTCGCCATTAACAATGACAATGAAATTATAAGTATTTGGGACTTTGAAGTTAATGATGTGGCATATAGTCTAGTAGTTAGGGCATTGTCAGAATTTGTGAGGTCTGGTTTTGTTAAAGATGTTTTTGTAACTAAAGAGAAAACATTCGGAGTAGACCATAATTTTGAACAAGGAGAAGATGGGATTGTTCGCACATGGGATCATTTTCATGTTACCTTGCCGAAGCAATTTGTTATGCAAAAATCTTCTAAGACAGAAGCTTCTCTTATGGGAGAATATAGAGATGTAAGGAATGTCTTTCAAAGATCTTTAAATGAAATTTCAAAGGATTCTATAGAGACTGTGTTAGATCTTATTTCTCAGAATTCTCTTTATAAGGGAGAAGAATGGAAGGGAGCCCTGGATAGATTTCTTGAATTACATAATGAATATCATAGTCTTCAAGAAGGAGATCGAAATTGTTATTGTTGGAGAAAATCAATTGAGGTTGGAGGCGCTATTGGAAAAATAAAAAATCATTCTATTGGAGTTTTACTCATTGACGTTACAGGCGGTATGGATTTGGATATTGCCGTTAAAAGATATGAAAATATTGTTGCTCCAACAAATTACAAAAGGCCAAAGGCAGTTTTTACAAAAAAAATGATTGAACAGGCTCAGGCGACTCTTGCAGAATTGGGACTTTTAGAATCTCTTGGAAGAAGATTTGCCACCATTGAAGACATTACGGTCAATAATATTTTATTTGCCAATAAAGATTCATTAAAACAAATGGGCGGTGTCTTTGATGAATTGAGGGGTGAGGTGTCAGTAAATCCGAAACAGTTTAGTAAAATAGAAGAAATTCCCATTGATCAATTTTTGACACAAATATTGCCGAGAACAACGGCAATGGAGGTATTTTTTGAAAATAAACATTCTTCTAGTTTGGTATCTGTAATTGCTCCACAAAATAAAGACAGCAAGAGTCTTTTTAAATGGAACAATGGGTTTTCTTGGGCCTATAGTGGAAATATTACTGATAGTATGAAAGAAAGGGTAAAGGCCGCCGGTGGTAATGTAGAGGGAGTTTTGAGATTTTCAATACAATGGAATGATAATGCGGATAATCAAAATGATTTTGATGCCCATTGTATTGAGCCAAATGGAAATCATATTTACTTTCCTACAAGGGGACGTAAACATATGTCAACGGGTATGTTGGATGTAGACATTATTCATCCAGAAAAAACTCAAGTAGCCGTAGAAAATATTACATGGACTGATCTAGATAGAATGAAAGAGGGCGTATATAAACTTTTTGTTCATAATTATTCTTATAGAGGTGGGAGAAGTGGGTTTAGTGCAGAGATTGAATATGGTGGCGAGATTCATTCTTATGATTACAATAGGGAGCTTAGACAAGATGAAAATGTTTTAGTTGCGGAAATAGAATTTAATAAAAAAACTGGAGTGAAATTCATTAAGGAGTTGCCCTCTTCCCTTTCTTCAAGGAAAGTATGGGGATTAGATACTAATCATTTTCATCCTGTTTCTGTCTGTATGTTTTCACCTAATTATTGGGATGAACAAAAAGGACTTGGGCATAGACATTGTTTTTTCATTTTGAAGGGATGTGTTAATGACACAATACCTAATGGATTCTTTAATGAATTTCTAAGAGAAGATCTTATGTCTCATAAAAGAGTTTTTGAGGCATTAGGGAACAAAATGAAAGTAGAGTCTTCTGAGAATCAATTGTCTGGCTTGGGATTTAGCATTACAAAAAGGAATTCCTTGATTTGTAAATTGGAAGGTCATGTGGCGAGAACTATAAAAATAGTTTTCTAATTTAAACATTTATTAAAAAAAGGAGAGTTATCATGTTCGAGAAGGCTTCACGCTTGAAAGTAAGATTCAATTACAGAGGATTGTGCTCAATAGAGGATCTTTGGGATCTTCCATTGAAGACGCTTGATTCTATTTTTAAAACACTAAATGCACAAAATAAGACACAAAAGGAAGAAAGTCTTCTTGAGGTAAAAACTCAAGAGGATGAATTACTTGCTCTCCAGATTGAAATTGTAAAACATATTGTTTTAGTTAGGTTGCAAGAACTAAATGCTCGTGAGAATGCAGCTAAAAAACTAATGGAGAAGCAGAGATTATTGGGTATTCTTGCCAAAAAACAAGATGAACAATTGGAGGGTCTTTCTGTTGAGGAATTGACTAAGCGAATTGAAGAACTTTAGGAGTTAATAAATGACATTAGAAGAGAGAATAAAAAGGTATGATAATTATCTGGAGAGCTTTACGGATGAAGAAAGGGCATATGCAAAAGAAAGGGCAGAACAATTTGAAATCAACATGACTAATCTTTCAGAGGAAGTAAGCCAACAGGCTTCTATGTTTTCTTATGTTGCCAATTTAGCAACATTTCAAACTAAAAAAAGAAATATTGCCAAATTAGAAGAGAAGGTGACAAAGGCTAGAGTAAGATTGGAGGTGAAATTAAGCCCACCGATGAATATTCCTAAGCCCACCGTAGATGACTTGGGGGCTTTGGTAGAGAAAAATGAAGAAGTTGTTTTGGCATGTATAGATACTATCAACCAAGAAAGATTACTTGATCATTTAGAGGCAGATCGAGAAGCATTGAAACAAAAATCACAAATGATTATGTTACTAACCGATGTATTGAAGCGAGAGCTTATGCTCAAAACAGGCGTTTAAGCCAATAAAAATCAAAAAAAGGAATTTGAAAAATGGCAATTAATTTTGAAGATTATTCTTGGGTAAATGACAGGGTTGAAGAGGTTGAGGGCTCACTTCAAACTTATGATCCTAATACTTCAATAGTTCTTAATCCTAGATGGTATGGAGTTTATAAAATTAGGATTCTCCCAATTCCTCCTGAAAATAGA